>Ga0315288_10009437_pt1 | contig 12292 bp, 8 predicted proteins | sample YL17G11_20_MG_FD_203454 | JGI IMG/M metagenome (GOLD analysis project Ga0315288, IMG submission 203454) | Sediment microbial communities from Yellowstone Lake, YNP, Wyoming, USA - YL17G11_20 | ecosystem: Environmental > Aquatic > Freshwater > Lake > Sediment | place: USA: Wyoming | collected...
ATTAAATCTTCCGTTGCTTTAGTTGTGATATGAAAATTGTCCACCTAATAACTCGGATGATCCTGGGGGGGGCGCAGGAGAATACGCTTTTTACCTGTGAAGGGCTGCACCGGCGGGGGCACGAGGTAACGCTGATTACGGGACCGGCGCTGGGGCCGGAAGGGCAATTAATGGACCGGGCGCGCAGCGGAGGCTATCGGGTTGTCGAATTGGATTGTCTGCGCCGGGCCATTAATCCTTTTCATGATGTTCCTGCTTATTTCCAGATAAAAAAGCTGCTGGGGGAAATAAATCCGGATATCGTGCATACCCATTCGGCCAAGGCGGGTATTCTCGGTCGCTATGCGGCTGGGGCCCTGCGGCAAAAGCAGGCGGCAACCTGCTGTTCTACCGTTAGTAAACTACGCGAAGCACAACTGGCCCACTGCGGCAGGCCGCGGATTGTGCATACTATTCACGGCCTGGCGTTTCACCCCTATCAGCCGGTTTGGCTTAATCGTATATATATCGCTCTCGAACGCGCCGCCGCTGAACGTACCGATGCCTTTATCTGTGTGGCCCAGGCCATGGCCGACCAGGCCCGCGCCGCCGGTATCGGGCTTGATAAACCTTATACCCGCATCTTTTCCGGTTTGGAAACGGATACTTTTTTGCGAAAGCCCGACCCTCAGACCATCGCCCGAACCCGTGCCGAACTGGGCATCGCGGATGACGCGGTAGTTATCGTTACGATTGCACGGCTGTTTCATCTGAAGGGTCACGAGTATATTATCGAAGCCGCCCGACAATTAGCCCGCCGCTGCGAAAAGGCTATTTGGCTGTGGGTGGGTGATGGTTCGTTACGGAACGAACTGGAAAATCAAATCGCCGGAGCCAATCTGACCGGCCGGTTTCGCCTGACCGGCCTGGTCCCGCCCCAGCGGGTGCCGGATTTATTGCACGCTTCGGATATTCTGTTACACTGTTCCCTGCGGGAAGGATTGGCTCGGGCGTTACCGCAGGCGCTGCTTTGCGGAAAACCCGTCATTAGTTTCAATGTGGACGGCGCCCGCGAGGTAGTCATCGATAACCAGACCGGTTTTTTAATCCCGCCTAAGGATATATCCGCCTTGATTATCGCCCAGGAAAAGCTGATAATTGATCGTGATCTTCGTTACCGTCTGGGTTCTGCGGGACGTGAGTTTTGCCGCCGGGAATTTGACCATGAATTCATGGTCGAGCAAATCGAACGGGTCTATCAGTCCCAGAGGGCTTTGGCATCCGATAATTGATTCGTTAATTCGAGGGACAGGAGCATGAAAACTTTACAGGTGCAATTATTGCCGGTGCTGTTTTGTTTGGTATTTGGCTTTTTGTTTGTCGAAAGCACCTGTGCTCAGGTCGATGTCCGGGAAGGCGCCATCACCATCCCCACCTATCCCTGGACGGAGGATGTGAATCCCAAGTTCTGGGCCCTGGAAGGCGCTGTCAAAGGTTCCACCACCGTCAAGGCGTCGATAACTTATCCTTATACCATGCAGGATCATCTTTCCCGCACGATAGTGGACCGGACGTACCGGGCGCTGTTTTTGGAAAATGAATATCTCAAAATCACCTGCCTTCCCGAACTGGGGGGGCGTTTGCATTCCGTTCTGGATAAGACCCAAAACCAGGAAATGTTCCATCTCAACCGTGTGATCAAGCCGAGCATGATCGCCATGCGCGGCGCTTTCATCAGCGGCGGGGTGGAGTGGAACGCCGGTCCCCAGGTCCACACCGTCACTATTCTTTCACCGGTGGATGCTTTGATCGGGAAAAATCCCGACGGTTCAGCCTATCTGGAAGTGAGTAATCTGGAAAAGAGCCTGCGTACCCAATGGACGGTGCGGGTCACTTTGCATCCGGGCAGGAGCTACCTCGACGAGCGTATTCGTATATTCAATCCCATCGATGCCATAAGCCCCTATTATTTCTGGAACTGCACCGCCTATCCCTGTCGTCCCGGTACCCGGTTCATTTACCCCATGACTCTCGGCACCGATCATAACGGCGTGAAATTCTTTTCCTGGCCCATCCACGAAGGTAAGGATTTGTCCTGGCTGAAGAATTACGAGGATGCTTCTTCTATTTTTGCCTACCAGTGTGCCTTTGATTCCTTTGGCGCCTATGACGTCCAGGCCGATCGGGGGGTGGTGCAGGTAGCTGATCACTATGAGCTGAGCGGCAAAAAAGCCTGGACCTGGGGACAGGGCGAATACGGCCGCATCTGCCAGCGGAATCTTACCGATGAGGATGGTGCCTATATTGAAGTACAAAGCGGGCCCCTGCCTACTCAATCCGATTACGGCATGCTGGCTCCCAGGGCAGAGGTCGCCTGGCAGGAATGGTGGTATCCCGTTCACGGCTTGGGTGAGGGTTATGAATATGCCACCAAGGATATCGCCGTTCAGACAAATCGCAACCAGGGTAAGCTCGAATTGCGCATAATGGCCACCGGTAAATTCCCCGCCGCTACCTGCGCCTTTTATCGCGATAACCACAATATTCTGGAAAAACAACTTGACCTTTCCCCCGACGCTCCTGCGGTGTTGGTTTGTTCGCAGCCGGGTGATGGTCCTGTCGAGGTAACAGTTAAAACCGCCCAGGGGCAAGTTTTGGCTTCGTTTATCACGCCGCTTCCCGTCCCGAAAGTTAATCCCCCCGATTTACCGGAGGATAAGCCGGATGAACAAATGACTATTGAACAGCTATACCTCAAAGGCGAAAAGCTGGATCGGGCCACCCAGCGAAACCAGGCGCGCAGTTATTATGAAAAGGTTTTGGCGCAGGACCCGCTGCACCGAGCTTCTCTGCGGGCGCTGGCCGTTCTCGATTATGAAGCAGGTTTGTACGAAAAAGCCGTTGAACGGCTGCAAATGGCCCTTAAACGTAAACCTGATGATGACGGCTTGTGCTGGTATTTTCTGGGGGCGAGTCAATTCAAGCGGAAAAATTTTGAGGAAACCCTCCGCTGCGCCTACCAGGCGGCGCGATGCTTTGGCACTAATTCTATAGGTTATGACCTTGCCGGACGCGCCTATATGCAACTGGCCCAGTACCAAAAGGCCGCCGATGCCTTCGCTAAGGCCCTGCGTGCTAATCCTAATGATACCAGGGCACAGGATTGTTTCCTGTTGGCCCAATATGCTTTGGGTAATACCGAGCAAGCCTGGGCCGGGGCTCAGCGCCGCATCCGCCAAAATCCCACCGACCTGATAGCCCGCGCACTGCCGGCCCTGCAAAATCAAATTGAACTGGAAAAATTCGCGCGCGAAAGCCGTGCTTACGTCGGCGAGGATGACTTTGAAATGATCGAAACCAGCCTGGTCTTCGCCGAAATGAACCTGCTCGATGAAGCCGCACGCCTGCTGGCCGCTGCCTGCGTTGAAGCAGTGCCGCAAAAGGAGCGCTCACCCTTGCCCCTTTATTATCTGGCCTATTTCGCCTCCCGGCGCGGAGACGAAGAAACCGCCCGTAACTACCTGAGTCAAGCCGCCGCTGCTTATAAAGACTTTATTTTTCCTTCACGTCCTGAAGCCGTGGAGGTGTTTCGATTTGCCCTCGGGGAAAATCCCGATGATGCCTACGGACATCTGCACCTGGGTAATGTTTACGGCCACCTGGGCCGTCTCGAGGAAGCAGTAATCCATTGGCGCCGGGCCGTCGAGCTGGATGCGTCCCTCAGTGTGGCCCTGCGTAACCTGGGACTTTATTATTGGTCGGCGGCGGACGACCTTGACAAAGCAGCAGCGTATTATCGCCAGGCCATTGCCGCCCGACCCACCGATCAAACTCTCTACCGCGACCTGGCGGAAATTTTAGTGGAAGACCACCAGGGCAACGAGGCCGTCAAACTTCTAGAGACCATGCCTTTTGAAAAAATACGCCGCTCCGATATTATTATCCTGCTGGCGCAAACATACCTTGACGAACAAAAATATAACGAGTGTCTGGAGCTGCTGTCAACTACTCCCTACTTTGTGAACTGGGAAGGTTCGTCTGTCACCTGGGTTATTTTCCATAAAGCCCACCTCGAACGAGGTCAGCAGCTGTTTGAAAAAAAGGATTTCACCGGCGCTCTGCAGGATTTTGAAGCAGCTTTGACCTATCCGGAAAATCTCGGTGTAGGACGACCGAACTATCCTCAGGCCGCTCCCGCTCAATATTGGCGGGGCCAAGCCCTCCAGGCCCTGAGCCGGCTTGAAGAGGCACGGTCCGCCTGGAAAGCCGGCGCCGAAGGCCCCGAAGGTTCCGAACAGCAGAACAAATACCGTAATATGTGTCAAACCGCCCTCGACACCTTGTCGTGATCGGTATTTGTGATGAATCATTATGGCTGACAAAAATGATAAAAAAAGGGCGTTGATCTTCTCGCCCCACCCTGACGATGCCGAGCTTGGTATGGGCGGCACCATGGTCAAATTGCTGGACGACGGCTGGGAAGTCATACTCGCCGATGTCACCAATGGTGAACCCACACCCGCCGGCAGTGTGGAAATCCGCGCCGCCGAAACGCAAAAGGCCGCCAAAACTTTGGGTCTGACCCGACGCGTCTGTCTGGGACTGCCTAATCGTTACCTGGAAAATACCCTGGAAAATCGACGTATCTTAGCCGAGGCCATCCGCGAATATAAACCCCGCTGGATTTTCACCGTTACCTTGCCCGATGCCCACCCCGACCATATTCACACCCATGAACTCGTAACCGACGCGCGCTTTGCCGCCAAGCTTACCAAAACCGACATGGCTTTCGAACCGCACTACCCCGAAAAAATTTTTTATTTCCTGGGCTCCCATCTGCGTATCCACCCCCAGCCCAGTTTCCTCGTCGATGTGACGGAACAATGGGACCGCAAAATCGCCGCTGTCAACGCTTATCGCAGCCAGTTCTGGGACAACCAAACCGATGAGTCTAAAAAAGGATGGATCATTGAGCATATCACCGCCCTTTTCCGCTACTACGGCTCGCGTATCAATGTCAAATACGCTGAGCCCTTTTTCTGTCATGAGCTGGTGGGTTTATCTCACCTTGACGCGCTACTGTAACTTGGGGCCAAAGAGCTATATCCCCATAAAAAGACTTTTAATAATTTTTTCGCTACCTTTAATCCGGTCCGAAAAATGTTTTTGTGATTTTCGTAACACCATTGTAAGCAAGATGTTAGAATATTTTTTCGCCGGCCCCCACCGTTGCTGTTGCTTTTATCCGAGTCTCTATGTTATAATCACCTTTTTGCGATTAGCCTTGCTTTGTAATAATTAACTATGAAGAAACTAATTATCGTGCGAGCCGGCAGCACCGATTGGCAATCGGACCTGCCGACCGCGGATGAAAGTAGAATACAGGGAACAGTCCCGCTGCCCCTTTCACAAGAGGGAAAGGAGACACTGCGCAATATCGCTGAAGTAGTGCAGCGTGAAAATCCCGACCGACTTTACAGCAGTGGTAATGAATCTTCCGGCCCCACGGCTGAGTTTCTGGCCCATCTGTGTCGGCTTAAACCAAAAATTATTCCTTCTTTGCATGAGCTCGACTGTGGCTTGTGGCAGGGTTTGCGCATCGCCGAAATTAAAAAACGTTACGGTCGGGCCTATAAACAGTGGTGTGCCGATCCTACTTCCGTGCGGCCTGCCCAGGGTGAATCCCTGGCAGAAGCTTCGCTACGTATCGAGCAAGCCTTGCGGGAAATTCAGGAAAAAAACCATAACAAAACTGTCGTTGTTGTTGCCGCTCTAATTGTCGCTGCGCTTATCGAGTGTATCCTGACGGGCACACCGCTGAATCAACTCTGGCACATCGCTCAAAACCATAAAAATATTCGTATCTTCCATTTGCACAACCACGTGTCCTTGGTCTGCTCAGCGGCGCCAGGGGAAAATCCACTCTTTAAAGCTTCATGAAAATGTCCGGATGTTTTCCGACGGTGCGGGAGCTGAACTGGTGTTTTGAGGGCAAAATCTTCGATGAACAATCAAGAAAAACTTTCCTGGGAGGGTTTTTCCCTCAAAAAAAAACGGGACGTGCCCGAAGGCCTGTGGCGTCGTTGCCCCGGCTGTGAAGACATGGTCTTTGCCCGCACCATCGAACAAAATCTGGAGGTTTGTCCCCAGTGCAACAAGCATTTCCGTATCGGGGCCCGCAAACGCATCGACCAGCTCAGCGACGAAGGCAGTTTTGAAGAAATTCTGGCCGATCTCAATCCCAGCGATCCTTTGAAATTCCATGATAGTAAAACCTACAAATCACGTCTGCGTCAATATCAAAAAGAGACGGGCCTGTTAGACGCCGCGGTTATCGGCAAGGCCTATATCAAGGGCCGGCCGGTTATCCTGGCGGCTATGGATCCGAATTTTATGATGGGTTCGATGGGCTCGGTCGTCGGAGAAAAAATCACCGTCGCCGCCGAGACCGCCCTGGCGGAACAGTTCCCTCTGGTTGTGGTCAGTTGTTCCGGCGGCGCCCGCATGCAGGAGGGCATACTGAGCTTGGCTCAGATGGCCAAAACCAGTGCCGCCCTCGCCCGCCTCGACGATGCCGGAGGATTGTTTATTTCCGTTCTGACCGATCCTACTACCGGCGGCGTCGCCGCCAGTTTTGCCTTGCTGGGCGACGTCATAATTGCCGAGCCCGGCGCCCTGATCGGTTTTGCCGGGCCGCGCACCATCTGGCACACTATTAAAGTCGAGTTGCCCGAAGGCTTCCAGCGCGCCGAATTCCTGCTCGAACATGGCTTTATCGACTTCATCACCTCCCGCAAGGAGCTCCGCAGCGAAATCGCCCGCGTCATCGACTATTGCGGGAAATAGTTACCTGCGGCCTTGACAAGGAGCGGCCCTGCCGATAAACTAATCAAGGTGCCCACAGAGCGGCGCCTTAAACGTTTGTCGGTGGGAGTAGCTCAGTTGGATAGAGCACCAGGTTGTGGTCCTGGGGGTCGCGGGTTCGAGCCCCGTCTCTCACCCTTAACATCCGCCTATTATCAAAAGCATTTTTAAGAGTATGGGAAATAAATTGAAAAATTCGTGCGCGCAAAATTTAACCCCATGTAACTTATTGAATCACATGCTGTTATTTAATGGGCGATACAGGATTCGAACCTGTGACCTCACGGGTGTGATCCGTGCGCTCTAGCCAACTGAGCTAATCGCCCGCCCTTTTAGTGTTGTCCACTGCTCAAAATATCCATACGGTACCTTCCTGTTGCTGTCAATAGAATTGTACCCCTGCTCACTACCCCCCTTAAAGCCATGAGTAATTAAAGCATCAAATAAATCTCGACCATTAGTACCCGAACACGACTGTCTCTTATGTCCATAACTTATTTCTGCCACCGACCTTATGTGTCTTTCGATCTCCTCCCAGGCCCGTCGCGAAAACAAACCCATTTTCCTTTCCATTGGTTATTCCACCTGCCACTGTTAATTTCTGAATTTTCCGAATCAGGGTGCCGGCAATTCTTTTTGCTGAGGCTTTGTTCTGCGCAATAAGAACATAAAAGGTATCAACAGAATAAACATAACCCCTAAAATCCAGAAATCGTCTATAAAGGCCATCATATGGGCCTGACGTTGTACCAGCTGATAAATCAGGGCCGAGGCGCTGTTCGCCGCCTCGACGGCATGGATGCCCTGCTGCACCAGCATTTGCCGGGCTTCGTGCATCATTTGTTGATATGCGTCATGGAAAGGCGTAACATGGCTCACCAGCACGTTTTGATGGAATTGCGTTCGGCGCGACAGCAAGGTCGTTACAAACGCTATCCCGAAACTGCCGCCGATGTTACGGGCCAGGTTAATCAAACCGGCGGCATTACCGGACTTCTCTTTGGGGATAAAATAAAAGGCAGCGGTATTGATGGGAACAAACAAGAAGGCCAATCCGAATCCCTGAACCAGTCGTGCATACATGGCGTCGGAAAAAGAAATTTGCAGATTAAAACGTGCCATTTGGAACAAGGATAAGGAACTAACGGCAATGCCGACAATAATCAACCATCGAGCCTCAAATTTTATTAAGAGCCATCCCACCAGGGGCATCATAATCAGCACGACCAAGCCGCCGGGCGATAGTACCAGCCCGCTGAGCAGGGCGGTATATCCCATCAACGTCTGCAAAAAGATGGGCAGCAGTACGATACTGCCATAGAGCATAAATCCCAACATGAACATGGTAAAGGTCGCTACCAAAAAGTTACGATCTTTGAAAAGGCGCAATTCAATAACGGGGGCGTCGTGGAAAAACTCCCAGAAAAATCCCAACACCAATGCCGAAACAGCGATAATGGAGAATCCCAGAATAAAATGCGAGCCGAACCAGTCTTCACGCTGGCCTTTGTCAAGAACAACCTGCAGACACCCCAGACCGATAGCTAAAAGCCCCAGGCCCATATAGTCAATCCGTTCTTTGCGCCAGTTTTTACGTACGAGATAGGGCGGGTCAACCAGTAGCGCCGTAACCAGGGATACGGCCAGGAAGCCCACGGGAATATTAATTAAGAATATCCAGCGCCAGCTGTAATTGTCGGTAATCCACCCTCCCAGAGTCGGACCAATAATCGGGGCGACAACTACCCCCATGCCGTAGATGGCCATGGCCAGTCCATGTTTCTTTTTAGGAAAGCTTTCCACCAGAATAGCCTGAGAAACCGGCTGCAACCCTCCGCCGCCCAGACCCTGCAGAATACGAAAAAATACCAAAGTACCCAAATTGGGCGCCAGGCCGCACATTATCGAGCTTAAAGTAAAAAGAATCACACAGCCCAGATAAAAACGCTTGCGCCCAAATAAAGAAGAAAACCATCCGCTCAGAGGCAATATTATCGCGTTCGAAACCAGATACGAGGTCAAAACCCAGGTGCTTTCATCTACGCCGGCGGAAAGATTACCCGCGATGTGGGGCAGGGCAACGTTGGCAACACTGGTATCCAGCACCTCCATAAAGGTGGCCAGCATGACGGTCATGGCAATCACCCAGGGATTTACCGCCGATTGCCCTTGCTGTTCCATGATGGTTATACCCGGATTTGTTTTTACCCGCAGGCTATTCGACTTTTACCTTGGGAACGACCGACATTCCCAGTGACAAAAAATATTCGGAATCGGGCGGCTCGTCAAAAACAATTTTGACGGGGACGCGCTGCACGACCTTAACATAGTTGCCCGTGGCATTTTCTGGAGGGAGTAAGCTGAAGCGCGCCCCTGTCCCTGCTTGAATGCTGTCCACGTGCCCCCGAAAGCTTTTGCCGGGATAAGAGTCTATTTTAATTTCAACCGGCTGTCCCGGGCGCATACGGGTTAATTGGGTTTCCTTGAAATTGGCCGTTACCCAAACTTTCTTCGGCACTAGCAACATTAAAGGCTGGCCTACCTGAACGTAATTCCCTTTCACCACGTTCAATTTGGTGACCCATCCGGTTTGCGGGGCATATACTTTGGTATGGAACAAGGCCAGTTCGGCCTGTTCTATTAACGCGCGCAGCCGGCGGAACTCCGCGGAGGCGATTTCAAACTGTCGCTCACTCAAGGCGATTCTTTCCGGGACGACATTAACCTGATCAACATAGTGTTGCGCCTGAACCAGCCGTGCCTGAGCTTCCATGATTTGTGCCGCTGCCTGACGCGCAACATCCTGGGAAACCTTAAGTTGGGCTTGAGCTTCAACGATTTGGGCTTCTATCGCGGTAACCTTCTTTTCTGATGCCTCAAGAAGCGATTCTTCTTCCCTGGCTGCCGCTTGGGCGTATTCCAGTTGCTGTAGAGTTGTGGCCTCGCCCTCAAATAAAGCCTGGTAACGATGTAAATCATCCTGGACACGTTTTACTTTGGCTGCAGCTGCCGTGACCTGTGCCCGGGCCTGGTCCGCATTAGCTTGGGCCACTTTAACCAGAGAGACCGCCTGAACGATGCGATTTTCGGCAGCCGCTTTATTCGCATGAGCCATTTCAAGGTTAGCTTGAGCAGCATCCAAGGCAGCGTGGGCCTGATCAAGGCCGGACTTGCTGGTAACACAAGTTAATTTCAATTCCAGCTGAGCAGCTTTCTGACGGGCCAAAGCGGCCTCGAGAGCCGCACGGGCCTGCTTTACCTGAATCACAAAGTCACAGGGATCAATTTCTACCAGCAGATCGCCTTCCTCAACCGGTTGATTGTCCGTTACCTGGACATAAAATACCTGCCCCGATACGCGCGGTCCGATAGTAACGGGATGACCATCAATAAAAGCATCATCCGTTGACTCATAATAACTCGAATACCAAAAATAAAGGCCGCCGGCAATTGCCCCTATGATAAACACGATGGCGGCAACTTTTAACAGACGCTGCCGGCGCCGTCGGGATTCGGCTGATGGGCCCACCCTCTGGTCTTCGGTATTTTTCCCCTGTTGATGAGAATTCTCGGACATAAATCTCCTGTTAGGTATCCCTCATAACTAGTATCTGTTGCGGAAAAACTGCCATTCCCGCCCAGAGCCTGCCCTGAGCGCAGCCGAATGGGCGGGGGTCCATTGCTCCGAAACCATCTTTTGAGTCGTTTATAATATCCTTCTTAAATAATATAATCGGTGGGGGGTGGCATGGTCAAGTTTGTCGTAACTGAAGGTCAGGTTGGGATTTGGCGTACAAGAGGTTGAATTATACGAGAAAAAGTATTTTTGGGCCGACCAAATGAGCCTGAAGGTTGGTTTCGTCCTATAAACTTAATAAACTTGCGGGATTTGGTCGATAACGTGACAAATTGGACGCTATAAAGATGGTCTATTTCGCCCGCAGGTAAAATGCGTCCGGAGCTTAAGGTTGCAGGAAGTAATAAAAGCCAATGACAAATCGGGACCATGACAGCGATTTAAAGACAGCGGTGGGTACAACCATAGGCTCATCGGCAGTACTAGTGATGTTGGTAGTGTTAGCGGTGGGTGGTATTTTGTGGGCTGGGCCCCAACAGCCGGCGCTATTGGCTCAGCAAGCACAAGTGCCTGAGCCGAGACACGAGGTGCCCGCGGCGGTTCACGAGGAAGGCCAGACGGGTCCTCACCTACTACCGCAGGGATATAACGTGCCCTCGCTGTGGGCGGTGGGCCCGTTCGTGGCGTTGTTGTTGTGCATAGCAATTCTGCCGTTGATGTCCAAGACGAAACACTGGTGGGAGGATAATCGTAACCGGCTGTTTATTTCACTGGTAATGTCGGTATTTGTTATCCTGTTTTACTGGCTGATACACCCCGGGGTGATCAATCATAAAACACATCAGCTGGTAAGCAGTTTCGAGGCGGTTAACCTGGTGCTGCATCACGCGATAATGATGGAGTATATACCGTTTATTGTGCTGCTGTTTAGTTTGTACGTTATCAGCGGGGGGATACAGTTGAAGGGGGATCTGCCGGCGCATCCGATAACGAACACGGTTTTTTTAGCCGTGGGGGCCTGTATCGCCAGTATTATCGGCACGACGGGTGCGGCGATGCTGCTTATCAGGCCGTTATTGCAGACCAACAGCGAACGAAAACATGTCAAGCATACCGTTATTTTCTTTATTTTTCTGGTTTGCAATATCGGGGGGTGTCTGTTGCCGATCGGGGATCCGCCGCTGTTTTTGGGCTATCTCAAGGGGGTGCCGTTTTTGTGGACTCTCGGTCTGTGGCCCCAGTGGTTGGCGATGGTGCTGGTGCTGCTGGTGATTTATTATATCTGGGACAGTTTAGCCTATCGTAAGGAGGTGGTGCGGGACCTTCGCCGTGACGAGACGCAGGTGACCAGGCTGAGCCTGCGGGGCAAGATTAATTTTCTCTGGCTGGTGGGGGTGGTGTTGTCCGTGGGTTTATTGGTACCGCAGCAGCATTTTCTGGGCCAAGAAGCATTTCCCATCGTGCCCGATTATTTTCGTGAGATAATGCAGGGGTTGTTTGTGGCCCTGTCCCTGATGACGACGCCGAAGGGAATACGGCTTGACAACAAGTTTAACTATAACGCGATTGGCGAGGTGGCGGCGTTGTTTATCGGGATATTTATCACCATGCAAATACCGGTGGAGATACTAAACGCCAAGGGACCTAGTTTGGGTTTAACCGAATCCTGGCATTTTTTCTGGGCCGCGGGAAGTTTGAGCAGCTTTCTGGATAACGCGCCCACTTATGTGGTTTTCTTTGAGACAGCCAAAACTATCAGCGGCTCCGAGCTGGTGGCGGGGGTGTCGCGAGAATTGCTGGCAGCGGTTTCGCTGGGGGCGGTATTTATGGGGGCGAACACCTACATCGGCAACGGTCCCAACTTTATGGTCA
>Ga0315288_10009439_pt1 | contig 12287 bp, 11 predicted proteins | sample YL17G11_20_MG_FD_203454 | JGI IMG/M metagenome (GOLD analysis project Ga0315288, IMG submission 203454) | Sediment microbial communities from Yellowstone Lake, YNP, Wyoming, USA - YL17G11_20 | ecosystem: Environmental > Aquatic > Freshwater > Lake > Sediment | place: USA: Wyoming | collected...
GCGCAGTTTGCCGCCAACAGCATCCGCCGCTGGTGGAGGCAGATGGGCAGCCGCCGCTTTCCACGAGCCACCGAGCTGCTGATCACGGCCGACGGCGGGGGCAGCAACAGTTCGTGTTCGCGGCTGCGGCGGGTATCGCTGCAGGAACTGGCCGACTAGCTGGAATTGAAGCTGCCGGTCTGCCACTTTCCGCCGGGCACCAGCAAGTGGAACAAGATCGAGCATCGCCTCTTCAGCTTCATCACGAAGCACTGCCGGGGCCGTCCGCTGGTCAGCCACCAAGCCATGGTCAGCCTGATCGCCAGCACCACCACGCGGACGGGTTTGACGGTCCAGGCGGCCTTGGATACCAACCCGTACGAGACCCAGATCAAAGTGACTGACGCAGAGTTGGCCACACTCCGCATGAAGCCCCATGCGTTCCACGGCGACTGGAACTACACACTCTCACCACGCGGCTGAAATCGTCCAAGTTATTCTTCCGCGGACTCTTAGTCGAGAAAAAGGGATAGAGATTGAATCCTTGTTCCCGAAACGTCCCGGAACAACGGCAGGGGCTGATGTCGAAAAACACCCACTTCGGACGTTGCTCAGAGAAGATGGTCCTGACCCGACACGCGACGGCGGTAGGGTGGAGAACCGGTTTCACGCCGCGCGAGGGCAATACCGCAACAGGCCCCCGAGACGCTCGCGACATGGGATTGCGCCGTCGGCTTGGCCAAGGCTGTGACCGAGGTTGGCCAAGGCGCCTTCAATGCGTGTATAGCCCCACGACAAATCATCCTGTGCCATTTGAACAACAAGCTGTCGAATGCTTTGTCCTGTCGGGGGGCGTCCTGCGGTGCGCTTCTGGCCGCCGTGGTACTTGTTGGCGATGAGCTTGCAATGCCAGGCCAGGATGGTGTCGGGCGTGAAGAGGCAGGCGATTTCAGACAGGAGCTTGCGTCCCAGGGCCTTGCCTCGGACAGCCAGACGACGGCGTTGATCGTCGCTGAGCAGGATTCGCTTCTTGCCGAGCTTCTCACGAAGCACGCGGTTCTCTTCACGAAGGTACTCGATCGCGGCTTGCTGCTGCCGATTGAGCCAACGGGCCAACGCCATGAGCAGCAGATACCAAGGCTGCAGGATCATGACGGCGGATGGTAGCGTTCCCCAGGGCTGGAGACCGGGCGAAACCGCCTCGGCCGATGGGCCTCAAGCCCCGGCTGCAGAGCGGATTACCGTTCGGTCGAATAATGGCACACTACGCCATGCCTTGACCACCGCCGCAAGGTCAGAATCAGCGAGTTGTCGTTTGCTTGCCACCTCTCCGCCAGCTGTGCCGGATTCCGTGCCGCGCGTCTATGGAGTCCCCTGCTTTTCGGGCATTCCCGAAGGGTGTTCGAATCCTATCGCGCCCACGACCCTGTTTTGCTGGGACCGCCTGAAAGGCCGCGTGCCGTCGCGGGGTTTCCGTTGCGCCCAAGCCCGGGCTTGGGTACCGATTGGGAACGACGTGGCTCACTGACGGTTTTCGGCGGGCACGCCTCGGCCCACACGCGGCGAAACGAGCGTCCATGCTTCTGTTCGCTTTTGCCTCGAACGCACCCGTTGTCCGACAAACCACCGGTTGCCCCGTGATGGCTCCAGAACAGATTCCCGTCATCTGAGCGAAACGACCTTGGTGCCCGCCGCTTTCTGCAAGTCGACAATGAGTTCCTTCTCGCCGGCGGTGATACGGTGCTTGCCGTAGAAGGCCCGCATCTCACAGCGGCCCTGGGCATCGGTTCGGCCACGCCAGCGGGTCCACCATTGGCCGAACACCAGATCGCGGTAGGCCGTCGCCGCGGGCAGCGGGGTCCAATCACGCCGGTAGAGTGAACTGGCGGGAATCCAGTTGGCGCCCTCCCAGAAGCCCCACATCAGGATGCCTTCGACGCGCGGTTCCGCAAAGCAGATGCGGTAGTAACCGACCAGCGCCTGGGCCTTGGCTTTCTCCTCCGCCTCCGTCATTTGCAGGTTGCGATCCTTGTAGTACCGCGAGCGCTGGCCCGGCATGTTGAACTCGGTCACGCGGATCGGCAACTTGAACTCGGCCAGTCTCTCCAGTGCATTGCGCAGGGCCTTGGGGTCGAAGCTGTCGCCGTGCAGATGTCCCTGCACGCCGATTCCGCCGACGGGCACCCCCTGATCCAGCAGCGTTCGGATATGCCGGAGGTAATCATCCAATCGAACGCCGGTCAGGATGTCGTAGTCGTTCAGGTAGAGCACGGCCTTGGGGTCGCCCTGCCGGACCCATTGGGCCATCTGGAGGGTGATGTCCTTCCCGATGCGTTCCTCATAGTAGTTGCCGTGCATCATCTCGTTGTTCAGGTCATATTCCGCGAACCGGCCCCGATAGCGCCGGCCAATGTCTAATGCCCGGTTCTTGATAACTTCGCGCAGTGGGTCGTTGGGCAACTCCTTGAGCCAGTCCTGAACCCTGTTGGGAATGCCCCAGAAGATGTTGTGGCCGCGCAGGGGAATCTGGTGTTGGTCCGTCCAGTTCAGGATGGCGTCTACGGTCGCGTAATCCACGCTGCCGCGCCGGGGTTCCATGCTGTGCCATTTGAGGGCGTTCTCGGTCACGGCGGCGTTGAAGTTTTCCAGGAAGACGGCCAGGTATTTTTCCTTGTCCTCCGCGCGCATGCGGCCGCTGAAGGCGCTGTTGGAGAGGGCGGCGCCGAACCAGAATTCGTGGCGCAACTGCTCGACGACCACCTCGGTGTCCGGCGCGGCCTCGATGGTGAGGGTGCCCTTGCGATGCTTCTCGATGGCTGCGTTCGCGCCCCGCGCCTGGTCTTCCGCAAGGCCGGCGCCGCGTGCCGTCCACGTCAGGCCGAATACCAGAATCGTGGTCGCCATCAGGAGACACCGTTGAGTCCTCGCAATAGAGGCAAGCTGCCGAAGTGGGGATTGGGGTTTCATCGGCGGCCAGTTCACTTCCGCGTGAGAGTCGTGTCAAGCGGCGAGCGTGGATTTATCGGTCAGCACGCGGCGGCGGTCGCAGCCGGGCCAAATCCGGCGAATTCCGGTCAACAAGCGGGCGGTTAGCCGGATAATGAGACATTGAGTGCTCGACCGGCCGAGATGGTTATGGGCCGCCGGTTTTACGGAGAGACCAATGCTGCATCGTATGGCGTTGACCGCGTCGTTGGCCGTGGCGATTGTTGTGTCGTCAGTGCGGGCTGCTGCGAAGTCCCCCGGGGCGGTGGCGACAGGCTCCTCAGCGGTCGATGGGACCAGTGCGACGCAGCCCCTCCGGCTTGCGATCGACGACCTGATCCAGATATTCGGGTCCAGATACCCAAAAGGCAGGGAATACCTCGCGAGGCTCGGCGAAATTGAGAACGGCATTGCCCAGGCATCGGGCAACGCCGATCGTATGTCCGACGCCATGCGGCGTCTGGATGCCCTGCGCCAGGAGGCGCTGTTGGCCAATCCTCTCCTGGACTTCGACAAACTGCTGCTCGTGAAGCGCGGCGCCAAGCAGCTCGGCCTCCCACAGAACTGGCAGGGCAACTGCGCGTTGCCTCGCGATGGATATGAGAACGAGATCGTGGTTCTCTCCCCCGTTGGCCCGCAGGGAAAGCTCACCAGCTTCCACAAGCCGGACGGGAGCAAGTTTGTGGGCGACGTGGATCTGAGCTTTGATGCCGACAAGCTCCTTTTTTCATCGATCGGCGCGCGCAATCGCTGGCACATCTTTGAGATCGGCGCGGACGGCAAGAACCTGAGACAGCTCACCCCCGATGAGAAGGACGTGGACTGGTACGATCCGTGTTATCTGCCGGATGGCCAGATCATGGTCGACTCCACCGCTGTTTTTCACGGGGTTCCCTGTGTCGGAGGCGGCGACACAGTGGCCAACCTGTACCGGATGGATGCCAACGGGCAGAGCATCCGCCAGCTCTGCTTCGACCAGGACCACGACTGGTGCCCGACGGTGCTCAACGACGGGCGTGTGCTGTACACGCGATGGGAATACTCGGACACGCCACATTACTTCTCGCGCATCCTGTTCAGCATGAACCCTGACGGCACAGGGCAGATGCAGCATTACGGCAGCAACTCATACTGGCCGAACTCGATTTTCTATGCGCGTCCGATTCCCGGGCATCCTTCGCAACTGGTGGCCGTGATCTCGGGGCATCATGGCGTGCCGCGGATGGGCGAGCTGGTGCTCTTCGATCCGGCCAAGGCGAGATACGAGGCATCGGGCACGGTGCAGCGGATTCCGGGGCGAGGCAAGCCGGTGGCAGCGACCATCCGCGACAACCTGGTCGATGACTCATGGCCGAAGTTCCTGCACCCATATCCATTGAGCGGCAAGCACTTTCTGGTGTCAATGCAGCCGACGCCGCAGTCGCCGTGGGGCATCTACCTCGTGGATGTCTTCGACAACGCGGTGCTGCTCTGCGAGCAGGCCGGCTACGCGATGCTGGAGCCGATTCCGTTCCGCAAGACCCCTCGGCCTCCGGTGATCCCCGACCGTGTGAAGCCTGAAAGCCGGGAGGCGATCGTTTATCTGGCCGACATCTACGCCGGCCCCGGCCTGTCGAGGGTGCCTCGCGGCGCGGTCAAGAAGCTGCGTATCTACGAGCCACACTACGCGTATCCGCAGATGGGGGGGCACATCAACATCGGCGTCGACGGGCCCTGGGACGTGCATCGCATCATCGGAACGGTGCCGGTGTATGACGATGGTTCGGCGGCATTCAAGGTGCCGGCGAATACGCCGCTGGCCGTCCAGCCGTTGGATGCGGAGGGCAAGGCGCTGCAGTTGATGCGTAGTTGGTTCACGGCGATGCCCGGCGAGGTTCTCTCCTGCGTCGGCTGCCATGAGCGGCAGAGCGACACCCCCGCGACGGGGTCAGCGGCGATGACGTATCGTCCGCCGGTGGACATCACACCCTGGTATGGCCCCGCTCGCGGCTTCAGCTTCAAGCGAGAAATCCAGCCCGTGCTCGACAGATACTGCGTGGGCTGTCACGACGGCCAGCGCCGCCCTGACGGCAACACCATTGCCGACTTCGCTGCGAAGGCCAGCAACGGCTGGCGCAACTTCACGCCGTCTTATTTGGCGCTTCATCCGTTTGTCCGTCGTCCCGGCCCGGAAAGCGATTACCACCTTCAGTTCCCGATGGAATGGGGCGCCAACACCAGCGAACTCGTGCAGCTCCTCAAGAAGGGGCACTACAACGTGAAGCTCGACCCCGAGGGCTGGGATCGCCTCACGACCTGGATCGATCTGAACGTGCCGGACCACGGCACGTGGGGCGAGCATTCGAAGGTCCCCGGCAATTTCCGCCAGCGGCGTCTCGAACTGCGCACGAAGTACGCGAACAACCCCACCGACCCCGAGGCGATCCCCCGGATGGATCGGCGGCCCGATCAGTTCGTAAACCCCGAGCCTTTGCCCGCGAGGAAGAAGGAGACGATTCAGTTGGCTGGCTGGCCGTTCGACGCCGCTGAGGCCAGAAAGCGTCAAGCCGCCCTCGGCCTGCCTCGCGACCTCAAAATCGACCTGGGCAACGGCGCGGCGATGGAATTCGTCCTGATCCCGGCCGGTCCGTTCGTCATGGGCGAGGTGGATGGCGACGCCGACGCGTTTCCTCAGTCGATCGTCAGGATCGACAGGCCGTTCTACATGGGGAGGTTCGAGGTCACCAACGAGCAGTACGCCGCCTTCGATTCCGCCCACGACAGCGGGTACATCAGCGTTTTCAACAAGGACCAGAGCACGCGAGGGGAGGTCGCCAACCGTCCTCGCCAGCCGGTCATACGCGTTTCCTGGCAGCAGGCGGCGGCGTTCTGCGATTGGCTGTCGAGGCGGTCCGGGCGGGAGGTTTCGTTGCCTGCCGAGGCGCAGTGGGAGCATGCATGCCGCGCCGGCAGCGCTACGCCCCTGTCGTACGGCGCCATCGACGCCAACTTCGCGAAGCTTGCGAATCTGGCCGATGAGCGGCTGGAGAACCTCTGCCGAGGCGACTCGCCGAAGTGGATTCCCGCCGCGGTGAATGTCAATGACGGCGCGGTTGTGACCGAGCAGGTTGGCAAGTATCAGGCCAACGCATGGGGGTTGCAGGACATGCACGGCAACGTCTGCGAGTGGACGCTGACCACGTACAAGCCCTATCCGTATGCCTCCGACGGGAGGGATGCGGCCAGTGCCCAGGGCGAAAAGGTGGTGCGCGGCGGCTCGTTCTACGACCGGCCTCATCGCGCCACCAGCAGCTTCCGATTGAGCTACCCGTCGTGGCAGCGTGTCTTCAATGTCGGTTTCCGCGTGGTGTGCGATGTTTCCACCAAGATCGCCAGCCAGAAGTGACCGAGCGTTGCCGTACAGTCGCTGAAAATTCTGCGCGGAGTCCTGCGGCCATCACGGTGCACAGCAACGCCGTCTCACCGATACAGCAGTGGCTTGCTCTTCCAGTCCTTGTCTTTCTCGTGGGCCATCTCCGCCACTCGCGGCCGGCGTTCACGCAATCGTACCGACTCAATCCCGCAGTAGTACCCTTCCGACTGTCCACTTTTCCCCACGCACTCCAGGCGCAGCGTGTACTTGCCGGGTTCGGGCCAGAAATCAAGAAGGTGAACCTCTTCGCTGGCCAGCTTCGCGCTGTACAGATCGACCTCGCCGCCAAGCTTCACACCGTTCAGATATGCCTGGTACTTGCCGAAGTCGTAGCTCTTGGTCATGTTCAGAAGCAGCCGTAGCGGCTCCTTCTTCTTGACCTCGAACGGAATCTCCAGCCATGCCCCTTTGGCCTCCTTGGGCATATACAGCAGTTGCTTGCCCTCATAGAGCTCAAGCTGCTGCGCCGTGACCGAACCGCTGCCGTGGTACTTGTCGTCCGTGAAATCGGCCGCGCGGATGATCAGCCGCTCGAGGCTCGGCAGTGTGCGCTGGCGAGCGTGAGGCGCGCGGGCCGCAAAGGTCGGCTCGCCGGTCTGATACCAGAACGCGACACTGGCGTAGTCGTCCTCTCGCTCGTTCCAGCTCGTCGACTTGTAGTTTGGATTCTCGTCCGGCGAGATCCACCCGAAGTGCTCGAAGGTCACCTTGACGCCCGTGTTGAAGACGATCGGATCGTTGATGTGCCAGCGGTAGGCGCTGGTGTGCCCGCCGACGATGCCCCACTGGTCGAAACAGGGCACCCCGAAGTAGGGCGTGCTCGTGATCTTCAGGCCCCAAGCGGACAGGAAGTAGTCCTCAGTGCCCGTGCCCCAGATCGACGCCTTGCCCTCGCCATCGATGTAAACCTTCTCATCGCCTTCGCCGAACCACGCCGGGCTGCGCGTCCGCACGGCGAGCACGGTCCCGACGTAGTGCCCCTTCCCCCTCGTCTCCAGCACAACGTAGTCTCCGCCCTTCTCGACCGGGTATTCCTGCCGATACTGCGCGTAGAAGTAGGGCGTGTCGTCAGCCAGCTTCTCCTTCTTGATCCAGTCAATGTTGTAGTAGAGCAGCGCGATCGGCTTATCGCTCTGGTTCTCGATCTCGATCCGCACGGACTTCCGGAACGGCATCCGCCAGTAGCAGTTGTACGAATCGGCGTCCTCGACAATCACCGCCAGGCTGCTCACCTCGCTCCGCTTGCCAAAACAGTTCGCGAAAAAGTCCCCGACCGGAGCCTCGATTCCTGGCCGCTTGCTGTCATCATAGAAGATACGCAACAGCATCTCCTGGTGGTTGGCCGCGCCTTTCGGAGCCCAACCCTGCGGCTCGGGCCCCAGAAACGTGATCCACATGTGCGTGATGACCCCCGGCCCCTTTTCGTCCATTATGACATGCGTCTCGCCCGGAGCTACGTTGAAGTTGTCCCAGTTGCTCGCTTCGTCCAAGTCGCCTCGCGGGTCGGCTTTGGGGTCGATCTTCCTCTCCGCCCCGCCGCGACGCACTTCGCCCACCCGCATCGTCGAAGTGGCGCGCATCGATCGCCCTTCCTGTGGCTTGGCCAGGTCATCCAGCGAACCGCCGCCCATGACCGATCGCACCGCCAGTGCAGCCACCGCCAGCATGAAAGTCATCACCCCCAACACTCGGCTCGCCAGTGACCGGCGCCAGGGCGATCTGCCTTGGTACCCATGCCGTGCACAACGCCAGACACCTCTCAGGCCGACGACATTCCGCCGCTCTGCTTCTCTTATCTTCATGATTCTCCCGAGATCGTTGGTGGTGATGCCCGAGTGAACCGTATTGCGGCTACAGCGCGACTTTCGGGTGGCTGAAGCGCAGGCCTTTGCCATCGTGGTAGGTGGCGTATTCGGTGACGATGGCGCCTTCGGGGCCGGCCTTCATGAAGTGCCATTCTTCGGGCTTGGTCAGGCCCGCTACCTGGCCGGGCTTCAGGATGCCGACACACTTGGTCTTGCCACAGTCCTTGTGCATGGGGGGCAGGGGCTCGGCGAACTCGGTGGACGGGGTGCCCTCGCCGAAGAGATAGATCATGCCGTAGCGGGCCTGCCAGCCTTCCATCTTCAGCGGGACGTCGGTAGCGACGTGTTGGTGTTCGGGGATGGCCTGGCCCGGGAGAAGGTAGATCTCGTGGCCGAAGTAGTTGTGCTCTTTGTTATTGACCCAGAAAATCCCGGCCATGCCGGCTTCGAGGAAGTTGCCGAGCCCGAAGTCCAGGGCCCAGAAGTCCTCGGTCTTCAGCCGATCGACGATGGGGTAGGTGTGGAAGCGCATGAGCTGGTAGTAGGCTTCCTTGGCCACGCCGGGGTCGAACTTGCCGTCTTTGTAGAAGTCTTCGTTGCGGAATTTGGGGAGTTCGCGGGGGGCGCGGGCGGCCTGAGCAACGGCGGGGAGGATGGTTGCGGCGGCACTTGCGATGAGCATGTTTCGGCGGGTGATTTCCATGATTCGGTTCCTTTTTATTTACTTGCTAGACTTGGCGTGATCGGCCTTGAGGCTGTTGTACATATCGAACGCTTTCTCGGGCTTTTCGTTGTTGTGGACCACGGCGCGGACAGCTTGGGTCATGGCCGGGGGATCATCAGCGAGGAAGATGTTGCGGCCCATGTCGACCCCGGCGGCGCCTTGGGAGACGGCGTTGTAAGCCATCTTCAGGGCATCGAGCTCGGGGAGTTTCTTGCCGCCGGCGATGACGATGGGGACGGGACAGCCGGCGACGACCTCGTCGAAGCCGCTCTCGCAGTAGTAGGTCTTGACGAAGTGCGCGCCGAGTTCGGCGATGACGCGGCAAGCCAAGCCGAGGTAGCGGGAATCGCGCACCATTTCGCGCCCGACGGCCGTGACGCCCAGGGTGGGGACGCCGTAGCGGTTGCCTTCGTTGATGAGGGCGGCGAGGTTGGCGAGGGTCTCCTTCTCGAAAGCGCCGCCGATGTAGACCTGGGTCGTGACGGCAGCGGCGTTGATGCGGACGGCGTCTTCGACCGTGACGCCGATCACTTCGTTGCTGAGTTCCTTGAGGATCGTGGCGCCGGTGCTGCAGCGCAGGACGACCGGCTTGTTCGTCTCCGGCGACACGCAGGTCCGCAGGCCCCCGCGCGTACACATCAGACAGTCGACGTAGGCGACGAGGGGCGGGATGGCCAGGTCCATTCGCTCCAGACCGGAAGTGGGACCCATGATGTAGCCATGGTCGAAGGCGAGCATGACGGTTCGGCCCGTCTTGGGATTGAAGATGCGGCTCAGCCGGTTCTTCATACCCCAGTCGAGGTGTGCGGAGCCGCGGAGAAAGAACCCGGGCGTCGCCATGGCGACGCTCGTCTGAAAGTCCTTTCTCTCGCTGTCTTGTTTATCTGCCTCAGCCATGGGACTGAAATCCTTCGTAAAAGCCGCGGAAAATCAGGGCGACCGAGGTAGCGCCGGGATCTGGGGAGCCGATGGACTTGTCGCCGACGTTTTTGGCGCGGCCGAACTTGGCCTTCAGGTTCCTGGTGGAATCGGCGCCGGATTGGGCGGCGGCGGCGGCATGCTGGAGAGCGGTAGCAAGATCGGGCGCTTGGCCGAGCGCGCGAACGGCCGGGACGAGGGCGTCGATCATGGTCTTGTCGCCCACCTGGGCCTTGGTGCGATGCTGCACGCCCGCGAGCCCGGCTTCGAAAACAGCCGTTAGCGCTGGGGCATCCAGGAAGTCCTTGCCGGAAGCGCCTTCGGACATGGACATGAAGAAGGTGCCCAAGAGCGGGCCGGTGGCGCCCCCATCGACGCCCATAATCGCCCAACCGATGTCGTTGAGGAGTTGGGGAAGCTGTTGAGTGGTCGAGGAGTCGATCGTTTTGCCCATCAGCTCCATGGCGCGGAGCATGGTCGTGCCGTGGTCGCCGTCGCCGCCGAACGAATCGAGCCGCGAGAGTGCCGGGTGGTTGTCGCGGATTTGCGCGACGGCGCCTTTGAGCATCCGGACGAGCGTGTTGTAGTCGATCGGGTCAGGCATCGTACCACTGTCAATTACTTGGTGAGTGCGGGGGTGTTGCACGGAGCGTCCCAGAGGCGGATCAGTTCCTGGTCCATGCGAGCGAGGAACATCTGGAAGCCGCCCATTTCCTGGACCGTGAGGAACTCGCCGACGAGTGAGCGGGCAAGGGTGATCTTCTTGGCATCGAGCAGTTGCTTGACGCGGCGGAGGACCAGGTAGAGCTCCATCAGAGTCGTCGAGCCGACGCCGTTGAGTATCGCCAGAACCTGTTCGCCGCCCTTGATCTTCAGGTCGTCGAGGAGCATGGGAAGCATGATCTCGGCGGTCTTGTCGGCGGTCGCGAGTTTCTGGGAGCCGGTGCCGGCTTCGCCGTGTTGGCCCATGCCCACGACCATTTCGTCGGGGGCGAGCGTCGAGATGGCGTCGCCGGTGCAAGGGTGTGTGGCGCCGGAGACGGCGACAGCGAGGGTAGCCATGTTGGCTTCCATGCGCGTGGCGATCGCGAGGCAATCGTCGAGCGATCTGCCTTGTTCGGCGGCGGCTCCGGCGACTTTGATGACGGGGAGGCATCCGACGAGGCCGCGGCGTTCATCAGGGTTCTCGCGCGGGCCGGTGGAGATGTCCTCGTGGGTGAGAATCTGTCTGACGTTGAGGCCCTCCTTCTTGGCCATTTCCATGACGATGTTGGCGGTCATGACGTCGCCGGCGTGATTGAGGACGACGAAGAGCACGCCGGCGGGACGGTTGGCCAGGCGAAGAGCTTCGATGACGCGGGGTGGGCCAGGTGCGGCGAAGATTTCGCCGGGGACGGAGATGTCGAGCATGCCGTACCCGACGTAGCCGGAGAGCGCGGGCTCGTGGCCGGAGCCGCCGAGAGTGACCAGGGCGACTTTGTCCTTGGATTTGGGGTTCGCGCGAACGACGAGGTTGTTGCCGGCGAGTTTGACCTTGCCGGCGTTGGCGAGGACGAAACCTTCGAGCAGTTCGGCCACGACGTTAGCGGAGTTGTTGAGGAATTTCTTCATTGGCATCGGGCCTCGTTAGTTGGATTTGACTTCCATGAGTTCGATCAGGGCATCGCCGTCGAGGATGAAGGCGACGCGGAGGGTGGCGTTGGCGTCGAAGGGGGGGACGATGATCTTCTGGCCTTTGAGGGCGGCGCCAAGGTTGGGGACGATGAAGGCGGCGTGGGGCTTGCTCTGGCAGAGCTCCGGCATGGGACTCCCGGCCTCGAAGCGCACGAATTCGACGTGATAGGGGTGCTTATCCGGGTCGGTGACGAAGACTTTTCCGCCGGTGATGTAGGTTTCGTTTGGCCGCTTGGTTTTAGAGGGAACGCCGAAGTGGTGGAACTGGCTCGATGACATAGACACAAGGTCCTTTCTCCAAAGCCCTGTACGAGATAACGCGGACTATACCGCGGAGCGCGGCCGCTGCAAGGCGGGGCGGCGCCGCGGCAACCAGCGATCGCGCGCTGGCCTACAGCACCCGAACGTTCGAGAACAACTGTGCCAGCACACTCGCCTCCGGCTCCCTTCTCTGCGGCCGCTGATACACGATCAGGTCAGTTCCCGGCGCCGCCTGGACCTTCTCAGGATTGCTGACGGCGAGCGGGCCCATCTGGCCCAGAAAAGCCGAGTCGATCAGGAAGTAGTCCTCGGCGTTGACCACCCCGTCCACATTCATGTCGCCGTTCCATGTGTACTTGACCAGAATGCAGTTGCTGTCCACATCCTGGCCATCGAAGCGCGCGTGAAACTTGCCAGCGCCGGGCGTGCCCAATAATCCGGGCGGCGCGTTAGTTTTGATTGCATAGTGCCTTGGCCCAGTACTGGTCCCACAGGTTGCTCTGGTACATCGCCTCCAGTGCCATGAGCG
>Ga0315288_10009440_pt1 | contig 12287 bp, 19 predicted proteins | sample YL17G11_20_MG_FD_203454 | JGI IMG/M metagenome (GOLD analysis project Ga0315288, IMG submission 203454) | Sediment microbial communities from Yellowstone Lake, YNP, Wyoming, USA - YL17G11_20 | ecosystem: Environmental > Aquatic > Freshwater > Lake > Sediment | place: USA: Wyoming | collected...
CAATTTTTTAATTCAGTAATCATCCTGCTCCTTTATAATAAACTTTCTGGAGTAATTTCTGGTTTATTAGTACCTCTTTTTTTCTGAAGTTCCGAAGTAGTTACGGTAAACTTATTACTGCATAAAGTACCATCATCCATTGGTCTCATACACTCAAAGGTTAATTTATTATTAGCATCTGGATATAAATTCCATACATTTCCCAATAACATATTACACTTAGGGCAGTATATATAACTCATCTTAGATTCAAAATACTGTCTGGCACTGTCTTTCAAATTAGCTATGTAGGATACTACCGATGATTCTTTATCGGATTTCCTAATCTTTCTTGTGATGTTGAGGTCTTCTTGAAATCTTGACATGTCTCTTCTTAAGTCGGACATGACCTTACTTATTCTATCTACTACATTAATATTACCTGCAGATATATCGTCATTGGAGCGGATATTAAAAATGATTGTTTCGTAATCCTCTAACGCAATTATCGTCTGAATAAATGCTCTTAGAGTCTCTCTGTCATTAATCTTTAAATCTTCAATATCGTAATCCTTAGAAAATTCCTGTAGTTTTTTTTCAATCCTTTCCTCAAAATTAGATGATATTCCAACCTGCTGGCTGGCTTCAAAGAGTTTATCGAACTCCTCGTCTGTCATATCTCGGTATTGGTACAGATTTCTCATCTGAGTCTTGGATTGTTCTCTCTTTTGTTTAGCCATAATTACTTATTTTTCGCTCCTTTTTTCATATTTATATGAGGATTATACACCTTTTTTCTATTTTCTGTCACATATAATACGATATTTCCATATCCACCCAATTTTAAGAAGCAATCCTTGTGGAAGAATAAATTTACATAGGGAATATCTAAAGCATACATCTTATAGTCTAGGTTGGTTATGTAACTGCTACAGTGAAAACATAGTTTATTTGCCATAATTTAAACACCGATAGCCCCTATTTCTAGGGGCTACTCTCATTATTTAATGCTGTATTTCTTAATCTCAGATAAAAGAATTACCTGGAGCTTCTGTTTTAACTTATCTGTATCATTCATATGATTGGGCAATATATAATCGAAGTCATCGTAGTTATCTAGCTCCGTCTCAGATATATCATTATACTCTGAGGTTCCCCATAGTATTTCTCTTCCAGGAGCTTCTATCCGAATAGCAACTACTTTATAAAGTATTTCATTCTTTTTTACATAATCAATTTCATTTTTAAATCTCCAGTCGTCTATGAATATCGCATCGTATGGGAAACCAGCGTATTCATCCACACGATTAAATGTTTCACGTACCCATAAATCCTCATCGTACTCTCTTCCAGCATACCCTATTTTCTGTAAAAGTACTCTTCCTCTTTTATCCTTTTGACCTGACCATCCCATAAACCTAGCTGTATCTTTTACCCCCGTAGCTAGTGGAGATTTAAAGGTCTTTAGTTTAAATTCAGTATCACAAATATTCTGTAGATTATCCGAGCAGTATGATTTTCCAACTCCAGCTTTACCAGAGAACATGAAGCATAGAGTGTGACTAAGGCTGATTTTTTCTGGTGTTGTAATATTCATCTAAAATCCTTTCCAGTATTTTATGATTAAATAAATCCTTCATTACTAGAAACTTTAGTATGAAGTCCAAACCTGCTATATCAATTACTATGGAATCTTTGTTTGCCATAAAGATGCGTTTACCTCTCTGCTTTATAACTAAAGTTCTAAGATTGTCTATTTTAGTAACGGTCAGAGAGGATATTACATCGTTTTCCATTACTTCACCTTTTTATTCTTTTTCTTCTCTTCTACTGGAGCTTCTAGATTACCTTCTTCTATCAACGGCTCATCCTCTTCCTCTTTAGGAAAAAGACTATCTGATCCAGTTGCTAAAGTAGCATCTTGAAATTGTTTTAATGTGGATTCCATCGCAGTACCATAAGCATCCTGAAATGTTTTATTTGTACACATAGCAGATACTTTCTTCTCTTCCCACTCTAGACCTTCTACCAGTCTCTTTTCCACCATATCAACAATAACTTTCCAATCACCATTTTCATCTTTAGTTGCTACAGTGCCACTACTAAAAGCACGACCAACTACATTAAGTTTTGACATATATAAAATCTCCTTTTATTTGACTAGTAGCGCTAAGTAGGCTTCTGCTTCTTCCGGTGTTTCAAATACTGCAGTAGCATTTTCTTTTATGAACGCATGGTTATGAATGTTCCCCTCTTCCATTACAACTATAACATTCTTACCAAATGCCTTAGCCCATGCAATCTCTGTTACAGAACCAATTGATACCTGCTTAGACTTGTAAAGATTTGCATACACAATATCAACTATTTTCACCATCCACATATCTCTATGAGTTATGGCGTGGTCTGTAATTATCGGATTGTACTTAGTTCCAGTATTATTTTCTCCAGCCGACCTAAATTTTTCCATTGGATTGTCATTTCTGAACTGGTCTTTACCTGTCATGGGATTAAATACTGTATAACCCATCGCAGTAAACTTCTTTTTAGCTCCGTCCCAGTAATCCATAACCTCGCCTTTAGACATTCCACTAATCGGACCTGCTAAATATATCCTCATACTTCTCCTTTTATTTTGATAATCCTACTAACAAAGTCTTTCCTACGCTTTTAGGTAGTATTGATTTTCTTACTCTACCATAAGCACCGCACTTGCATCTAAACAATGGGAACTTACTTACCTGAGTATATGAATACTTATCGGGTATCATTTGAATATCAGAGCTTCCACAGTTAGGGCAAACTTCCTCATCAGATTCTACATACAAACCCAAGTTTGGGTGTCCCTTAATCCAAGGGCGTAACTTCAAATATACATCCTCAAGTGTATCAACATCTCCATTATTATATTTCTGCATGTAAGCAAGAGCTTCATCGTCTCCAGCCACACATCTTTTCCATAGTTCAAAGGTGGTTTCCATTTTCTCTTGAAAACCAAATATCTTAGCTAGACCGTTTAAGCTGTTATGTGTAAACCCAAACTGCTTTCTAGCTACCAACATTGTATCAATTGTTTGGTATGGGCTTGTTGGAGGTAATCCATGAACGATAAATCTTGTGTTCATGTTAGGAACATCAAAGCTATCACCGTTATGGGCAATGATAATATCTGCCTCATCAAGTAATTTCCAAAGACTTTTAACTATCCTACCATCATCCTCTTTTATAGCTTCCTTACCAGTTAACCTATCAGTTAAAATTTCATCCCCAAATAACCACTTAGCACTCCATGTAAGCATGAACCATTCTGATATAACTTGGTCAGCACCTACATTTGCTTTCCACACGCTCTTCTGAAATATGAAAGCCTGTAGAGGTGATGTTTCAATATCAAATAAAAGAACCTTTGGAAGTTTCTTTTCTTCTGTATCGCCACGCAAATATTTTATATAACATTTTGGATGTGACATTGCTGAATGTCTATGCTTACATCTAAATGTAAGTATACTTTCGTCTTTGCTCATTATTATTTTCTCCGTATTACTTCTTTCTCATAAGCTTATGCTTAAATTTACCGGCTATATGCTTTTTAATTTCAGATATTTGCTCATCAGATAACTTGTAACTTTCCTTCATACTGTCTAAAAATCCTTCATCAGTAAAATATCCTCCAAGAAAATATGAAATTCTATCACATAGTTGAATAAAAGTTATTGATATAGTTTTTCTACTTTTATCTATTAACACTTCTAAATCTTTAATTGGTCTACCATCAGAAACTAAGTCTAAGATATAAACATCAATGTCAGAAAGAAAACCTTCACTATGTAATTCTTTTATCTTACTTTCAATAATAAGAAGATTATTATACTCATCAGATTCTATGTCCTGAGTCGTCTTTATTGATACTTTATTCCTTAGTATATGCTGGACTATCCATCCCATGCTGAAACTCCTTTAGGCAATCTTCTCTATAGGAGCATTGAAAACATGCCTTTCTAAATACTCCGTTCCTAACAAAATTTTTATTTTTGATTGCCATAACTGCTTGTGGTATAATGTCATTAAATAGTGTTCTTGTAGCCGATTCATCATTGGTGTATCTAACTAAATTTCCAGTTGAAAGAGCCGCATAGTAAACACCGGATGGAACAATATTATATAATTTCTTATAAGCCCAATTATAAAGAATGAATTGAATACTTTTTGATATATTGACTTGAGGTTTTCTTGCAGTTTTCCAATCAAATACTTTCCCATTGGAAATTCTATCCATCTTCCCAACAACAAATATATCATTATGAATTTCTATTTTAAATCTGAATTCTACATCATCACCAACAGAAAGATATTTTTGAAAATGTTCGTGAAAATTATGTAAACACATTGAACCATAACTTAATGACTCGTTAGGTAATCTTTTTGCCATTTCGCCATAAAAATAACCCTGAGAAAATACTTCATTATCCCAATATGTTTCTATTGCACTATGAACAATTTCCCCAATAATCATTTCATTACTCGGAAGTGCTCTTTCTGGTTTGGATAATCTGTAGTATACTTTCCTATTGCATGAAATAAAATCTTCTAATAAAGAAGCTGAAATATATATTGACACCTATAAACCAGCCGTTCTTTGATTTGAACATAAAGTTCTCCAAACTTCAATCATGGTTTTATAGACATCCATTAAAGATTTCTTTCCCTCAAGTTTAGCTATAACCTCGGCTAGTTTTATTCTTAGTGGCATTATTTCCCCATTCAAACCTCTAAACTTATATGTATTATCTATATAATTTACGGCAGGTGGTTTTCCTCCCTGAAAATATTGTTCGTCTGTGGTAGCTGTTTTAAATGTGTGTGCTTCCCATTCTTTTATTTCATTGTCTAATGTGAGCTTTTCATACATCAATTGGGATATTTCCTGTGTCAGTTTAATAAGTTCATCAAAATCTGGGATACTTTTTAGTACATCTTCTGGGCTAGTTTTCATAATTTCTCCTTATTCTAAGGGTATTATACCACATATATTAGATTTTGTCAAGGGTTTATACCCACCCAATTTCTAGTTTTTCTTCTATGGATTTGTATATTTCACAGATTCTAAACATTAAGTCTATGTCTGATATGGTGATTGTGGTTTCTTTTCCAATTCGTGTTTCTGCTATTGCCCCAACAAAAGATATATAGGAATTATCCTGCTCATACACATGTAAAGGATTAATATCTAAATCTTCTTTCCATCCACTAAAGTCAAAGATGGTCAATATTATTTCAGAAATTGAATCCTCATCTATGTTTAAGATTTTCGACATGCTCGAATTTGATGACCCAGATACGCACATTAATAGAATCTCGTTTGATGCCATAAGGTCAACGAGTTCCGGTACTATCCCAAAACTTTCCATGTAGAACTGTCTAACTACTTCCCATCTCTTTTCGTTCATTTTTAAGCACCTCTTCATGTAGCTCTGTTACTTTATTTATTATTTCACAGAAGGTATCTAAGTCCATAGCTACAAACACCTTTATGCCCTCTCTTGCTCCTGAAAACTTACCCATCATTAAAGGAATTGAATTAGAGTTTGACGAGTCTTCTATTATCTTATCAAGCCATTCCTTCTTTAATGTAAGTTGAGTAGCCCCTCCGTACCCCACTTTTGCCTCTATCCTAAACTTTTTTTCAAACGATTCTATAGTACCAACAACATCACCCTGTAGGTCTGGTTCGTGGAGAGCAGTACCAATAGCCCCGCTTAGGGGTATCCTCTTCCACGAACTTTTCCTAATGTTGTTATTTAAGATTTCCGCTATTAATCTTTCAAATGAACTTCCTTTTTGTTTACCTTTTAGCAATGTTAATCTCCTATTTGTTTTCTATTCTATTAGACTCAGGGTCAAACTTTAAAGTCACCGTTCCTACCGGCCCATTTCTTGCCTTTAGAATTAGAAACTCCATAGAATTTTTATACTTGGTTTCTTTATTATAATACTCATCTCTATATAAACCAATTACAAAATCAGCGTCTTCTTCTAAGTTTCCTGATTGTCTAAGGTCTGACATTACTGGACGTTTATTCTCTCTAGCCTCAACACCACGATTTAGCTGTGATACGCCTACTACGCATATCTTCTGATCATTTGCTATTAACTTGCACATTCTTGAAATTTGACCAAGTTCCGCTGTTTGATTATCTCCACGTTCAGCAAGAAGCTGTAAGTAATCTATATAAACAACTTCGATACCCTTAGTGGCTCTGAATTTATAGATGGTTGATTCCATATAATGAATATCAGAATTAAACTTTGTATCAATGTAGATTGGGTACTCCCTAATTCTTCTCATCGAAGCACCTATCATTTCTATCTGTGGTTTATCTAGTATTCCTAATCTTATGTTCTGAATAGAAACGCCTGATTCTATAGCAACTAATCTTTCAACTAGAGATTGATAATTCATTTCCTTTTCAAAGAAAAGAATTGGAACTCCTGCTCTTCCATCCGCTATAATTGAATTACAAAGTAACGCTGTTTTACCACTACCGGGTCTACCACCTATTACCCACCAGTCTCCCTGTGACTTTCCTCCAGTGGTAACATTAACATCTTTTAATCCCCAAGAGTGACCACGTACACCAGGATTTCCTGTTCTAGCTACAATATCATCAAAGGATTTCTTAATCCCATCCCCAATGTGAACCGTAGCACCTCCACCAGATGTCTCAGTTAAGTCATCTAATGTCTTTCTAAAATCTCTAATTGAGTCTTCTACATTATCTAGTGTTAGATTATTAGCCTTTACTTTAGCGGCTGATTCGGCAAAGACTCTTCCTTTATATGATAGTATTAATTGATTACAATACTCTTTTAGATTGTCTTTATTCCATTCCTGTGCTACAATCCAGTCTAGATATTTTTTATCCCCGACTTTAGATAAGTTACCTGAGCTTTCTAAAGAGCTAGACACCATTTGTAAATCTGGAACTAACTGCTTATCGTTTAATAACTCTATTTCCTGGTATATAAGTTGATTTGGTACAGAGGACATCATAAAAAATCGAACATCTGTTCCATAATACAAATCAGGGTATTTTAATAGAGTAGATAATACCGCAATCTCATGGTCCGTAGAAAATAGTTTATCTGCCATTTACTTATCCTCCTTTGGACCTTCTAGATATTTGTTAGCCTTTTCAGGGTCAATCTTTTTTACCTTAGCTATATCTTTTTCCATGTCAGATATTCTTTTTTCTAGGCTAAACATAGAAGTCATAGCCATATTAGATTCAAGTGTTTTTTCTAGCTTGTTCTTACATATTGTAAATAATAATCCGTATGGAAATTCGGTTGGGGTATCTATACGAGATGCGTCTATTATAGAAAAGAATACTGATGTTTTCCCAAATAGTTTTACTAGTTGATTAAATCTTATAATCTCTGAACGTCCTACATCAAGTCCCATCACAACTCCGTAGAATTGTGCTAAAACTACTCCTGCATTTGGAGCTGTATTTAATCTAGAGAAATATAATTCTGATAAATTTTCAGGCAATTCTGTCATTTACTTCTCCTTTAGGGGGTTTAAATCAACTCCTGCATCATTTAAAACCTGATGAATTCCCACCTCAATGCCCATTATTTGATTATGTTTTAAATCTAATTCTAGGTGATAGTTAAGTGCTTCTATTATTTCGTGGATAAGAGTACTATTAAACAAATCAGATTCAATATCATTAGCAACCGAAATGGTTTTATCCTTAAAGCTACAAAAACCTACGTTACCAATGCTTTGTTCATATGTCTTAGAAAAATCTAAGTTGTACTCATATCCCAGTATATTTATTTTTTTCATGGGTAGGGGGCTACTATTAAGTAGCCCCCAATCTCCTTACTTATTTTTAAATAAAGCTTCAACTTCACTATTAACTGAGTCCATTAATTCTTTAGGAAGAACTGTGGCTCCGGCTTCTGATGCTTTTTGTCTAGCACGTCTAGCGGAGAATATATCCTTTAAAGATACTCCTCTTTGTAAATCAACTAGTTCGGTAGCCGTTAGTTTAACAGTTACTGAATCTAAATCATATAAATCTTTTTCATCTTTTACAACTGGTTTCTCAGATGTTTGGCCGGCTATAGGAGTAATGATTTTATTTTTACCTGAACCTGATATAACAAAGGTTAAATCATATCCAGTAAGACCTACACGCTCTCCTTTACTATCCAAGATTGCGTTATTAATCGCGTCTAATTGGTCAAATAAGGTTACTCCTCTGGAAAGAACTTTGATCTTCATAGAGGGTGTTGATTCTCCAGTAACAATCTCACCACACTTACTACATGCGGTTGGTCCTTGATTTGATGGGGCGTGCGATTCTGCACCACATTTAGAACATGTTCTAACTAATGTCTTATCTAGTACATTGACTAGATTTACTGTTCTACGTGGAGACCATTTAGCCTCGTCTTTATAGGTATCGGGAAACTGCATCATAATCATTTTATTATTAGCACATACTGGGCAATCCTCTCCAATACACTGAACAGTAGCTCTGTTAATATAGTGGGTCTGAATTGCTAAATAACCGTCTGTAAGAATTCTTACAGTTGATGTGGAATTCATATCTAAAAATAATGTTTTCTTAAATTCGGATGTGAAAGCCTGTTTTTCTCTTGTTGTTCCAAATGATGTTAGCGGCATTTTATTTTTCTCCTTTTTGTGAATTCATTGATTTTAGAAGATTTTCAAACGTTATACGTCTTTCCTCTTCTAGGAATTCATTAGCTGATTCTATTGCTTCTAGGCTAGTTAACTTAGGCTCTGAGGCTCTTAACTTAGCGTACTGCATATATGTCCATTCTGTATCTATAAGTTGAAGGTATCTTAGTAACCTCATTGCCTCTGGGTTAGATGCGACTATTTCAGGTATTTCTGTTATTGTGTCTGATACTCTTAGTGGCTCAAACTGAACCAACTGCCATGTTCTTTCTAATGTAATTGATTTATTCATCCTTTTTCTCCTCGTCTTCATCCTCTAGTTGCGCCTCTATAGCGTCTACATCAATAGATGTATACTTATTAAGTACATTATACACCCCTTCTTTGATTTTGTCAAGGGTCTCAGGGTTCTTCTCTAGGTAAGCTCCAGCAGCTATTTTACCTTGACCAAGAGTAATGTCATCAAATCTATAGTAAGAACCTTTCTTCTTAATCACCCCAATCATAGAACAGAAATCCACAGCATCCGAATATATATCTATTCCCTTTCCAAATATAATTGGAATAGTATAACTTCTAAATGGTGCAGATAACTTGTTCTTCTTTATAACAAATTTAGTGGTAATTCCGACTATCTCATTACCAACTTTCAGGTCTTGAGCCTTTCCCAAGGAAATTCTTAGGCTAGCGAAGTGCTTTAATGCATGACCACCAGGAGTTGTGAACGATGGCATGTATGCCCCAATCTTATCTCTAACTTGATTTAAAAGGATAAGAGCTACATTATTTTTATCAATACTATCCACGTTTCTACGTAAGAATTTTGTAAGCATTCTAGCTACTAGTCCTACGTTAGCGTCTGCAAACTCATCATCCTTTTCTTTAAATGGAGCAAGAGCGCCAATAGAGTCTAGTATTACTACAGCAAATTCTTTTGAGTTAATTCCAGATTCCATCATAATAAAAGCATCTTCAGCAGTATCTGGATTTAAGATTACAAACTTATTCTTATCAAACTCCTCACCTATCATGTCCTTTAGTAAGGTGTAGTCTAACATATGTTCTGCATCTACATAGAGGACTTTTAATTCCATCTTCAAAGCTTCTTTAACTACTGATAAACATAAGGTTGTTTTACCACCGCCCTCGCTTCCATATATTTCTGTAATTTTTCCTCTTGGAATACCTCCTACTCCTATTGATACATCTAAAGATAGGCTACCTGTAGATATAACGTCTATCCTATCTGTATCTTTCTTTAGTACAATATCACCAAACTGCTCTATAATCCCGTCAATAAAATCTGAATTCACTCGACCTCCTTTAATACGTACATCTTAAAACCTGACGCCTCTACTAAACTTCCATATCTTTTGTTTAATGTTTCTGACAATCCTTTTACACCTTCTTTCGATAATGTTGTTAAGTATAGTAAATCCATAGCGGCTGACTCTGTAGAGTCTGTGTCTATGGCATAACCTGAAATTACTTTTAGTTTACATATTCTTTTAATGTATTTTATGTCTATATTATCTTCTGACATAGAAGAGCATCCAGCTAGGTGTAGTATTTTTCGAGTGAGGGATGCTTTATTTCTTTTTATGATAGATGGTATACTTGTAATGAATTGACTTTTATATCCAGAAGTTACATTTCCATCTTTCATGTGTGACGCTATATAAAATAGGTCGTACTTACTTTCTCTAAACATTGTGAATAAGTGGTCTAATTCCTCCGGAGTGTTAAATGTAAAGTACGATATTATGTCACCAGTTTCATTTGAAACTAGTTTCATTAAAGCCTCATAAGAGACTCTAGTTGATGATACGTTACTGTCCCAAAGAGTCTCCGCACAAAATATTTTCATACATACTTATCTCCTATGATTCTTTAGTCCATCTTTTGCTAATTTTAGCGTCTGTAATGGCAGGTATTTTTCCGAGTAGCGGTTGAAAAGCTGTAACCATTTCATATCTCATAAAATCTTCTGCCTCCTTTAGGATGGAATCCTCTACCTCAGCTACAACTTCATCATGCACTTGTAATAGTAAAGAAAATTTGTTACCGAATGGGTTATTATTTTCCATATTTATTATTGATAGCTTTGTTACGTCTGCTCCACCTCCCTGAATAACCATATTGAAGCCTTCCCTTTTCATCTGAGATGTAATCTTTTCTATTTCATATGGTGTTCCAAATGAGGGTATTGGTTTGAAGTAACGCTTTCTACCCATAGGAGTAATTGAGTATCCTAGTTCCATAATCTTAGATTCTATTTTTGTTTTTAGTGCAAACAGTCTTGGATAACCTGCCCAGTATTCGTCTAATAGGTCTTGGGATTCTTCTAGAGATATCTTAAAGTTTCTCTTTAATCCCCAAATTGTAGTACCATAAATAATAGCGAAGTTCATTGTCTTACCAAATTTACGCTCATCTTTGGTTATATCGTGAAAATCTTTTTTAAATTTTAGAGCCGCAGTAGCTATATGCATATCAGCCCCTCTAAGATAAGCGTCTAAAATTACAGGTTCACCACTCAATGCTCCCGCTAATCTATACTCTTGTTGGCTATAGTCCATCGCTATAAAGCTATATCCCGGTCTAGATATAAATCCCTCTCTAAATCCATTATCAATTGGTATATTCTGAAGGTTTGGATTCTTAGATGAAAATCTTCCGGTCTGTGTCCCAACCTGGAAATACTCCGTATGAATCTTACCAGTTACTGGATTTATAAGGTCAATGATGTTCTGACCGTAGGTACTTAATCTTTTTTCGTAGTCTCTGTATTCTAATATTACATCTATAATATCATTTTGTGGTAGTTTATTCAGTGTTTTTTCATTTGTATCTGGAGTATCTATTCCACATAGATGTAAAGCTGTTAGTAATTGTTTATGTGAACCTATATTAAAGTTTTCATTAATCCAAATCATTGATACTGATGGGTCTACTATAGACTCTAATATCTTTTGAAGCTTCTTTGCTTTAACTGGTATTGCTAGGGCTCTAGCGAATTGGTAGGCGTTTCCATATGATGCCACTGGAACTGAATTAAATATTAAGTCCTTCATGACTTTAGATAGTCTAACTATATTGCTTTCTGAGTCTTTAATTAATCCATTCCAATGCTCAACATCTAATAGTATACCCTGTAATTCCATTTTAGCTACTGCTGGAACTAGGTTCATTTCTAATTCTATAGTAGGTAATAATCCCTCTTTTGTAGCTAATTCTATTTGGCTGTTATATATTTTGTCTAAGTATAAAATGTCTGTTCCGGCATAGGTTATCTGTTGATCTGTAAATGTTGAATTCCAATCCATATCAATGAATTCTAGGCGTGTATCTTTAACTAATTCTTCACCGCAATATTTACTTACCAACTTAGCTAGTGATGATAATTTATCACCAACTCCCGCAGTTAGTACAGATTCTACAATCATGGTATCGTGTAAGTTTCTTAGTAGAATACCTGTATCTGTATGTAATATTTTTATATCGAATTTTATATTATGACCAATACACTTTATATTATTTTCTTTAATGATATCTAATAATTTAGTAAAGAATAATTTACCTAAATTTCCCC
>Ga0315288_10009441_pt1 | contig 12286 bp, 8 predicted proteins | sample YL17G11_20_MG_FD_203454 | JGI IMG/M metagenome (GOLD analysis project Ga0315288, IMG submission 203454) | Sediment microbial communities from Yellowstone Lake, YNP, Wyoming, USA - YL17G11_20 | ecosystem: Environmental > Aquatic > Freshwater > Lake > Sediment | place: USA: Wyoming | collected...
TAGGGTTTATTAATTTTAAATAAAATGTATAAATATATCATAATTTAATAACAAAGTAAAAATAAGTAATTGAATTTAAATAATAAAATAAATTAAATTAAATCTTTAAAATATACTTTCTATGCGTGTCATTGAACCAATATAATTATTATAAATGTAAGCGTGATATGTAGGTGTTATTTCATTAAAATCTTTGTTAAAGAATACCAAATTAAAATGTAATGATTTTTCTAATCCGTTCATATCATAATGAATATCTCGTTTAACTCTTACATCAGTGTAATTAGACATAAATTCATTAAATTTTTCATTAGTTCTATAACAATCGTCTATTAGAAAACGAATATAAGATTTACTCTCAAATGTGTTATAATAATTAAATGATATATTAAAATGTGTCTTTTTACTTACAATGGTATATTTATTTTCTTCATTTTCAGTTATATTTTTTTGAATTATTTTTTGTAATTCGTGTTCTATTTCAATCTCATCATCATCATCACTACTACTATTACTTTTATAATCAGTAATATCAATTGTATTTTCTGTCTCAATAATATCATTATTATTAATTAATTCAATATCTATTATCGTGTCATTTTTATTAGACTTCTTTTTTATTTTACGCTTCTTTTTATTTTCTTTAATTTCGTCTCGTAATATTAATTCTTCAATTTTATTAACATCATTTATGATAGTATGAATACCAGTTTTAATGTAAGAATTTTGCAAGAAGATTGCTTTTTTAATTTTATTAAAATTTTTAACAACATATAGAGTATAAATCGGTGCAAATGTTTTATTTTTTACTTCATTATAGCATTGAATTAAATTAGAATGATTTTTATGTTGCGTTTGATTAAGAAATGGTTTTAAAAATTCAGTATTGTTTGTTAGTTCAAAATTAAATTCACTTTTATCAAAAGATAATATATGCGACAGCGTATAAACAACAATGTAACCATTAGAATAAAACCATAATCCAATACCAATATAATATTTTATAATTTTTTCTTTGTCTAATTTTTTGTAATCATCATTATTTTCTTTGTCTAATTTTTTGTAATCATCATTATTTTGTTTGTCGTGAAGTTTGCTTATTTCTAAAATTATTTTTGAATAAATTAACATTGTATCTATTGAAATTTTATGAATATCCATATAACTTTTATCAAACTTTTTCATATAATTTAATGTGTGAGTGCTATGTAATTTTTTTGATGTAAGTTCAGCGTGTTTTTTAATTTCTGTTTTTAATAAATTTAACAACTCTTCATAATTATTAAATAATTTAACTTCACTATAATTTAAAAGTTGCAGATATTTATTTTTAATTTCGTATTCTTTTTGAAGTAGTTTTAAATTTAAAATAAATGAAGCGTCCATTGTTGCATCTTTACCAACATTGAATTCTCTATAACTATAAGCAAATTTAGAACCATAATATAGGTTTGTTCCACCAAACAACCCCCCAGTATCATAAATTTTATCTAAAAATACTTTATTATATACAAAACTATTGTAAAAATTATTTATTAAAAATTTACTTGTTAATAATTTATTATTATTTTGTTTATTATCTTGTAAATCTATTAATTCATTTTCTATAAAATAAGATAAGTTAGAATATTTATAATTTATATAATCTGTTTTTGATATTAAATTTTGTAATTTATCTATTGTATAGCGTTCTACATAAAAACCATCAAGAAAACTAATACAATTATGAAAATAATTTTTATTTTTTTGTTTTTCATAATAATTAGAATAAACTTTGAATTTGTCTTTAAATTCAGGATTTTTAAAATCTGTAAATGATGCAGTAATTTTATTTAATATGTCTTGTTCCATTTCTTTTGTAAGTATTGATGTCATTGTATATACATTATATTATTAGTTTGTTTTTAAATCAATTTTATTTTATATTTTTATACAATTAAATTAAATAATTAAAATATAATTTTAAAATTAATTCAATATACAATTTAATCACTTTTTCTAAAAAAATATTCTAATTCGTTAATTAGGTGATACTTTAAAATGGTATTGAAATATATTGATTTTTTTGAGGTTGCGAACATAACTAATTTATAATAAGATTTTATTTTTATTTTTTAAATCTAAACTATATTTATAAACGAATGAATGAATTTTATAGGATTAAGCAATTAGAATATGGATTATCTAATGAACCTAAAATATTATTAATTATACAAAATGTATTTTCTAAAAGTATTCAAAAATCAAAATACAAATATTCCAAATATGATTATTTTGATAAGCAAAGTAAATATATTTTTGAATTAAAAACAAGACGAATAACTCATAACCAATACCCAACAGCATTATTAAATGTTTGTAAAATTAACTATAAAAATCTAATTATTATTTATGAATATACAGATGGTTTATTTTATGTTGTATATGATGAGGAATTATTTAATACTTTTGGTTCTAATTTACAGCGTATTCTTGGATATAACCAAAGTCAAGAGGTTATAAATATTCCATATCAATATCTTACTAAATTTACTATTGATGACAAAATAAAACTAACAGCAAAATATGATGCTACAGATTTTGAAAATTTAATAGCAGAAGACGATAGATTGTTTAATGAATTAGAATGTATTAAATATTAATTTAAAACAAAAGCAATATAAAAGATTTTATGTATAAATATTATACTATAAATGAATAAAAAATTTAAAAATCAAGCAACAAAATTTTACGAAAATTATGTAAATGAAAAATTAGAAAATGAAGATTTAGAATATCAAAAAATAGAAGATGAAATTGAGGACAAGATAGAAGTGTGGATTTATAAAAATATCAATGTAATTGTAGTTGATTTTGATTTACACCAAATAGATTATATGAAGTCATTATTAAACGAAGAAATAAACGATTTTAGAACAAAAATAGAGAATACTTATTTAAATGAAAGAATTTCAAAACTTTTAAAACATAGACAAGACATAGAAGACCGAGCAAAAAATTATATTAGCAAAAAACCTAAAGCATAATGCTACAAAAATTAAATATATATTATAAAATTGATTTAAATAAATTATATGTATAATATATATATACAAAATTAATGTTAAATAATAAGATTGAATTGTCATTAAGATTTATTAATGGATTAAAAAATTACGATATTGAGATTGACGAAATCCAAAATAATTTTAAATATTGCGGAGGAAATAGAGGCAGTCATTTAAATTATTTTCGTTTATCGTGTCCCAGCGATGAAATACCTGAATTAATTGACGAGTGTGTATGCGGACAAAAAATTAAAGAAAATTGTTTTATTACAGATGGCGACAGATTAGTTGTATTAGGAAATTGTTGTATTAAACGATTTTGTGAAAAAAGTAGTAGAACATGTGAAGTATGTAATGAAACTCATAGAAATACAAAACAAAATAGATGTAACAATTGTAAGATTATTGATAAAAAAACTACCAAAAAAATATGTATAAAATGTGAAGTAAAACATTTAAATCGTGTTGTTAATAAATGTAACAAATGTAGATTAGAATTTTGTGATGTATGCAATAAATATTGTAGCAATTTATTTAAAAATTGTTGTTATGATTGTAATACTGAAAAAAATAAATTAATTAAACTAAATAATGAAAAAGAACAAAGATTAAATGTAAATTATTGTAAAGATTGTTATAAAGAAACTATGAAACCATATAAAAGTTGTTATGATTGCTATATAAAAAATCGTAATGAAGCATATGGCGTGAAAGTTTAATAGCAAAAAATAATATTAATTAAACTACAATTAATATAATCTATTTAAAAATAATATAAAAAGATTATCTGTATATATATTATACAACTATGAGCGTATTAAATATTGAAAAAGTTAATGAAGCAAGAAAACGAGGCAGACCAGCAATTACAGACCCAGCACTAAGAAAAACTCCATTAGTTAGGCGTGATAAATTAGGACGACCTAAAATTTTTATTGTTGAAGAAAATAATGAATTAAGTTTAATCCAACAACGATACAAAGATAGATATTCTTACATTCATAAAACCTACTATTTCATTAAAAATAATAATGGAATTATTCCTAATGAATTAATAGAACTACCAACTGACACTGACGAGCAAGTTAAAATGCAATATTATTTAATTAAAAAATTTATTGAAGAATACAAAATAGAACAAGAAATACAAGCAAAATCAAATTTATTCTATAAACCAAGAAAAACTAAAAATATACTGATGTGATTTTATACAATAATTTATTTTATTTATTTTATAAAAATTTCAAATATTTTTTGTAATACTTATTTTAAATAAAATGTATAAATATATATAATTAAAATTGATTTAAATAAAAAAAATCTGTAAAAAATAAAAAGCATCACCAACTCAAAAACGGAATAGTTATATACACAGTTTCTTTTTTGGAGTTGGTGATGGTTTTTATTTTTTACAGATTTTTTTTATGCCCTACTAAAATATGCTTCAATTTTAAACCTACAAAAATTTATGTAGGGTTTATGTAGAGTTTAAAAAAATTGCTAGTTTATTTTAATATTAATTATACATCTAAACTTATTTTAAATAAAATGTATAAATATATATATTTAAAATAGATTTAAATATTACTCAAAATTATAATATACCAGTATAATATGAATGAATGTATGAACTACGGCAATTTAGAAGATTACGAATATGAAATGGAATATGATGATTTTAATGATTTTAATGAGTTTGAACCAACAGAACTAACAGAACAAATTAAAAAAGACAATCCATTCGTTTATCATAATGACAAGTCGTATAAAGCAACATTAGATACATTAAATATAGCAAAAAACCAGCATAATTTTTTAAAAACAAATGAATATCTTTTTGCGTATATGAAGCAAAGTAAATTATATGAATGGATAAAATTAGAAGATATAGGTTGTTTAATTGACAGAAATTATTTATATGAAATTGTAAATAGTGAAACTGCAATTAGGTTGTATATGGATTTAGATGTTAAAGATAAAGAATTGAGTTTTTTACAAATATTAAAAATGATTGAAGATTTTCAAATGTTTTTAAAAACCTATTACGATTATCAAGTAGATTTTAATACAAATATTCATTTATCTTTAAAACCAAGTCAATTACAAAATGCCTACAAAATTGATGAAAAATTTATTACATCGTGTCATATAATTTTTGATGTTATTGTAGATGATGTAATACAAGCAAAACAAATAATAAAATCTTTTATGAATACAAGAGCAATTCTTACAGAATATATTGACATAAAAGTTTATAGTTATAGACGAAAATTTAGAACTCTTTTTCAAGCAAAAGAACAATTTTTAAAAACTGATATAGTGAGCGGAAAGAAATTTTATAAATTTAAAGTTATAAATGATATTTTAATTCATGATACATCTATTACAAAAGAAGACTTTATAAGTTGTATTATTCCAAGCAATACAAATACTAACGAATTAATTGAAATAACTAACAAAAAAAAAATATTCGTTGATGATTATTTAAAATTTATTAATGTTAAGATTGATGAACCAATTATTAAATTATCGTATGTGGAATATAAAAATGTGTTTTATTGTATAGACCAAATCAAGAAATTAAAAAGTTATTTAAATGACCTAAATGAGGTTGAATTTACTAAAAATTATTACTGGAATGTAAATTTAAAATTAGTGGTCGCAACATTAATATTAGCAAATATAAAATGGACTGACATAATTAATCACGAAATAATGAAATTATTTTTAAAATTATCACGAGTAAATGAATATGATACGGACGAATGGAATTCTAAAAATATAAAATATATTGAAACTATTATTGAAAAAAAAATATTACATAACCATTTTAAAAAAGAGTTTTTTGAACCATTAACGGAAAAAGTGATTTATTATATTTATAATTTATTAGAATTAAATGCAACTGATACAATTTTAATAACAGAACGAGTGATAAATAAAAAATCTCAATTACAAATCAATTATGGAGGAGAACTAACAGATTTATTAAATTTTGTTGATAATGAAGAAAAAGTTATTACTCAATCTAAAAAAAATGAAGCAAAAACAACCAGTAAAATAATAAATTCGTTAAAAAAAAATAAACAAATAAATTCAATATTAATTAATGAAGTTTTAACTGATAATAATAATGAAAATATTAAATCGTCATTATACAATCAAAATAAACAAATTCTTTTAATAGATTTTAAAATTGACCGAGAAAAAACTGAAAATGGTGATTATAAAGATATTGTAAGTTCAAATATTCAAAAGCAATTAGCATTAGAAGAAATTAAATTAATAGGAAATATTACAGAAAAATCGTGTTATGATATTGTGGAAGTTTTAAACTTACAAAATGTAGAGATAAATGCTTATGAAAATAGATATTTAACAGCACCAGTAGGAGCAGGAAAAAGTTATATTGTATTGAGACAAGATATAAACTCAATTCTAAAAAATAAAGAAAGTAAAACAATTGTGATTACTGATACAATTTCAATGGCGAATAAATCTTACGCTGATATATTAAATATCATAAAAGAATATGGTTTTGCAGAAAAAAATATAAAATTATACAACAATTCAAGTGATAAATTTACAGATGATACAAAAATTTTAGTTTGTTGTTATGATAGTATTTATAAATACAAAGAACATTTTACACCAACCCATTTAATAATTGATGAGTTTGTTAATGTGTGTAAGCGTATTACAGCAACCAAAAAATTAGGAAACGATAAAGATAACATACGAAATTATTATTTTAAATTAATTCAAAGTTGTTATTTAAAATTTTATGACGCTGATGTAGATGAATTAATGCTACAATTAATAAAATATAATTACAATATTAATATTAAAATTGTTAGTTTAACTAATTATATTCAATTAAATACTAACATCATATTAACGACTGATGAAAAAATGAAATTAAATATTTTACAATGTCTTTCTCATAAAAAAAATATAACAATTAGTAGCACTTCAAAAATATTAAAAATGCAAGAATTAATGGACAAAATAAGTAAAATTCATAAAGATATTAAAATGGTTTTAATTTATAGCGAGGGAGCAGTTGAAAGTGGAATTGTAACAGAAACAGCATCTAAAAAATTAAAAAATGAATTGTGTTCTAATACTGAGTTATGGAAAAATTATAATGTAGTTATTTACTCTCCATCAATAACAACTGGGATATCTTTTAATGACAGAACATATTTTTACAAGCACTTTCATTTTTGTTCTCCCCAATCTGCGGACAGCACCCAAAATACGCAAATGATACATCGTGTTAGAAAAAATGAAACTAATACAATTGAAATAAGCGTAAGTAATAATACATTAAATACATTAAAAAATATTGATATTTTAAATACAACCAAAGAACGAATATTTAATTACGAGTTATTCAATACAAATAGGATTAATGATGTCAATGTAGCATTAAAACCAATTCAATTAATAGAAACAAATAACCAAATTAATTGTGTAAATAATAACTTTAAATTAGATAAAAAATATTCAATTTATAATTCTATTTTAGATATTGAAGAATATAACGAGCATTCAAAACGATACAGATTGTTATATGATTTTTTTAAAAAAATATTTAAATATGGTTCGCATAACATAGAAATCAAAATTTACAATAAAATAAAAAATGAAACAACCCAAACAATACAACCAACAATTTTAAGCGTAGAATTAACAGATGAAGACCGACAAAAAGAACTTTTATATAGATACAAAACTAAATATGAAAATGCAACATTTTTATTAAAAGATTATAACGAAGTAAATAAATTAAATGATGACGAAGAAGAATATGATTACAACCAACATAAGACCATATATTTATTAAAGTTAAATTATTCTTATAGCATATGGACTTACAACAATGATTTAAAATTAGCATATAAATTATTACTTTCTTTTAAAGAAACAAACAACATAGAATTAATTGATGAACTAAAAACTATTATTATTAAGTATGAAGATTATGGTTATGAAATAATAAATAAATTGTTAGAATTTACAGACGAATATAATGACATGGATATTAATATTTTAATCAAAGAATTATATTACAATCAAAGATATTTTAATGAAGACATAAATGACAATCGCAATAGGATTGATTTTGTTTATGACAAATGTGAAGAGCATTTACTACCAAAAAAGAAAGAATGCTGTATTTATAACCATCAATCAAAATTTATTAAATCAAGCAACATAGCGTATTATGAAATTAAACAAATAATTTATAAAATTTTTGAAAATTCATTTAAAAGTGAAATTGAAATAAATAATTTAAAAACTGAATTATTCAATAAAAGAGATTTAACAAAATTTATAGAGTTTATTTATGGATTGTATGTATCATTTAAAATTTTTGACTTAATAGGATTAACAAATAATCAAATACAAGAATTATATTTAAATAAACCAATGCATACTAAATATGGTTTAAAAATTGATAAAATAAAATTTAAAAATGAACTGGAAGAATTATTTAAAAAAACTAACAATCATTTTGAATTTTTGATTAGCATAACAGATAAGCAATTATTTAAAAAAGATAGTCAATTTAAACAGCAATTAGCAACAGCATTTAATATTTTAAATTTAGATGTTGAAGTAGGAACAATTAGAGAAAAATCTATATACATAATGAATAAAGAGAATTCATTTCATTACAGAATACAAAAATTAAGATTAACAATTGATATGAATAATGATGTTAATACTAACAATGTTGAATATTGTGAAGAGGACGCAGATAAAACAGATGATAATGAAATTGAAGATTTTAAAATACAACCAACAAATACAAAATCATTAAATATGAATGAATTAGACGATTTATATTATCAAATAAGAAATGATAATATTATTGAAACCGACATAACTACATTTAAAATTAATACACTACCAAAGATTACACTTTATAAGCATTATCTTAATTTAGATAATAGCATAGATGGAGTAAATAAAATGTATAAAAATAAAGCACCATCAAATCGTATCGCAAACGCAGATTATTTATATTATTCTATTCAAAAATTTTGTAATGAAAATAAAATAGTTGAACTGGTTGATGAGTTAATAAAAATAAATAATAAAATTAGAGATATTATTATTGAGGTTAAAAATATTAATATTCACGAGTTTAATTACGATTTTACAACTGAATTGATTAACATTGACGAAGATAAAGCAAAGACAAATGAAGTTAAAAAAGAAGAAAAAGCAGTTAATACAAGCAAATCAAAAGAAGATAGATGTTTAACTATTATATGTGATGTTTGTGTAGGAAAATATAAAAATACAGCATATAATTTAAAAGAACATATTTTAACTAAAAAACATCAAAGTAAATTAAAATAAATAAAATATATAAATAATATATAATAAAATTGATTTAAATCCAATACTTGTATAAATATTATATATAAAATGTTAAATAAAAATGAAATTAAAATGTTATTAAATGATTATCAAGCGTGGAGTTTTAAAATGATTGATTTATGGAATAAACAAAAGAAATTAGAAAAAAAAGAACTAAAATTAATGAAAAATGAAGATTTAAAATATAATAAAAATATAAAAAATCAATTATTATTAGATTTAGAAATTCAAAAAATAGAAATTAATTTAATGTCTATTGAAGATATTAAATTAAAAACTCAAATAAATTATAACACTGATTATATTTATTATTATAAATACGTTTTAAAAGTAATTAACGATGATACTGAATTATCATATGTTTATGTAGGAAGCACTCGTGATTGTAAAACACGCCAAAAATCTCATCGTGTTATGGCGTTAAATGGAGAAAATGTTGAAATATATGGAAGTAATGGGAATACAACATTTTATAAAAAAGTTAGGGAATTAGGCGGATTAGATAAATTTACATTTATTATTATTGATAGTAGATTAGTTAAAAATAATACTGAACGACGACAAATAGAACAAAAATACATAGATTTATACGCTAATTTAAATACTGGAAAAACATATACAAGCGTTGAAGACACCAAAATTAAACAAAAAAATTGCAACACAAATAGAAATTTAAAAAAAAAATTTAATTTAACATCATTAGAAAATATAAATGTTGAAGACTTACAAAATCAATGGAAAGAACAAAAATCAATAGCAACAGCCAAAGCTAAAGAAGACCGAGAAAGTAAAAATATATGTGAAATATGTGGTGGAACATTTTTACAATATAAAATTAAACAGCATAACGATACTAAGAAACATCAAAGTAAATTAAAATAAATAAAATATATAAATAATATATAATTAAATTGATTTAAATATAATTAATTATTCAATAACCTATTTATTTAGTTATTATTTTTTCGTAAATACTATAAAAAATTTAATTTATTTTATTATTTAAATTCAATTACTTATTTTTACTTTGTTATTAAATTATGATATATTTATACATTTTATTTAAAATTAATAAACCCTACATAACCACTACATAATGCATTACATTTTAATTTGGTATTCTTTAACAAAGATTTTAATGAAATAACACCTACATATCACGCTTACATTTATAATAATTATATTAGTTCAATGACACGCATTGAAAGTATATTTTAAAGATTTAATTTAATTTATTTTATTATTTAAAGCATAACGATACTAAGAAACATAAAAATAAATTAAATGTATAAATAATATATAATTAAATTGATTTAAATATAAAAAAATCTGTAAATTTTGTCTTTGATGACAAACTCCAAAACGGAATAGTTATATACACAGTTTCTTTTTTGGAGTTTGTCATCAAAGACAAAATTTACAGATTTTTTTATATTTAAAATAAGTTTAGATGTATAATTAATATAAAAATAATATTGATAAAAAGACTTGGATAAAACATTTTACAACTAAAAAACACATTACAAACTGGAAATAATCAAACATAAATAATTTACCAAGTCATACAAACACACACACACAATACAACAAAATTATATAAAATTTCAATTACTTATAAACACGAGTCGCTTTTCTTACTTTGAATATTGAATAAATAACAAGAAATAAGAAGACGAGTCACATATTCATACTTTGAATATTGAATAAATAAGAAGACGAGTCACATATTCATACTTTGAATTTTCAATAAATAGAATGAAATAAGAAGACGAGTCACATATTCATACTTTGAACTTTTAATAAATAACAAGAATATTTTAAACTTTAAAAAAAATATGTAGGGTTTATTAATATTCTTCAAAAAATATAGATAATTTATTTATTTATTTATTTATTTATTTTTTGTTTATAATTAGTTTAGTAAATATATAAAAAATAAATGGAATTTTTACATAGATTACATAGATACATTTTCTCTCCAACTCTGCATTAAAAGACTATTTTAAAAGAGTAAAAATTTTTATTGAATTATAAAATAATTATTGAAAGAATAAAAATGCAAAATATACATTTTATTAATTGAATGAATGTAATTAAGAAATATACATTTTATTAATTGAATGAATGTAATTAAGAAATATTATTTTATTTGTATATATTAAAATGGTTTCATTTAATCCTGAGAAGAAAAGAGCATATGATAAAGCACGTTATGCAAAACAGAAAGAAGAATATTTAAAATTAAATCCATATTACATACCTGTAAGAACTCAACAAAGATTAAATCGTGAAGCATTATTAAATCAAACTAACAAACCTAATATTACTGCTGATGCTGATTTCATGACAGATATATTGCTTGGAATAAGTAATTGAACTCCAACTCTGCATTAAAAGACTATTTTAAAAGAGTAAATATTTTTATTGAATTATAAAATAATTATTGAAAGAATAAAAATGCAAAATAAAATCAAAACTAACAAACTAACTAACAAAATATAATAAATAATTAATTATGAATGAATAAACTAACTAACAAAATATAATAAATAATTAATCTTTTCTCTCCAACTCTGCATTAAAAGACTATTTTAAAAGAGTAAAAATTTGTTTGATTTAAAAAAGTTGCCTACATAATGCCTACATAATGTTTAGGTTGTGTATTATGGAGTTGGAGAGATAAAACAATAGCAGCATTAAAAACAATAGCTTTAATTGGATTAAAGAATAAAATATTAATGTCTTTCTCTCCAACTGTTTGAAAAAGAAATATAAATAAGAAGTCAAAATGTCTGTTAGATAGTTATTTAATAGTTATAAAATGGAAGTGCTCAATGAGCACA
>Ga0315288_10009442_pt1 | contig 12285 bp, 12 predicted proteins | sample YL17G11_20_MG_FD_203454 | JGI IMG/M metagenome (GOLD analysis project Ga0315288, IMG submission 203454) | Sediment microbial communities from Yellowstone Lake, YNP, Wyoming, USA - YL17G11_20 | ecosystem: Environmental > Aquatic > Freshwater > Lake > Sediment | place: USA: Wyoming | collected...
CTTACCTCCCGGTCACTGCCTTTGATGGCCCGGACCCCACGAGCGCCGCCCTCTCCGGCTCCACCTCGATCCGCCATTCGTGAAACCGGCGGAGGGTGTCGTCATAGGTCCAGGCTTTCACTTCTGTTTCGCTCCCTGCGCTCACCGCCACGATCACGTACAGATACGCAGGCCACGCCTGCTCGGCGTCGGTGAGCGAGGGCTCGGCGGGATGGTCCGGGTGGGAGTGGTAGAACCCCACAATCTCCAGGCCCTCCCGCGCCGCCGCCCGATCCAGGCGCAGCACTTCGCCGGGGTGGATCTCGTAGCGGTCCCGGGTGCGCTCGCGCCGCTGGTTGCCGGCGGGATGGACCGACACCACCACGGTGCGTTCGCCCCGCCTGCCCACCAGCACGCCGCAGCATTCCTCCGGATAGCCGCGCCGGGCGTGCGCCTGCAAGCGCGCCATCTCGCGCCTGCTGAGCGCCAGGCAGCCCGGCCGCCCCGCTCGACTGGAGGCGCGCGTCATGCCGCCAGCCTTTCCGCCAGCAGCGGCGCCGCCCGCTCCTCGAACGAGCGCAGCGAGGGCCGCACGCTGATCGCCTCGCCCAGCCGCCCCGCCAGCGGCTCCGTGGTCTTGAGGCCGTTGCCGGTGACGCAGGCCACGATCACCTCGTCGCGCGGGATCCGCCCCGATTCGATCAATTTCTTCGTCACCGCCATGGTGACGCCGCCCGCGGGTTCGGTGAAGATCCCTTCGGTGCGCGCCAGCAGTTTGATCGCCTCGACGATCTCCTCGTCGGTGGCGGTTTCGCCCGAGCCGCCGCTCTCCTTCACCGCCTTGATCACGTAATAGCCATCCGCCGGATTGCCGATCGCCAGCGAGAGCGCGATGGTCTGCGGCTTGCGCACCGGCTGGATCACCTCGCTGTCTTGCTGGAGGGCGGTCACCACGGGGGAGCAGCCGTCGGGCTGAGCGGCGTGCATCTTCGGCAGCGGCCCGGCGATGAGGCCCAACTGGTGCAGTTCGCGGAACCCCTTCCACACCTTGGGCAGCAGCGTGCCGCCGGCCACCGGCACCACCACGTGCGCCGGCGCCTGCCAGCCCAGTTGCTCCGCGATCTCGAAGCCGCAGGTCTTCGCCCCCTCGGTGTAGTAGGGCCGCAGGTTCACGTTCACGAAGGCCCAACGGTACTTGGCGGCCACCTCGGTGCAGAGGCGGTTCACTTCGTCATAGGTGCCCTCGACCGACACCAGCGTGTGGCCGTACACCAGCGTGCCCAGCACCTTGCCCAGTTCCAGGCCCGCGGGAATGAAGATCACCGCCTGCAGCCCCGCCACCGCCGCGTGCGCCGCGACCGCGTTCGCCAGGTTCCCGGTGGAGGCGCAGCCCACCGTGCCGAAGCCCAACTCCTTCGCGCGCGAGAGCGCCACCGGCACCACCCGGTCCTTGTACGAAAGCGTCGGCCGGTTGACGGAATCATCCTTCAGGTAGAGCGTGCGCACCCCCAGTTCCCGCGCCAGGTGGTCCGCGCGCACCAGCGGCGTGAAGCCCGAGTTCAGCCCGTCCGTGGGCTCGCCCGCCAGGGGCAGCAGTTCGCGGTAGCGCCACAGGTTGTGGGGCCGCGAGGCGATGGCCTGCGTCGAGAGCGCCGGGCGCATCCGGTCGTAGTCATACATGACCTCCAGGGGCCCGAAGCAGTATTCGCAGGTGTAGATCGCCTGCGCCGGGTAGTCGCGGCCGCACTCCCGGCATCGCAACCCCGTGACATAAGAACTCGGTGCGCTCATCGCTGCTCCCTATCTGCGTCGCTCGATGTGCTTGTAGGGGCGGACCTCTGTGTCCGCCCGCCTCCTGTCATTCCGAGCCGAAGGCGAGGAATCCCGGAATCCGGGACCCCTCGCTTGCGCTCGGGGTGACAACCGCGCGGGACCTCTCATCCTGCCCGCTCGATCAACAACTTGAAGCACCCCTCCAGCGGCGTGACCTCCAGGATGCGGTGGCCTTCCGCCTTCACGCTCCCGGGGACATTGCGTACCGCGTCCCCGTCGTCCAGGTACACCTCCAGCACCTCGCCGGCTTTCATCTCCTCCAGCGCCAACTTCGTCTTCACCCAGTTCATGGGGCAGGACGTGCCCCGCAGGTCCATCTTCTGGTCGGGTTCGCGCGCCATCATTCACCCCCGTCCACGTCGCCGTAGGCCGGGAAGGTGTCGGCGAGGCCCCGGTAGAACACCCGCCGCCACTTCGGCTTGCGCAGATCGTCGGCGGTGAGCAGCGCGTCGCCCACCACCTCGCGCAGGGCCCGGCGATACGAGTCTATGCCCACCCGGTCCATGGTGTCGCCGATGCGCTCCCGCTTCGCCCCGAGCTGGCGGTACCAGGCCATGGTCCGCTCGATCACGCCGAAGACCTGCTCGTCGCTCACGAACGCCGCCACCGGGTAGGCCACGTGCGGGTGCTTGCCGTGCTTGCCGCCCACGTACACGGCGTGCCCGCTGCGTTTGATCAGCATCGCCTCGAAGGGGCAGGCCTTGACGCAGTCGCCGCAGGAGACGCACTTGTCGAGGTCGCGCACCGGCAGGTCGTCGGCGCCCATCACCAGCGCGCCGTCCTGGCAGGCCTTCACGCAGAGGGTGCAGTGGGTGCAGTTCTCGGCGACCAAGTACGGCTCCGCCATCCCCTGGAAGCCCAGGTCCGTCTCGCGCGCCCGCATGCAGTCAATGGGGCATCCCGAGAAAGAGGTCTTGAACTTGTGCGGCGTCTCCTGGCCGAAGTAGCGCTCCGTCGCCTCCACCGCCAGCCGCTGGGTCTCCACCAGCCCGTTGGGGTTGTACTCGCAGCCGCCGCAGGCCGTGCTCACCCGGAAGCGCCGGCCGCAGGAGGCGATCTCCTGCCCCACCTCGGCGAGTTCGCGCACCACCGCGTCGAGGTCGCCCAGGTCCACGTAGAGGATCTCCGGCGACATGCGCACGCTCAGGTGCACCGTGCCGTCGCCGTACTTGCGCGCCACCTGGGCGATTCGCTCCAGGCGGTCCGCGGTCACCCGGCCGCCCGGCGCCTTGCAGCGCACCGTGATCTTGCTTTTCTGTCGCTGCGGAATCAGGCCCCCGGCTTTGAGTTCATCCGCCGTGGCCTGCGCCGGTCCTTTCTTGTTCTCTTCAGCCTTCATGCTCTGCCTCACTTGCCTGGCGCAGCGGCGGCCCTGGCGCGGACTTGCCCGCCCGTGGTCTGGCGAACTCGCGCCGAGCGCTTCCCGTCTCCCTCGAAGTAGGGCTCCACGCTCGAATAGCGGTTGCCCGTGTCGGGCAGGATCACCACCACGCGCTTGCCGGGCCCGAGTTCCTCGGCGACCCGCAGCGCCGCGAAGGTCGCCGCCCCCGCCGAGATGCCCACCAGCAGCCCCTCGCGCTCGGCCAGCAGCCGCGTCGTGGCGAACGCGTCCTGGTCCGCCACCGCCACCACGCGATCCATCACTTCGCGGTTCAGCACCTGTGGGACGAAGTTCGCGCCGATCCCCTGGATCATGTGCCGCCCCGTCTTCCCCTCGCTGAGCACCGGGCTGGAGGCCGGCTCCACGCCCACCACCAGGACCCCGGGCACTTCCTGCTTCAGCACCTCGCCCACGCCGGTGATGGTGCCGCCGGTGCCGATCCCCGCCACCAGCGCCTCCAGGCGTCCGCGGGTGGCCCGAAGGATTTCGCGCGCCGTGGTGTGGCGGTGGATCTCGGGGTTGGCCGGGTTCTCGAACTGCTGGGGAATGAACGCGCCCTCGGTCGCCGCGGCGAACTCCTGCGCCGCGCGCACCGCCCCCGCCATCCCCTCCGCGGCCGGAGTGAGCAGGAGATCGGCCCCCAGGTTGCGCAGCACGAAGCGGCGCTCCAGGGTCATCTCATCGGGCATCGCCAGCACCAGCCGGTAGCCTTTCACCGCCGCCACCATCGCCAGCCCGATCCCCGTGTTGCCGCTGGTGGGCTCGACGATGGTCCCGCCCGGCCGCAGCAGCCCCTGCGCCTCCGCCGCCCCGATCATCGCCAGCGCGATCCGGTCTTTCACGCTCCCGGCGGGATTGGCGGCCTCGACCTTCCCCAGCAACTCGGCGACGTCCGGCCCCGCGATCCGCGACAGCCTCACCAGCGGCGTGTTGCCGATGAGGTCGAGCACGCTGTCGGCGATGCGGTCGCCGGGGCAGCGCACGCCGTCACTCTTTGTGGTTTGGCCTGCCATGATCGTGTTCCCTGCGTCTTTCAGGATCGCGAGGACGCCTCCAGTAGAATCTCCGCGACCTCGGGGCGGGTGAACTCCTCGGGCGGCGCCTCTCCCCGGGCCAGCATCTCCCGCACCCGGGTTCCGCTCAACGCCACTCGATCCGCCTCGCCATGCGGGCAAGTTTTCGCGGTCGCCATCGCTCCGCAGGCCCGGCAGAAGAAGGCGTGGTCGAAGCAGAGGGGCGTGATGCCCAGTTCCTCCGGGTCGAATTCATCGAAGATCCGCTGCGCGTCGTAGGTGCCATAGTAGTTGCCCACTCCCGCGTGGTCGCGGCCCACGATGAAATGCGTGCACCCGTAGTTCTTGCGCACCAGCGCGTGGAAGATCGCCTCGCGCGGCCCCGCATAGCGCATCGCCGCCGGCCACACCGCCAGCAGCACGCGCTCGCGCGGGAAGTAGCGCTCGATGAGCGCCTGGTAGCAGCGCAGCCGGACCTCGGAGGCCACGTCGTCGCCCTTGGTCTCGCCCACCAGCGGGTGGATGAGCAGGCCGTCCGCCATCTCCAGCGCGCACTTCTGCAAGTACTCGTGGGCTCGATGGATGGGGTTGCGCGTCTGGAAACCGACGATCCGCCTCCAGCCGCGCTCCGCGAAGATGCGCCGCGTCTCCGACGGCGACAGCCCCAGGCTTCGCCCTGATGCGCTCAAGCCCGAAGGGTTTCCGAACGGGGCGTGGTCCTCCAGGCCGAAGACGGTTACCTTGCCGGCGAGCAGCACCTCGCCCTGGGCGTAGAGCGCCGCCACCCCGGGGTGCTTCTCGTCCTCAGTGCCATAAACCAGCCGGGCCTCCTGGCGCTTGTCGTAGGCGAACTTCTCGGTGAGTTCGAGGATCGCCACGGCGGCCCCGCCCGCTTTGGCCAGGGTCACTTCCTCCCCTGGGCTGAGGCGATCGGCGGCCTCGCGATCCACCGCCAGGGTGACCGGGATCGTCCACGGCAGCCAGTTCGCCAGCCGGCGGTGGTGCAGAACGTTCCAGTAGTCGGCCTGGCCCATGAACCCCTCGAGCGGGCTGAAGGCCCCGACGGCGATCATCTCCAGGTCCGAGAGTTGGCGCGCCGTCAGCGGCACCGAGGCCAGGCGCGACGCCCGGCTTTTCAGCGCCTCCCGCTGCTCCCCATCCGCCAGCCGCGAAACCAGGTGGCCGCCGTGGGGAAGGATCAACTCCGGCTGGTTTGGATCAGGCTTGCTTGGATCAGGCTTGCTCATCGCTCTCCCCGAATTGAGAATCGCGTGCCATCAAGGGAACGCCAGGCGCAGCCCGAAAGCCAGCGCCATGGCCACCACCGGGGCGGCCGGCCAGAGCACCACCATGCGCCGCACGTGATGGTTCCCCGCGGTTCCCTTGACGCCGTTGGCCGCGCAGGCGAACCCGATCACCGAGCAGGTCACGATCTCGGCCAGCGACACCGGCATCCCGAACCGCGACGCCGTGAACACGATGCTGCCCGAGACCACCTCGACCAGGATGGCACAGACCGGGCAGAGGTTCGTGATCTCCTTGCCGACGGTCTTGATCATCCTGCCGCCCAGCAGCAGCGCCCCCGTCGCCATCCCCAGCCCGCCCAGGACGGCGCCGACGGTGGGGGAGAATACTCCCGCGCCAACCGCCGGTCCCAGCGCCTTCGCCAGGCTGTTCGACCCCGCCGAGAAGGCCACCCAGCACCCCGAGAGCGTGAGTAATAAGGCCAGCACCCGGCGCACCGCCCGTTCGCTCCGCAGCCCGCCGATGCCCCGGACCATCTGCGGCAGCAGCAGCCGCCCCATCAGGTAGGAGACGGTGAGTGAGGTGACCGGCGTCGCCACCCACCAGGCGAGCATCGCGCCCACCAGCGCCAGGTTCACGCTGCCGTAGAAGAGCCCGAGCCCGACCATCGCCCCCACCACTGCGTGGGCCGTCGAGACCGGCACCCGCAGCGCGTTGGCCAGCCCCACCAGCGCCACCGCGGAGACCACCACGATGAGCGCGCCCGCGGGGTTGGCGGCCAGCGCGCCCTTGCCGATCAGACCGTGCCCGACCGTATGCAGCACCCGGCCCCCCGCGAGAATGGCGCCCGCCGTGCAGAAAACCGCGATCAGCAGCAGGGCCTGGCGCTTCGAGCGCACCCCGGCGCCGTAGGCCGGGCCCATCTCGGCCGCGCTGTTGTTGGCGCCGATGTTGAGCGCGAACAGGACCGATGTCGCCCCGGTGAGTGCCGCCAGAATCCCGGACATTTTCGGGCTCCCATCTCCTCGCCCGCCGAAGCGGGAGGCCTACTTCGCGCCGCTTTCCGCCCTGACGTGCAGTCCGCATTCCTTCTGTTCAGGGGTCTCCCACCACCAGCGGCCGGCGCGGGGATGCTCGCCCGGGGCCACGGCGCGGGTGCAGGGCTCGCAGCCGATGCTGGGGAAGCCCTCGTCGTGCAGGCGGTTGTAGGGGACGTCGTGGCGGCGGATGTAATCCCAGACCCGCTCGCTGGTCCACTCGATCAGGGGGTTCAACTTGAGCAGGCCGCCGTGGGAGTCGTCGCGCTCCGCCACCGCCATCTCGACGCGGGTCACGCTCTGTTCCCGGCGCAGGCCGGTGATCCAGGCGTCGAGCCCCGCCAGGGCGCGCTCCAGGGGCTCGACCTTGCGGACCTGGCAGCAGGCGTGGCGCGCCTCGAGGCTCTTGCGGAACGAGTAGAAGCCGTGTTCCCGCTCGAGTCGCTCCACCGCCTCGCACTGCGGGTAGTACGCTTCGATGGGCAGCCCGTAGCGCTCCCGGACGCGCTCCATCACCTCATAAGTGGCCTCGTGGAGCCGGCCGGTGTCCAGGGCGAAGATGCGCGGCCCGTCGGCCACTCGCGCCAGCATGTCCACCAGCACCACGTCCTCGGCGCCGAAACTGCAGGCAAGGGCCACCCGGTCACCGAAGGCGTCGGCGGCCCACTTCAGGATCTCCTCGGCGGAGCGTCCCGCCAATTCCCGCGTCGCGACATCCAGGTTAACGCTCATGCTTCTCCTCCCCGTGTCACGGCCTGACGGCCTTCAGCAGTGAATGGATACTCCCGCTGTATCAAACTTATGTTCTATAACCGCAAAGCGGTCAGAAAGGGTTCCGCCGCCTGTGCGTCAGGAGGGTCGTTGGTGATGTCCTCGGAATCCGGGGCCTTGGTCAGTAGTCCAGGCATATTTCCGACCTATGGCAGTACAATACTCGGAATAGATTCTTCCACGTTCGGTTGGCCTTGTCAATACCCCTGAGGCACTTTTGGGCGGTTTTTTTCTTTGGCAACCGGCCGCCTGCCACTGGCCCGGCCGACCTGGCACAGTGCCGATGAAGTGCCAGCCTTGTGCCTGCCGATCGGGGCAGCGCAAGGCGCTGCGGGCGCCGCCGGGAACGTGATGATCCGCGGGTGGGCCGGCGGCTCCGGGTATCAACGAGCGCCGTCCGCTCATTCGAGCCTGCGGGGCCGGCCCGCCCTAGGCCCGGGGTGCTGCGGCGGAGGCTTTACACCCTACCGGGCGGCACCGAGGCGCAGGCTCACTTGGGGTCTTTGTGAAAAATGGCACGGTCTTTGTGAAACATGGCACAGGTCGCTTGACAAGGCCGTGAGAGGGGCGCTATACTGCCCTCGTTCCGAGTGTTCCGCTCGAAACACTCACTACAGATCAACCGCGGGCGGGGTCGTGTCAAGCCGTCGGCTCCGTTCCCGTCTGCCGAGCGCCAAGGGGTCTGGATCATGAGTGAGCAGTACCAGCGATCAGCGTCCGCAGCGCACGACGAGGGCGGAGGCATCACCCGCCGCGAGTTGCTCCTCGACACTCTCGTGGGCGTGGCGCTGCTCGGACCCCTGGTCGCCGTGGTGGCCTCCGTCGTGCGCTACCTGGTGCCCCCGGCGGCCACGATCACCAGCGCCACGGAGCGGCTCCAGGTCGCCACCACCAGTGATCTATCCGACGGCCAGAGCAAGGACTTCATCTACAACCAGGGCGCCCACGTCCTGATCCGGCTGGGCGACCAGTATCGCGCCTTCGACAAGAAGTGCACCCACCTGGGGTGCCTCGTCGAGTGGAAACCCAAGGACCGCGTCTTCTGGTGCCCCTGCCACAACGGCGTGTTCGACGCCACCGGGGCGGTGATCTCCGGTGCCCCGCCCAGGCCCCTTCCCAAGCTGACGGTTGAAGTCGCCGAGGGGAAGGTGTACGTGCGAGGCTAGCGATGGCTCAGAAGCAACCCGGCCGCACCTATCGCTGGTTCGAGGAGCGCATTGACCTGCCGGTCATACTCGGCTGGTTGCTCTCCGCGACGGGCCTGCTCTACGGGGGCCTGGACCGGCGGCTCGACGTGCGCGAGGCGTTGCAGCACGCCGCGCGCCTCGCGCGCGGCGCGCTGGCTGCGCTCGCCCTGCCGCGCCGTCCCGGCTGCCTCCAGCCAGCCGCCCTCGCAGTGGAGGCGGGGGCGGGGCCTCACGCCGATCCGCCGGGATCCGGGGGCCAAGGGGAACGGGCGCGGTGCGCAGCATAGGTCTCCAGGTTCTGGTTCTCGCCACTTTCTGGCTGGCAGCGATGGCGGCCGCCGCCCCGGCCGCTGTTCCGCAGCCTTTGACCCTCCAGGGCCCGAAGGACAATGCCATCTGCCTGGGCTGTCACTCGATCCCCGGCGCGGTCGCGACGCGGCCCGGCGGCAAGACGGTCTCGATCACCGTGAGCCAGGCCGAACTCAGCGCGAGCGCGCACCCCGACCTGAGCTGCACCGACTGCCACCAGGACGTGACCCAGGTGCCGCATGGAACGGTCGCTCCCGTTCGCTGCCAGCACTGCCACTACGTGTCGGAGATCGTGACCACGCGGATCCCGGGGCAGGCTCCCCAGCCGCACTATCTCAGTCCGCACCGCTCCGCGCTGATGAAGGGGAACAGGCGCGCGCCCCGGTGCGCCGACTGCCATGGCGCGCATGACGTGCAGCCCGGGTCCGTGGCCGGCTCGCGCGTGGGGCGCATGCACATCGCCGTCGCCTGCGGCACCTGCCATCCGTCGGAGGCCGGCCGCTACGCGGAGAGCGTCCATGGGCGGGCGTTGGCCAATGGCAACCCGGACGTCCCGGTGTGCTCGGACTGCCATCCCGAGCACCGCCGCGACGTGCACGAGGGTCGCATCCCCGGCATCGTGACCGCCGGGATCGTCGCGACCTGCGTCGCCTGCCACGACGATCCCGGCCTGCAGCACCGCTATGCCATCCCCGCCGGGCGCCTGGCCAGTTACCTGGGCTCCTACCATGGGGCCGCCACGCAATTGGGCGAGATTCGAACCGCCAACTGCGCCTCCTGCCACAGCGCGCACTTGATCCTGCCGGCGCGCGATCCCCGCTCCAGCGTCAACAAGGCCAACCTGCAGCGCACGTGCGGCAAGTGCCATCCCAGGGCCGGGCTGCAATTCGCCGTGGGCACCGTGCACCTGCTGCCCTCGCCCAGCCGCGAGCGGGCCCTCTTCTGGATCAAGGTCGCCTACCAGGTCTTCATCGGCGGCCTAATCCTCTCGTTCGTGGGCTACATCGGCCTCGATCTCCTGGCCCGGCTCCGCAAGCGCATCACCGCGCCGCCGCGGCCGGCGGAGGCCGAGCCTCACTTCGAACGGCTCACCCTCAACCAGCGCATCCAGCACTGGCTGCTGATCGCGTCCTTCATCACGCTGCTGGTGACGGGCCTGCCGCTCAGCTTCCCGCAGTCGCTGCTCGCGCGCACGATGGTGACCTTCCTGGGCGGGATGGGCGCCCGCGCCATCATCCACCGCGCCGCCGCCCTGCTGCTGATCGCCCTGGTGGCCTACCATCTGCACTACGCGCTCTTGTCGCGCCGCGGGAACTGGGAACTTCGCCAACTCGTGCCCCGCCCGCGCGACGCCTTGAACGTGCTCCAGATGCTCCGCTTCTACTTTGGCCTGAGCAAGCAGCGGCCCCGCTTCGACCGCTACAACTACATCGAGAAGTTCGAGTACCTGGCGGTGGGATGGGGCTCGGTGGTGATGATCGCCAGCGGCGCGCTGCTGTGGACGCCCAGCCTGAGCGCCCTGGCGCCCAAGTGGATGATGGACATCGCCCTGGTGGTCCACTCCTGGGAGGCGATCATGGCCTTCCTGGCGATCATCGTCTGGCACATGTACAACGTGCATTCCAACCCGTCGGTCTTCCCCATGAGCCGGATCTGGCTCACCGGCAAGATCGGCCTGAGCGAACTGCAAGAGAACCATCCCCTGGAGTACGAACGTCTCATCGCCCGCGCGCGCAACGTGGATGCAGAGGATGAGGAAGACGAGGCGGCGGTGAGCGCGACCGAGAAACCATGAAGTCGGCTTGCGCCCGGACCTGGCCCTACCTGCAGGCGGCGCTGCGCTGCCCGCTGCGGGTCCCCTTCACCCGCTGGTCGGTGCCGGTGGGGGCGATCGTGGTCGGCGCCGTGGTGCTCGCCGGCGGCACCGGCATCGCCATCCGCGAGACCGAGAAGCCGCTGTTCTGCATCTCCTGCCACGAGATGGGGATGCCGGTGCGCACCTGGCGGGCGTCGTCGCATAAGGATGTAGGCTGCGAGAAGTGCCACATCATGCCGGGCAGGCTCAACATGTTCAAGAGCAAGGTCAAATCCCTGCGCCAGGTCTATCTGCACGCCCGGGGCGACGTGAAAGCCTCCGCCATCCAGGCCCACGTGCCGGACCGCAACTGCAAGGAATGCCATCCCCAGACGCGCGACCTGGTGGTCTACCACAGCCTCAAGATCACGCATCGGGCGCACTGGGACCGCGGCATCGAGTGCACTTTCTGCCACGACCGGGTGGTCCACGGCCCGCAGGCGCCCTACAAGAATACGCCCCGCATGGCCACCTGCTTCAAGTGCCACGACGGCAAGAAGGCCCCCAACACCTGCTCCACCTGCCACGTCACCCTGGGCGAGCGGCGCCCCAGCACCTTCCGCCCCGAGTGGGTCGAGGCCCACAAGGAGGACGTGCGCGAGCACAAGAACACCTGCAAGCGCTGCCACCAGGCCGACTTCTGCGACAACTGCCACCGCTCGGCCAGCCCCCACCCCTCCGACTGGCTGCGCCAGCATCCCGCGGGCTTCCGCAAGAGCCCCGCCTCTTGCCGAACCTGCCACGCCGCCCCCACCGAGCAGGGCGAGATGGTGTTCTGCGCCAACTGCCATGCGCTGAAGCGCGCCCATGGGCTGCAGTGGATCGGCACCCATCCCGACGCCTTCCGGCGCGATCCCAAGGACTGCTCCCGCTGCCACGAGCAGCATTTTTGCTCCGACTGCCACGCCATCTATCAGCAGCACCCGGAGAACTGGACCTATCTGCACCCCGCCCAGGCCCAGGCCAACCCCAAGGGCTGCCGGGTCTGCCACACCCAGGAGTTCTGCCAGCGCTGCCACACCAAGACGGAGCCCAAGTCCCACACCGCCCAGTGGCCGCAGGCGCATGGGGCGGCGGTCAAGGCAGGGGCCAAGGGCTGCACCCTGTGCCACCCGTCCGAGTTCTGCCAGGCCTGCCACCGCTCCAAGACGGGCAAGCCCGGGTCGCACGATGCGCGCTGGACGACGGCGCACGGCGCGGCCTCGCAGGCCGAGCCCTCCACCTGCAAGGCCTGCCACGACGAGTCGTTCTGCACCTCCTGCCACGGCCTCAAGGTGCCCCATGCCAAGGGCTGGCCGCAGGCCCACCAGGCCGCCGCCAAACGCGACGCCAAGGTCTGCCAGCGCTGCCACGACCAGAGTTACTGCGCCGCCTGCCACCGGGGCACGCTGCCGGAGTCGCACCAGAAAGACTGGGTCCAGCGCCACGGGGCCCAGGCCAAGGCCGATCGCAAGGCCTGCCTCAACTGCCACACCACCAACCTCTGCCAGGCCTGCCACCGCGGCGTCACCATGCCCCACCCCAGGGACTGGCTCAAGACCCACGGCGCCCAGGCCAAGACCCCGCAGGGGCGTCAGCCCTGCGGAGCCTGCCACGACCCGGCCACCTGCACCAAGTGCCACGGCGTGGAGGTCCCCCACCCCCAGGACTGGATGCTGACCCACAAGGCGAAGGC
>Ga0315288_10009445_pt1 | contig 12283 bp, 10 predicted proteins | sample YL17G11_20_MG_FD_203454 | JGI IMG/M metagenome (GOLD analysis project Ga0315288, IMG submission 203454) | Sediment microbial communities from Yellowstone Lake, YNP, Wyoming, USA - YL17G11_20 | ecosystem: Environmental > Aquatic > Freshwater > Lake > Sediment | place: USA: Wyoming | collected...
CCATTATCGCGACCAGCAGCACAATGTTCAACGTCTTCATGGCTCATCCTCCTTACTGAGAAAGTGCTCTATATCCTTGCGGCGGCACATTGCCGGCTCGTTTTTTTTGCCTTTCGTACTCAGACCCAAACACTAAACCAAATGCGGTTCAATTCGTCAACAAAACTCGCGGCGCTTCATTTTGCCCGCGTGCGGCGGGCCATGCGGCAACTTTATCGTAGTTACGATGGAGCACGGGCGTTATTCAATAAAAAGGCCCCGCGCCTAAATACGGGGCCTTGCTGTATCCCTGCGTTACTTCCAGCCGCCCTCATGGTTTATCAATCGGCGGGGGCGGAGGCGTGGGTGAAGGAGGCTTAATCGGCTCCGGAGGCACGGGGGGCTGGGGCGACATAAGCGCCGCAAGTATGCCCCTTATGATCATAGGCTGGCCGCCGCGGATGATCTTGAGTTCGACTTCCTTGTCCGGCGGGCAGGTTGCAAGCGCCTTGTAGAAGCCGCCTGTGTCGGCGACGTCTGTGCCGTTAACGGCGGTAACGACGTCATACTTCTGCAGGTTGCTCTTCGACATGTCGGCCGTCATGTCCTCGACAAGGACGCCCTTGATGTTCAGATGCGACATGATGGCAGGCCCCAGCGGAACAATGACGAGTCCCGGGGTGGGCAGCGGTTCGAAGTTGAGCAGCAGACCATCCTCAAGGGTGTAGCCTCTGTAACTCATGCAATACTTGTCAATTTGCGGGAGCATGGCCTGAAACTTCGTTAAGAACATATCGAAAGCCTCGGTCTGATTGGGACCAGTTTCGAGTTTTGTCAGAAGTTCTTCAATGGTCATGTCCTTCAGCGGCTTCTCAAGCGGCCTCGCCAGAGGGCCCTCAACGCCGTAAATTGCCACAATGGGCACCATCAGGAATGCGGCAATAATCAATACAACACTAACAGTCTTCATGGTACATCCTCCTTACTGAAGAAAAACACCTTTTATATCTTGCGTTGGCACATTGCCAACACGCTTTTCACGCTCAAAACCGGTCTCACGAAAGGAAAAGAGCGAACCCCGCGTGCTCAAGCACGCAAGGATCGCGCTTTGCAGGCCCTCATCGGCCAAGATGCTTCATATCGCTTTTCCCCGCCGCTAAGGAGCGGGGATCGGGGCGGGGGCGGGAGCCTCCGCCTTGGGCGGAACCACCGTCAGCGTTTCCTCTTTTCCTCCTCTCAAAACTTTGACCTCGTATTTCTCTCTATCCCGGCAATTCAACCATGCTTTGTTAAGTTCGTCAATAGAATTCACGATTGTCCCGTTAATCTCGGTTATGATGTCGCTCTCCTTCAATGCGCCCGCGAGGGGTGAGCCTTCAGCGCGCTCCAGCACAACCAGCCCGCCCTTTATATTGAACTGCGCCTTCATCGCTTCGTCAACGGGCATGACCTCCAGCCCCGGCGCCTCGCACGCGGGACGCAAACTCCACCCGTCCATGTCCAGCGCGTTCTTTAACGACCGGCCTCGCAGTTTCTCCTCCGCGGCGTTCAATTTCTTAAGGAACCGGCAAACCTCCTCCTCGTAGTTTTTCATCAGCAGCCCGCGAAGCCCCGCGTCCTTGTCCGCTTCTATCATGACGCCCTTTGCCTCCAGCGTCCTGTCGAAAACCGCGAAGACCGCGGACTTCCTAGGCGGCATTACCTTCGGGTCCGGCTCCACCGCATGGTCTTTGGCCTTGACGTACTTCGCGTACAGTTCCGCGTCGCTCTGCTTCAGGTCGTCCGCGTTGTCGAAATGCGGCATCCGCTCAACCGTCGCCACGCCCTTCGAATCAATCTTGATTACGACCGCGCTTATGCCGGTCTCCGTCTGGATGAAATCGTACTTGTTCGTCGTCTCGCCGCGGACTTCCGCGAGGACATAGCCCCGCGCCCTCACCATCTCTATGAACTGCTTCATCCGCTTGAGGGCCGCATTCGGGTCGGGTCCCTGAGCGCCGTCCTGCGCGGGCTGTTCCTGCTGGGCAGGCGGCGGAGAAATCTCGTCAACCAGTTTCTGCGCAGACCGGAGTATTTCCGGGTCGTCGCTCTTGAGGGCCTCCCGCAGTTGCTTGAGCGCCGGATGCCCTATCTCGCGCAGTTTATCGTACGCGTCCTTGCGTTTGTTGAAATCCGCGTCGCCCAGTTGTGCGATATACTCGTCGATTTTCGCGTCAAGCGCGTCCTTCGCCGGGGGTTTTTCCGTGCCCTGGTCCGGCGGCTGGTCCGCGGTGGCGTCACTGGCGCAGGGGATTCCCGCGGGCTGCGGCGGGGCTTCCGGCGGCGGCTGCGCGGGGGCGGCGGCCGGCTTTATCGTTACCGTCGCCTCCTTGCCGCGCCGGATTATTTTTGCCTCGTACGACTTTTCGTCCCGCACGTTCAGGTACGCGGCGTTCAACTCATCCGCCGTGCGCGTCTTCGCGCCGCCGATCTCAACGATTATGTCGTTGGCCTCCAGCCCCTGCGGCGCGTTCTCGCCAAGCCATGTTACGAGCAATCCTCCCGGAATATTCAACTGCGCCTTAAAAACCGGGTCAACCGGCTTCACGCGCACCCCCGGCATCATGCACTCCGGCCGCAGGACCCACGCATTCATATCCAGCGCGTCCTTTATCGAGCGGTTGCACAGCCTCTGCTCTATCCCGTCCCACCGCGCCAGCAGTTTGCACGTCTCATCCTCGAAATACCCGAATATCTCGTCGCGGGTCGCGGGATCGTCGAGCGCCTCTATTAGAGTGAGTTTCAACTCCGTCGAACCGTCGAGGTAGAATTTAAGAGGGATGTCGTTCTGAATCTCCTTCAGCGGTTCCACCTTTGCGGGCGCGTGCTCGGCGGCCGCGAGATACTTCTTGTGCATCTCCTCGTTCTTCGCCTTCAGTTCGTCGGCGTCCTTGTAACCGGACTCCTCTGTCGTGGAAGCGCCGTTTGCATCGGTCTTCGTCACCGTCACGTCAAGTCCCATGTCTGACTCGACGAACTCGTATTTGACCTTCGTATTGCCGGCGGCCTCTTCAAGGACGTAATCCGTCGTCTTGAGGAGTTCCACGAATATCACTGGGGCGACCTGCGGTTTGAGGGGGGCCGGATTTGAAGAAGTCCGCGAGTTGGGGTTGTTTATCTCATCGACGAGCCTTTGCGCCGAGTCGCGGATTTCGGCGTCGGGGTTTTTGAGCGCCTCTTGAAGTTTTTCCAGCGCCGGGCGGCCTATCTGGAGCAGTCTATTGTACGCATCGAGGCGCTTTGCGTAGTCGGGGTCGCCGAGTTGCGCGATATACCCGTCAATCTCTTCCGGCGTTGCGGCAGCGCCTTGAGGCGTGTCCTGCGGCGCGGGCTGTTCCGCGGGCTGCTGGGCGAGGAGAGCCCCGGCCGCGAAAAGAATTCCGGCGGACGCCATTGCAAGCAAGGTGAGCAGACACGCGGCTTTCACGCAATTTTCTCCCGCAATGCCCTTTTGTGTTTTATAATCAGCCCCTCGCGTACCAGGCCGCGGCGCAGAAGGTTTGAGCGCCGCGCAGTCGAAGCGTTAGGGCAAAGATGACCCTCACACGCCCCCGCGCGAAGGCCGTTGTGCGTCCAAAAATTCATCCATGAATCATCAGTTGCCGCCTGCTGCAGGCGGAGCCACCGGGTCGGGCGCGGGCGTGGGCGGTTCCGGCGGAGCGGGCGGCTTCGGCGGAGTCAGCGTAATCGTTTCCTCCTTGCCGCCGCGGATTATCTTCGCGTCGAACTTCTCTTTCGTCGAAGCCTTCGTGTACGCCGCGTTCAGCTCGTCCACGGTGTTGACGGCCGTGCCGTCCACTTCCGTGATGATGTCATAAGGCTTCAGGATATCCTTCAGCGGCGAGTCGTCCGCGACATCCGTCACGAGCAGTCCGCCCTTGATGTTCAGTTGCGCCTTGAGCGACTCGTCCACCGGCCTCACCTGCACGCCGGGAATGGCGCACGCCGGTTGCAGCACCCACGCGTCAAAGTCCAGCGCGTTCTTGAGTGAGCGTTTGAGGAGTTTCTGCTCGGCAGCGTCCAGCAGTTTGAGCGCGCCGAGGAGTTCGTCCTCGACGCCCTTGAGCAACTTCGCGCGGGCGTCGGCGTCCTGCATGGCTTCGATGTTTTGCAGCCGCATCTCCAGCACTCTGCCGAGCATGGGAATTGAACTCAGGCCGCCCCTCTGCGCCACCGGGCCAGCCTCTTGCGCCTTTAGGTACTTCTTGTAAAGTTCCTCATTGTTGGTCTTCATCTCGTCGGCGTTCTTGAAGTGCTCTGGCTCGGTGGTCGTCTTGCCCGCCGCGTCGGTCTTCGTGATTTGCACATCAATCCCCTTTTCGTCGCGGTCTATGAAATCGTACTTCACCTTCGTATTGTCAACGGCTTCTTCCAGAGAATACTCCTTCACCACGACTGCCGCCGCCTGAGGCTGCACGGCGGCCACCTGCTGGACGGCTCCATTAGGCCCGATGATTACAAGCCGGACGTTCCCGCCCCCAACCATCCTGACTTGCGGGACAGTGGACGGGTTTTGGCCGTTGTTGCCGCCTTCTATCTCTCCGATGAGCCGCTCGGCGGAGGCGCGGACTTCCGCGTCCTCGCTCTTGAGCGCCTCTTTAAGTTTGTCCAGCGCGGGGCGGCCTATCGCATGAAGTTTGTCGTACGCCTCCTGGCGCTTCTTGTAGTCGGTGTCGCCCAGTTGCGCGATGTACTTGTCAATTTCCGCAGTGAGAGCGGGGTCGGGATTGGCCGGCTGGTCGGCGGGCGCTGCTTCGCCGTCAGGCGCATCGGCAGGAGCCTCTTCATCGCTGCCTTCCGCCGCCATCTCCAGTTGCATCCTGATCTGCGCCTGCTGGTCGCGGACCGCATCGTCAGCGAACGCAAGCCCAGCGAACATGATGGAGAACGCCGCGATCAACCAAAACAAATGTACGGTTCTCATTTCGCTGCTCCTTCAAGTAAATAAGACTCTTTTGAACTTGATATGCTTGTACGTCATCCGCGCCGGTTCGTTTGGCGCGTTTTCAAGTCGTCTGTTCAGGCGGCTTTTCCTGCGGAAGGGTTTCGGCCTGCTTCGCCGCCTTGCCTTCCAGCGTCTCCTGCGCGCGCTCCACGGCGACTTCCATGATGTGCTGCTTGTATTCCTCTCGCACGGCGTGGAAATTCTTGCGCATGCGTTCCGGGTGCGGCACGTGCCGGATCGCCTCCCGCGAACCCCCGACTGAATTCACCGTCAGGTCCCCGAACGCGAGTATCCGCTCGATGAAATTCTGGTCGCCGGAAATCTCGTCGTACTTGTCGAACGGCAGGTCCCAGAAGAAACTGGATATCAGTCCCGCGCTTATCGTCAGCCGCTTGCTCGTCAGCGCGTAGCGCGTCATGAACCAGCGGAAGAAGAGGTACAACGTAAGCGGAAGGACCGTCACGACCACGTAGTAGTACGGGGAAACGATCTCCCAGCCAAAGATGCCGAAGCCCGCGAAGACCATCATCGCTGCTGCGGTGATATAGCGCTCAACCTTGTAATAACTGGTCAGGCGGCGGCCACTCCTGTGGATGAGGGCCTTGAGTTCCGATTCCGGGGTCGCCATGACATCCTTGGGGGGCTTGAGAGGCTTCGGCGGAAGCCCCGCGGCCGCGCGCTTCTTGGCGCGGCGCGCCTTGATGACCTTCACGGCCACGAACGTCGCCACGATGAGAAACGCCAGCCCGGCGAGAATCAGAATGTTCTGGTGGATGCCGTTGGCGAACCAGCCGCCCGCCGAAGGATGAAACACATCCTTGAAAAGGAACGCGTCGCGGAACAGGTAAAAGCCGTATGAAATCCAGTACGCCGCAAAGCCCGCCACGACGAGCAGCAACACCTGCGGCACAAGCGTCGCCCACGACTTGCGCACCTGAAGAATGATTTTCTCATCGCCCTGAAGATCAATCATGGCGCATCCTCCAAAATCGGTTTCCATGTTTTTCCGCGCACAATTCTACAGACCCGCCCACGCCCCGTCAACCGTTTGCAGACCACGCGCCGCAAAACCCGGAAACGAAGCGGCCGGACACCCGTGGGCCTGTATTTTGGCGCTGTCCTGTTGGACTTCCCGGCGTTCCCGCGCTTGGAGCGCACGATAACGTGCGGCCGCGTTCATTTTCGGGCCGTTTGCCTTGCCGCGCATTGGACGCACCGGAAATCACGTGCCATTCAAAAATCTCTAATAATTTTCGCATCTCTTTGCTGCGCAAGAAGTAACAATCCAGCACGGCGGCATTTTTCGCGCGCTTTGGCACGAATTGGAATACCGTTTGCGAAAGTACAATCGAATTTCCTTTCATTTCTTTGGGTTTTCCTTTGGGGTTCGTATAGGACTATTACACTTTTTTCTTCTATTCCCTATCGCGTCCCGACGCGATTAGATTCGAAGTCGGGATTGCAATTCGAACCCTGAAGTGAAGACCCACTGATAACAACAGCGGCACACTTGTGCCGCGATACGGGCGGCCGTTCATGGCCGCCCACATTTTTTTAGGCTTGAGGAAGTGAGGCCCCGATAAATTGGGACTCCGAAAGCGTCGCTTGAGACTTGAGAGGAGTTCTCTTTTCCCTTGAAATTCCCACCCCGGTAAATTACATTTGCTTTGTGTATGCAGTGGCCCACCCTCACATTTTATGAGGATATGTCATGAAATCCCGCTTGCTGGTAATCTTTTCGCTCACGTTTTGCCTTGTCCTCGCCGCATGCCACGCCATGCCTTCTCACCGGCTGGTTCAAGCGCTCGACAAGATGGGGCTTGAAAAAGCGCCCGCGCTCGGTCCCGTCTTCAGGCAGTTCATCGTCGATTACGAAACGAAGAACTACAAGCACATGTACGCCAAGTTCTCCTGGGACTCGCAGGATGAACTTTTGCGGAGACTCGACGCCGACATCGCCGCGAAAGAGGACGCCATCAAACAGTTCAAAGCCCAACTCCGCGACACGCACCACAACGTGTCCGAAGATTACATCAAGCGGCAACTCAAGATGACCGTGCGGGATCTCCACCGGCTCAAAGACTTCAGTCCCAGCCAGTATCTCGCGTACATTGATCATCCGCACCGCAACCCGTCGAACATCGCGACGCGAATCGCCGCGGGCAAACTTTTCGTCGCGAGCGAACAAATCAACGGTGACCAAGGCGCGGTGATGCTTGTCGATGATAAGGGCAACGCGGCGGGCACGCTCCTCTTTATTGGGGAACACAGGGTCGCGCGATGCAAGAGCACGATATGCTCAGAACCAAGATGGCTGTTCAACTTTTTCCGCACCACGGAATCCTCCGCGCCGGAAAATCCGTGAAGCCCGTGGCGCCCTATGGTTGTTCTCTGTGCTCTCTGAGTCCTCTGTGGTAAAATAGAAAAGTGAGTTTTGCGCGACGCATTACAACGGAGGGGGGATGCGCATACGTCTTATCAATTCGCCAATCAGGCTCAACGCACCGCCAAACTGCATTCCGTACGGGCTGGCCACTATCGCATCGACGCTCCGCAACGCTGGGCGCGCCGTTGAAGTTCTCGACCTCAATGCGCTCCGCCCGTCCGAGGCCGAAACCGAGCGCCTCGTCCGCGAAGGCGAGTGGGACATCATCGGGCTGAGCGGACTTATCACGACGTACGGCTTCCAGAAAAAAATCGCGCCCGTAATCCGCGAAGCTCATCCGCATGCGTTTCTTATCAGCGGCGGGGGGCTCGCCACGAGCGTGCCGCAACTCGTCATGGAAAAGATTCCGCTCGACGCCGCGGTTATCGGAGAGGGCGAAATCACCGCTCTGGAACTTGCCGACGCGCTCACCAGAGGCCGAGACCTCACGGAAGTTGACGGACTGGTTATTCCCGGAAGCAGTCAGGGGGTCAGACCCCTCCCTTCCCGATCTTTCATTTTTGACGAATGTAAGGAATATCGGGACTCTTTGGCGTCTGACCCCCTTGGGTTGCGCTTCAACGCCCCGCGGGAAAATATCGACGACCTCGACACGGTTCCATTTCCCGCATGGGACCTTCTGCCGATGGAGACCTATATCCGCAATCCCATTTGGGGCGCGCGGGCCGCGAACTCTTCCGACTTCCCGCCGGGCGTGCCGAACGAGCGCAGCATGAACATCATCTCCAGCCGCGGCTGCCCATGCGATTGCAAATTCTGCTACCATCTTTTCGGGCGGGGCAAGTACCGTTTCCGTTCTGCGGAAAACATCATCAGCGAAATCCGCCTGCTCGTCGAGCGCTACGGCATTCAGTTCATCGGCTTCATCGACGACAACTTCATGGCGTCGCGTTCGCGCGCGTTCAGGTTCTGCGAACTTATCCGCAAGGAACCGTACAAAATCTGGTGGGGCTGCCACGGGCGTGTTGATGCCGCGGAGCCGGAACTGCTGGCGAAGATGCGCGAGGCGGGCTGCGTCTGGATTGGCTACGGAATCGAGTCCGGCAGTCCGCGCATACTCAAGGCGATGAACAAGGGCGTAACGGTCGAGAAGGCGGAGGCGGCGATACTCGCCACGCGTCGCGCGGGAATTTTCGCCAACACAACTTTCATCTACGGCTGGCCTGGCGAAGATGCGGACACCGCACGCAAGACCGCGGAGTTCAAGCGGCGGCTGGGCATCACGGCAGGCTCGTTCTTCGCGACGCCTTACCCGGGCACGAGACTTTTCGAAGATGCGCGGGAGCGAATCGGCAATTTGGAATCGTTCGTGTTGAGGCTCGGCAATGCGACGGAGTTCATCGTGAACCTGACCGATTTAAGCGACGAGGAATTTTTCGCCCTCAAAGAAATCCACGACGGCAAAATCCCTCAACATCAATGAGGGGTCCCGGAGCGGGTTATTGGTTGCGAAGCGAAGAACACGATTTGCCCAAGCGTATCGCCGATTCCGGAACAAAGGTATTGAGAGAATCGTAAGATGTGTTGGGGCAAGAGGTAATGGAATCAGAACAAGCGAGGATGAGCGGCGAGAACCCGGAGAACGCAGAAAGTATCCAACTAGTAGCGGATAAAGACGTTACCGCATGGTGTACGGCATAAACTTGGGAGGACCGGCGGTTTTGCTAAAAATTTCTTTACTTCGGCGCGTTGCGGAGTTGACATCATATTTTGCACGGTTTATAATTTATCAAGATTTTTGTGAGCGGCCGGTTGCGCTCGCAATTGGTTCCTGTGGCTCTACTTCGTTATGCGGGAATTTTTCGTGCGGCTTTTGAACTTCGGTGGCAGTCGCACGTTTCGAGGTTTTGGTTTTGGGGATTTGCGGAGGCGGGGAAAGGACGTTTACGGTTTTGTGGGCGGGGCTGGAACAGAGTTTACGGAGCCTGAGCCAATGGTGGAACGTGCCAAGAAGACGATTACCAGGGAGTTCCTGGCGATAGTAACGGAGTCGGGCGAGCAGATCTTGCTCGATGACGAGATAGTCCGCAAGTATCATTTGAAGGCGGGGCTTGTAAGCCCGTTTTCGAACCAGCCGATAGTGAGCGTTACTCGTGAAGTCCCTGTGGAGCGCCCGGAGAAGCGTGAGGCAGGCGGCGCTCGCAAAAAGGCCTATGCCAGAAAGCCGGCCCGGAAGTCTAGAAAAGAGCGCACGGTAAGGAGAACATCGCGCCCAAAAGGTAAAAAGGCGTCGCGAAGGAGGCGTTGAAGGGGCGATTACGTCCGGGAAATCATTTTTTTGCATCAAATTTGCTCGGGAAACGCTTATATTGTAAATTTCGCCTTGCCCAACGGTAAAAATGTGCTATAATTACTATGTCAGGTCAAAGAAAGGTTGGAAATTAAAATCCTCCATCGTCCAATTCGAAAATCCACCCCATTTGGCAAAGAGTTTGCGTGTCGAATACGCGCCAATAGATAGTGCGAACTTGCAAAAGCAGTTTTGGGCCGCCCGCCGGCCAGAAGCAAACGGTTAAGGCCAATTTTAATACTACCTTAAGAAACCTCAGCATAATTCTGTATAGCCGGCCCACCACGTTGCGCCGGCAGGCGAGCGTTCTTAGGTTAACAAATGTGGACGGCGCATTGTGCCAAGTGGTTGCGGTATTGAAACGGTTGCAGAATTCGCGGAGGGGACTGCAACGAGTAACGTTCATGAGTTTTGTCTCCCGCGGGACAAGAAAGGGAGGGTCCGAAAATGGCTGTTGCGGTAAAACATATACTAATCGTCGGTCGCGACACCGAAGATGCGAACCAACTTGCACATCTCCTTGCGCAGTCGCGCTACGAGGTTACCGTGGTTGACGACCCGAGCGAGGCGCTCGGCGCCGTTCTGGAAAGGGGCGTTGACCTCGTTATCACCGACCACGACAACGAATTCATCGACGGGGTACATCTCACACGGCAGTTGAGACAGGCCAACAACGAAGTCAAGATCGTAATGGTCTCGCGCCTGCTCGATCTTGACACATATCTGCGAGTGATGAACGAAGGCTGCTACGACTGCCTGGAAGCGCCGTGCAAGGCCGAGGACCTGCTGCGGGTCGTGGGCAACGCCCTCAATCGCGCCGCGGAAGTGCAAAGCGGCCTGAACTGACAGGCCATCCGTATGAATTCTTCGGCGGTGGACGGGGCGGGGAGAATGACGGCCCCCTTAATAAAGGGAACTTAGCCGCGGTGTAAACTGAAAACGTTTCCCGCTCCGTCCACGAGCATTACAAAAATCGTTCAACCTCTTCGCGTCCGTCGGAAGAAGTTGCCGCAAAAGCCGCGTAAATCGACCTCCCTCATAAATGGCGCGGGGGACGCTGCAACGGAGTGGCCAATGAGGGACACCCTGGCATTCGTGCTCGCCGGCGGCGAGGGCAAGCGGCTCATGCCTCTCACGCGAGACAGGGCAAAGCCCGCCGTCCCCTTCGGCGGCATCTACCGGCTCATCGACTTCACGCTCAGCAACTGCATCAACTCCGGGCTGAGGCGCATCGCCGTTCTCACGCAGTACAAATCACATTCCCTCAGCAGGCACCTCCGCATGGGCTGGAACATATTCCATCCCGAACTCGACGAACTCCTCTACGAAATTCCCCCGCAAAAACGCCTCGGCGAAAACTGGTACCTCGGCACAGCCGACGCCATCTATCAGAACATCTACTCCGTAAACATATTCAAGCCGAAAAGAGTCCTCGTGCTGGCCGGAGACCACATCTACAAAATGGACTACCGCAAGATGCGCAAGTTCCACGACGCCCGCGGCGCCGCCGTCACAATCGGCGCAATCGAAGTCCCCATCGAACGCGCCCACGGACTCGGCATCATGCAGATCGACGAAAACTCCCGCGTCATCGGCTTCCAGGAAAAACCCGACAAGCCCGCCCATATCCCCGGCGACCCGCGCCACGCGCTCGTCTCAATGGGCATCTATATGTTTAACATCGAAGACCTCCGCGCCACGGTCGAGTGGGGCCACGTCGATGGCGAAGGCGAAGACTTCGGCAAGAACGTCATCCCCAACATAATTCACAAATGCCGCGTCCACGCCTTCAAGTTCGTGGACGAAAACAAAAAGCAGGCAAAATACTGGCGCGACGTCGGCACAATCGACTCCTACTACGAAGCCAGCATGGACCTCGTCGCCGTCGATCCGCTCTTCAACCTCTACGACCGCGAATGGCCCATACGCACCTACCAGGGCCAGTACCCGCCCGCCAAGACAGTCTTCGACGAACACGACCCCGAAGGACGCCTCGGCGTCTGCGTCGATTCCATCGTCAGCGGCGGCTGCATCGTAAGCGGCGCAAAAGTCCACCGCTCAATCCTCTCGCCCAACGTCCGTATCGACAGCCACAGCGAGGTAACGGACTCCATCATCATGGAGGGCGCATCCATCGGCAAGCGCTGTAAAATCCGGCGCGCCATCATCGACAAATTCGCCAAAATCCCCGATGGCACAATCATCGGCCATGACCTCGAAAAAGACCGCCGCCACTTCACTGTCAGCGACTCCGGCATCGTCGTCATCCCGCGCATGGCCAACCTGGCCGAACTCCTCCCGCGCGAAGAACCCGCGCCCCTTCGGGCAACCCAATCCTCCGGCGCGCTCTGACCGGCATTTCTCATCTGGTCGTAGCGGCGGCGCCCGCCCGCGCGCGATATTTTCAAGCATTGACACGCCCAACTCCCGCTAAAACGACTCATTTCACGCGTTGATGTGCTCTTATATGCACATTGCAAATTTTACAGCCGCCCGCTTTCCCTTGTCCCGCACGGGGTTCCCACCGGCCAGTCCGCGACATGCTGGTATGTGCATGTATTTCGGCCCCCAATCCCGCGGGTCC
>Ga0315288_10009446_pt1 | contig 12283 bp, 9 predicted proteins | sample YL17G11_20_MG_FD_203454 | JGI IMG/M metagenome (GOLD analysis project Ga0315288, IMG submission 203454) | Sediment microbial communities from Yellowstone Lake, YNP, Wyoming, USA - YL17G11_20 | ecosystem: Environmental > Aquatic > Freshwater > Lake > Sediment | place: USA: Wyoming | collected...
GTTGTTGCTGTTTATGGTGGTGCGGACATCAGAACTCAGGTAACAGCAATTAAGCGCGGTGCGCATATTATTGTTGGAACGCCAGGTAGATTGATTGATCATATCAAACGCAGAACCATTACTCTAGAAAACATTGGTCGCGTTGTTCTTGATGAAGCTGATCAAATGTTAGATATGGGTTTCCAAGAAGACATTGATGAGATTTTAAAATCGACACCAAGAGACAAAAAAGTATGGTTGTTTTCTGCAACTATGCAACCTAAAATTGAAAAAATAGCACATACATACATGAGCAACCCGTTACAAATTACGGTAGGTTCACGTAACAGTGGTGCAAGTAATATTGAACATCAGTATTGCATCGTCAGAGGCGTGGATATTTATGGAGCGGTAAGACGCTTTATAGATCTTTACCCTGATATGTTTGGTATCGTATTTTGTCGTACCAAACGCGATACGCAAGAAATGAGTTCACAGTTGATTAGTGCTGGATACAGCTCTGATGCATTGCACGGAGATTTATCTCAGCCACAACGTGATGCGGTTATGAAGAAGTTCAGAGACAAGAAAATACAAGTGTTGATAGCAACTGACGTTGCTGCACGCGGTATTGACGTTGATGGCGTTACTCACGTATTACATTGTAACTTACCAGATGATATTGAAAATTACACCCATAGAAGTGGTCGTACAGCACGTGCGGGCAAATCTGGTGTTTCAATTATTATCGGTACATCTTTACGCAAAATTAAGATGATAGAACAACAATTGGGAATTACCGTTAAGGCTATTCAAGTGCCAACTGGTGACCAGTTGTGTCAAAAACAGTTAGATCATTTTTCACAAAAGTTGATTGATACTCCGGTTAATGATGTTATTCAACCTCATTTGGCAGCAGTTCAAGCATCATTGAGTGCACTAACCAAAGAAGAAATTATTGAACGTATATTTTCATTACATTGTACTGAAATGTTACTTCATTATAAAAAATCACCGAACTTAAACTCTACATCAAGCAGCTTTGACTCTTATAGAGACAGAGACAGCAGAGATGGCAGAGATAGCAGAAGTGATAGAGATGACAGAGATGGTAGAGGAAGAAGAAGCAATTCTGATAGTTCTTCTGGAAGCCGCTTTAGCAGTAACTCAAACAGAGATGAAGCAAGACTCTTTATTAACGTAGGCAAAATTGACTACATGAACAAAGAAAGCTTAATCAAATTTATCACGACAACATCTGCAGTTGATGGATCATGTGTAACCCGCGTTTCAATGCAGAACACACGTTCTTTCTTCACCGTAGAAGACAATAAAAAAGCGCAAGCGATTGTCAAAACGTTAAAAGAAACAATGCTCAAAGGCAGAAGAATTCAAATTGAGTTCGAGCCAGGTAGATAAAAATACTGTAGTATGCAGTTGAGTTAGTATTAAGATAAAATAGGGTATGAGTAAAAATCATACCCTATTTTTATTGGACAATAAATGAACAAAATCGCAGCATTTAGAGAATTTATTTGGGATTTTTATCACCATAATCGGCGAGATTTTGCATGGCGGAATATAGATAATCCATACCATATCCTTGTTTCGGAAATGATGTTGCAACAGACACAGACGCATCGCGTAATAACAAAGTACGAAGACTTTATTGCAGTGTTTCCTTCTTTAGAATCATTGGCTGCAAGCTCATTGCGGGATGTCTTGAGTGTATGGCAAGGTCTTGGATATTATAGGCGTGCACGTTACTTACATCAGCTGGCGCAGATTGTGGTTAATGAGTATGGCGGTGTATTGCCAGAAGATTCAAAAATATTACAGACTTTACCGGGAATTGGCGCAGGGACGGTAGGGTCACTGAGTGCATTTGCTTTTAATAAGCCAGCCGTGTTTATTGAAACTAATATTAGAACGGTGTTTATACACTGTTTTTTTCAGGATAAAGTGGATGTTGCAGATAAAGAATTATTACAACTGATTGCAGCAACGGTTGATCATGATAATCCACGAGAATGGTATTATGCTCTCATGGATTATGGTGTTTGGTGTAAGTCTCAGCACATAAATCCAAGTCGTAAAAGTGCTCATTATGCCAAACAATCCAAATTTGAAGGTTCTGATAGGCAAATACGAGCAAAAATAATAAAATTAATTATGGAAAAAGAAATCCTAGCGCATCAGGATATGGTGACGATTATTAATAAAGATGTGGAGCGGGTTGAAAAAATCATAGATAAGCTTGTTGCGGAAGGCTTTATTAAAAAATCGATAAATGGTATATACTCAATTGTATAAATATAATTTAACTAAAGGCATTATTGATGATTAAAAATATAAAAACAATTATATCTCTTGTGTTGATGTTCTCAACAGTACATTTTCCTTTACACGCTATTCAAAATTCAACAGCAAATATCTGCACCTCATTGATTGCTGCTGCTTGTGCAGGTGGTAGTTATAAAATAGTGCACGATATTCCGGGCAGCATTCATCCTGGAATTTTATGCGGAGCAAGTTGTGTGATGACAGCAGTGTCATATCACCTGTTGCACAAAGCAACTCCTGCCGGACGTATTAAGCGATCTAATATATTGCTTAATGAGATTTCCCGTCATACATTAGCAAGAACATGTTTTGATAATGATCGCGCATTTTTTGATGCAGTTCAGGATGTTTATCTTACTGACGATTTACCGCTTATTAGCGCGTACAACCATCTTATTGATTTAGTACCAACAATGCATTACGCTCTTTCCTTGATTAATAAGGCATCAGCAGAAGTTGGCAAAGATGTTTTATTGCAAGAAGAATGTGATGCATCATTATCCCGTGCCACTCTATTGTTTGGCAATATATCAGATGCAATCAAGCGCATTAGAGATCATAAAGATTATCTGTCTCAGTTGAGTATTTATAAAGAAAGTCTCTTGCAAGAACAACAAACTATAGTACAACAACAGATGGCAAATGCTCATCAAGATATTGCCCAAGCACAGCAAAGTTCTACATTTTTGAAATGGTTAAAGTTTCTTTTTGGCAGTAGAAAATAATTTTTTTGCTAAAGCACTTTCTCTTTTATGATCAACAATTGGTCGAGGATAGTTTTTTATAATAAGGCTATCCTCTTTGAACCATCCATGAATAGTTTTAACATCAGATGTACTCAATTCTGGTATCCATTTTTTTATATACAGACACTCAGGATCATATTTTTTTTGTTGCAACCAAGGATTAAAGATCCGAAAATATGGTTGAGCGTCACAACCTGTTGAAGCCGACCATTGCCAATTGCCGTTATTTACTGCTGGATCATAATCAACAAGCTGTTGCGCAAAATATTTTTCTCCCCATAACCAGTTGATATGTAAATCTTTTACTAAAAATGATGCAACAATCATGCGTACCCGGTTATGCATAAATCCTGTACTGTTCAATTCTCTCATGCCAGCATCAACAATGGGAAATCCCGTTTGTCCTGTGCACCATGCTTTAAAATCAGTGGTGCTTTTATTCCAGCTGAGATTGTTATATTTTTCGTTGTAAGGATCTCCAAAAACTCTTGGAACATGATAAGCAATATGTGTAAAAAAATCTCTCCAATAAAGCTGCCTGAGCAATGGGTGTGCCCGACCAAGATGTTTTGTAATGGCTTGATACGCTTGCCGAATTGACACGGTCCCAAATTTAAGATGAGCAGAAAGATGCGATGTGGGGGCAATAGGGTAGTTGCGATCATGGTTATAGTTTTTAAACGTTTCAAGATGCTTTAATATCTCATTACCTTTGCCTGCTCCACCAGATGTAGCAATATGTTTATTTTCCTTGGGCAGTATTGTTTTAAAGATAGTGGTAGATTCACTGTTTTTAATTTTTTTTGTAAACCATGTTCCATGGTGTTGCGCTACAGGTTTTGGAGCATCAAGGGTAAGTGCTTTTTTATAAAATGCTGAAAATATAGAATAATGTGAGCCATCTTTTTTTGTTACCATATCAGGTTCATGCAACAGCAGATCGCTGCTTGGTTCAAAAGCGATCCCTTGTTTGGTGCATATCTTTTTTATTGCTTCATCCCGTGCAATGCTAAAAGGAGTGTAATCGTGGTTAATAAACACCGCATCAATATTTTCTTGAGTAATAATAGTTTTTATTACTTCTTCCGCTTTGCCATAAAAAACGTAGAGCTTAGCCTCTTTTTTATGCAGTTCAGCGTCTAAACTTTTTAGCGATTGAATCATAAATTGTATTGCATTATCACTTTTATAGTCGTTTTTGTCTTCTACTTGGCGGGGATCAAAAATAAAACAAGGAATTACCTCATTTGATTGTGCAAGAGCATTATTGAGGCCCGTATTATCGGTTAAGCGCAGATCACGTCTAAAAATAAAAAGAGATGTATTATAAGATTTCATTTTTTCCTTTGTAACAGGTAATGTATTGCAATGCCATTGCAAGAATGAGTACGGTATAAAAAAAGCATTTTCCTATTATATAACAAAAAAAGAGATCAAATGAGAATAACGATAAAAATAAAAACAAATTATCTTATTATTCCGGGTATTACATTAATAACTATGTTTCTTGGTGGATATTATACCTGGTGTGGAATGCCCTGGTATAAAACATTGGTGTTACCTTCTATTACACCAGAAGGTTGGGTATTTAGTATGGTGTGGAATGTTATTTATGCCCTTACAACAACGGCAGCGGTGCTGGCGTTTAATAGATTTGAGCGAGGTGTAAAGTTTTATTTGCTCATGGCGCTCTTTTGTGGCAACGCATTTTTGAACGGATATTGGTCATATCTCTTTTTTTATAAACATCTTATTGGTGCAGCATTACTCTGCGCATTTGTTCTTGAAGTTACAACGCTTGCCATATTTTCATTAATAGCACATTTTTCTCGCGCAACATCGTTGTTGTTATTGCCGTATGCTACCTGGAACTTATTTGCTATTGTATTGAACTTTATGATTTGGCGTTTGAATTAGAGCAGTTGAATTTAAACGTTGTACATAGAAAAACCCCGAGCTTAATCGGGGTTTTGTGTTACTGGCTTAAATGTTTTTTAATTAAATCATTAATCAGCTGAGGATTACCTTTGCCTTTGGTTTTTTGCATCATTTGCCCAACAAAGAAACCAAATAATTTTTCTTTGCCTGAGCGGTATTCAGCTGTTTGGCCAGGGTTTGCTGCAATGATTTCTTTTACTAATGTTTCCAACTCGTCAACGGAACCAATTTGTTTAAGGCCTTTTTCTTCAATAATAGAGATTGGGTCTTGATTGGTTTGTGCAACAAAAACAAGCACTTCTTTGGCGGTAGGACTATTGATAACTCCTTGATCAACCAAATCAACAATGCTGCCCAAGCGTGCGGGGGTAATGTTGCATTCAGCAAGGGATACTTTTTCTTCTTTGAGATATCCCATAAGATCGCGCAAAATCCAATGAATAAGACTTTTGCTTGCGGTGTGTTTTTTTGCTTCATCAAAATAGTTTGCAAGATCAATGTCTTCTATCAAAATATCAGCTTCGTACTCGCTTAAGCCAAGTTCTTTGGTAAAACGTTCAAACTTTGCTAAAGGCAGCTCCGGCATGCTTAATCTCGCTTTTTCAAGGCGAGCGTCATCAATTGCAATGATTGGTAGATCTGGTTCTTGGAAAAAGCGATAATCAGCCGTTTCTTCTTTTGAACGCATCATGATCGTTGTTTTATTTTTTGAGTCCCAGAGGCGTGTTTCAGAGCGCACTCTGCCACCAGCTTCAAGGATTTCAATTTGCCGTTCTAATTCATGCTCTGTTGCATCAGTAATAAACTTAAATGAGTTAATGTTTTTAAGTTCGCATTTGGTGCCAAGCTCTTTTTGTCCTTTTTTACGGACAGAGATATTAGTATCAGCGCGGAATGAACCTTCGTCCATGTTGCCGGTACAAATACCCAAATATTGGACTATTGAGCGCAATGTTTTAAGGTATGAACGCACTTCGTAGGTGGTGGAAATATCAGGATGACTGACAATTTCTAGTAGTGGAGTGCCTGCACGGTTTAAATCAACAAAGCTCTCATTGCTGTAGCTTGAATGAATGTTTTTGCCTGCATCTTCTTCTATATGAATGCGAATTAACGTGATGTTTTTTATGCTACCGTCTTCTAGTCGTATTGGTACGTAGCCATCAGTACAAATTGGCTCAGCCTGTTGAGTAATTTGGAAGTTTTTTGGTAAATCAGGATAAAAATAATGCTTACGGTCAAAGGTAGATTTTTGATTAATAGTACAGTTGGTTGCAAGACCAGCTAATATTGCAAAATCAACTACCTTTTTGTTTAGCATAGGCATTGCACCAGGATAACCAGCACAAATTTGGCAGATGTGTGAATTAGGATCTTTTGCTACCGTGTTTGGGCATGAACAAAAGATTTTTGTGTTAGTGGTAAGTTGCACATGCACTTCAATGCCGATAGTTGCTTCATATGAGGGATATTTATCAAGTATAGAGGTAGTATGTTCTGCCATAAAATAGTCCTAAACAAAGGTACACAGATTATATCGTGATTAGTTTATTGTTTTTTTTCGATTTTGTATTTATCCACCGGAATGTCTTTAGCGCTTAACAGGGTAATCTTAATGTTATAAATGTTTTCCAATGTTAAAATCGCGTCGTATTCAATAGAGGTGATATAATTAAATACATGAGGATTGCTATGAATTTCAATTTTTTTACCATGGGGTACCGTGCTTAGTTCACTACGAACAGCGCGTAGTATTTCATAGCTTTCAGTTTGATATGATTTAATAAATCCTGATCCGTGACATGTAGGGCAATTATTGGTCAGTTGTTGAACAAGTGTTTTGCCTGATCGTTTACGGGTCATTTGTACCAAGCCAAATTCAGATATTTTCAGAACAACCGATTGGAATTTGTCTCGTTCTTTTAATATTTTTTCAAAAAAACTAAAAACTTTTTGGCGATTAGAGGCTGATCCCATATCAATAAAATCAATAACAATCAGACCGCCTATGTTGCGTAATTTTAGTTGTTGGACAACTTCTTCAGCAGCTTCAAGGTTTGTTTTTAGAATGGTTTCTTCAAGATTTGTTTTTCCAATAAAGCGTCCCGTATTAACGTCAACAACCGTCATTGCTTCTGTTGATTCAATAATGATTGACCCACCAGATTTAAGGGAGACTTTCTTTTTGAGCGCTTGTTCAATCTGTTTTTCAATGCCATACGCTGAAAAGATGTTTATGTTAGCATCATATGATTGAATGGTGTGTGCAAATTCTGGTGCAACTTGTTTAGCGAATGTGTACAGTTCATGTTGGCTTTGCTTTGAATCAGTAATGATTTCTTCTACATCGCTATCCAAGTGGTCGCGAACAATTTGTAGGACCAGTGGCAAGTCTTCATGGAGTTTTTCTGCAACTTTTGCGGTTGCAAACTTCTTTTCTATGGCCTGCCATTCTTGGACTAAGTATGATAAATCCTTAATCAGGTCTTTTTCTGCTCTGCCATCAGACGTTGTTCTAATAATCGCTCCCATTCCTTCTGGCAAATGCTCACGAATAATGGTTTTTAAACGAATTCGTTCATCGCGATCTTCAATTTTTTTTGAAACACCAATGCGTGGGATATTGGGCATAAGAACAATAAATCTACCAGGAAGGGTAAAGCAGGTAGTAAGCTTTGCGCCTTTCTCGTAAACAGGTTCTTTGCTTACTTGTACAAGAATAGGCTCGTTTTCATTGAGGATTTTGCTAATATCACGTTTTTGAATAACTTTTTTTTCTATTTTAGGTTCATCTTCATCATCATCGAGCTGGCCGCTCATTTTTTGCATAGCCAATTCTCTGTCAATTTCTGAAATATGCAGAAATCCTGCCTTTTGTTGCCCAAATTCAATAAAGGCTGTTTGGATGCCAGGAAGAACTTTGGTTACTGATCCTTTAAAGTAAGCACGTTCAAGGACTTCATGGGTAGGGGCAGAAAAATAGATGTTTTGAAGCTTTCCATCGGTAATAATGGCTATTCGTGTTTGCCACGGATTATCATTTATAATAATTTTTTTCATAGTACAACTAGGTAGAGGATTTACTGTTTTTTTACTTGTATTTTATAATGCATGAGTTCTTATTATTTAATATATAGGTTCTATGCAATATTGGGTAGAAAAATGGTTAAAAATGTGTTAGATTTTGATCAGCATTGAGTAAATTGGAGAAAAATCTGTTTTTTTAAGGAAGTTTTCATGAAGAAAATGTCTCTTTTGGTCCTCGCTTTAATAGTAAGTTTACCTGGTTGTGGCAAAAAGAAAGAATCATCTCAACCAGTAAGAAAAAATTCTGTTGAAAAATACATGGATACTGATCTTGAAATAAATGAAATTGATGCTGATGATCTTGATATGGATGAACTGACAGACGAAGATTTAGCAAGTTTTAATTTTGAAGATGAAGACGAAGATGATGAAGATGATATGGATGAAGATGAGTTAGATGAAGATGTAAATCCTGAATTTTCATGGATAGACGCTCAGTCGGATGATGAATTCAAAAAGCTCTACTTCTCATTCAATCATTATGGTGTTAGAGCAGATCAAAAAGAATCAGTAAATTATGATATTGAACAAGTAAAACAGCTTATTGCTGAATCAGGCAGCTCAGCTCAGCCAGTTGTGGTTATTGAAGGGCATACCGATCAAGAAGGTTCCCCTGCATATAACGTAGCATTATCAGAAAAACGTGCAAAAACGGTAGCTGATCTTTTTGTAGCAGCGGGTGTTGATAGAAGTGTTATCAAAGTTGTTGGCCGTGGCCAAGAATGCCCAGCAGTTATTAATGGTAAAGTGGTTGATGGATCACGCAAAGACCGTGAACCAAACCGTCGTGTTGAAGTTCGTGTAATTTATACATAAACTTTTCCAACATAGATTAAAATAAAAAGAGAATATCCGCGCTATTTAAAGGTGCGGATATTCTCTTTTTTATTGATTATAATGTCTGATCTTCTCGTTTTCACCTTGTTCATATGGCTCATTAAGCAAGAATGGTCGTAATGTTATTACTAAAATTGGGCGCAAGGTAATTGTTTTCTTTTCAAAAAGTCTTGTTGTTGGATTCATAACCTGAGCGCAGACATACACAGGATCGCGTGATTGTTCTTGGCTGATGATCGCGTCTCTCAAATCGCTCCAGCGTACTTTAGCAATCCTATCTTTTTCTGTGGTGTGCCGGTGATGTCCTTTTGTGCCGAGCTCGTCATAGCGTGCTATTTCTTTTTCTCGTGCATCATAAAAATTATTAAAGAGTTGAGTTGTGTATCGAGTAAAGTTAGTGAGATAGGTAACATTTTTTATACTTCTACTTTTTGGATTGTGTATGTTTCTATCTCTTGAACGTGCAATAATAACCCACGTATTCTTTGTTTTATCTGGATTTATAATTTTTTCGGTTTTTTCTAGGTCCCATCCCAAGGTCAGGTTTAAAATAGCTTCTTCATGAAATTCGCGTGCAGCAGAGAATGTTACATCTATTTCGTCTTCATCTCTGCCTCCACTAAAAGAATCGTAGGTATGCTTGCTTGTTGTGCCATAGCCTTCTCTGCTTAAAATTGCCCATTTTGTATTGCGACGGGTAAACGTTGGCAGAACTGCAGCTGATTTATAATCATAGGTAGCAAGTTGGAACTCTTGAATGTTTTCCATTGCTGACATATTGAGCACAACCAGCAACGGTAAAAACAATTTTCTTATATTCAACATAGTATTATCCTTTTTTTTATTTTTATCTACAGTTAATATAACAGTTTTATATAAAACAAAAAAAGAATATTATTAATGTTTTCTCTTTGAATATGTTATTTACCAACGCAAAATTCACGAAACACAGCATCCATACCAGCTTCACTGATTGTTTTGCCGGTTAATTCTGATAGGGTAGTGAGTGCATCATTGAGATGATAGGAGACAAGTTCGTACTGTATATGTTCAGATAACATGGTGTTGGTTATGGTCGTTAATTTTTTTTCTAGAGAAAGCAGATTGTTGTAATGGCGCTGATTCAGCAGGAATGGTGAACCAATAGATGCAAAGAGTGAGTTTATTTTTTCTTGAATTGCGCCTTCAATGGTGTCAATGCTGTTTTGGTTAGCATTCGATGCCGTATAGCTTTTTTTATCCGCGATAAGGGGATTGCTCTGTTCTGGTAAATCTGCTTTATTGACGATAACAATAATCTTGTCAGTGTAGGTATTTAATAAATCTTGATAGACGGTGCGTTCAGCATCGGATAGTTTTTGTGAGCCATCAAACACCAGTAAAATGATATCAGCTTTATGGGCTTGTTCATGAGAGCGGGTTATGCCCATTTGTTCAATAATATCGTTAGTGGTACGTAGGCCCGCTGTATCAATAAGGGTCCAGTAATTGTTATTTTTATATAATCCAGCTTCAATTGCATCGCGCGTGGTGCCAGCAATGTTGGTAACAATTGATCGCTCTTGATTGAGTAGGGCATTAAAGAGAGAAGATTTACCCGCATTGACTGAACCAACTATAGCAATACGAATACCATTTCTAATCTGTTGTTGTTGATTAAAGGTGCTTTTGAGATTATTGATGGTTGTTATGACGGTATCAATGATTTCTTTTATTTGGAGATTAAACTCCATGTTTTCTTCATCAAGGAACTCAAAACTTGCCTCCGATAATGCCAATGCTTTAATCAGTTGTTTTTCTATGCCAGCAATCCAGTGCGTAAAGCTTCCCGCAAGTTGTGATAAAGATTGTTTCAGCGCAAGTTGTGTATTGGCATGAATAAGATCATTAATTGCTTCTGCTTGAACAATATCAATTTTGTCATTGCCCACTGCACGGCGAGAAAATTCACCTTCTTGGGCCATGCGTGCGCCTGCGTGCAGAGCAACTTGAATAATGTTTTGTATAATAAAGGGATTATTGTGGCAGGTTATTTCTATTGTATCATCACCGGTGAATGTATGTGGAGCGCGCATTAACAAAAAAAGGACTTGATCAACATGTGCGTTATTGGTATCAATGACCCATCCGTAATGGATAGTATGTGTTGGTTGGGTACTTATTGTTTTATTGCCAGAAAGTTTGCCAATTATATCGGCAATCATAAAAGCATTACTACCGGATAATCGCAATAAAGCAATTGCACCGCTGCCTTGTGGCGTGCATTGTGCAATAATAGCTTCGTTCGATATTCCGTACTGCATGATATAATTACTCAGGGCGAATAAGGATAACCTTAAGATCCTTAATTTCTTGTTTGTACTGATTGCGCAATGAAGACATAATTAGATGTGCAAAACTGCGAAATAGTTGTTTTTCATGGGCAGGATCAGCAATCAATGGCGTATTAAAGGTAAGTTTTAAGTTTTTGCCAGCAACTTCTGAGCTAAACTCAATTGATGACATATTCATAAGAGACAATGTTTTTTTGAGCCAGTTGTGCGTTGTTGCAATCATGGTGTCATTCCATGCGGCAGGAGTGCGGCGTGGAATGTCTTCTGTGTTGTCAGCAGACTCTGCTTGCGGTTTGTTTGGAGTGTTTTGTGTACGCGGTTGTTGCGCAGGTTTTGCTGCGGTTCCTTGCGTAGCAGTAGAACGAGCTGGATGTTCAGTCCGGTTGATAGCGTTTGGTTTGGTTGTTGCCGTGCTCTGTGTAGCTTTAGCGGAGGATGTTTGTGGATGTGCAGTAGCTTTTGGCCTGTCCTCCGAAGCCTTGGCAAAGGAGGGTTTGCTCTCACGCACTTCAGGACGACACTCTTTTATTTCCACACGAGGTTTTGATGCAGGTTTTTCATGTGCAGCAGGTTTGTCGCCGAAAAAAATACCTATTTTTGCTGGTTTGGTCGACATTCCAAAGAAGTTTCTTTCTTCTTCTTCAAAAATTTTTATTGAAAATTCTTTTGGCTTATCTGCCTGATTCCACGCTTTTTCAATAGCTTTCAGTATTGATGACGCTTGTTCAATGATCGATTTCATGAAATAACCCTGTGTGAAGATAAAAAAAGAATATTTTTTGGAGCGGGAAACGGGATTTGAACCCGCGACCTTTGCCTTGGCAAGGCAACGCTCTACCCCTGAGCTATTCCCGCTTAAAGATCTGACTCTTACAAAATTGCAAGAGTACATTGATAAGGTACCATGAGTGTAGTTTTTGTCAACAACAAAAGCTGTATTCATTTGCTTATTATATACTTTTTTTGATACCTTAAGATTTTGTTCCAATATGTAGGGAGATGATAGATATGATTGATTAT
>Ga0315288_10009448_pt1 | contig 12282 bp, 8 predicted proteins | sample YL17G11_20_MG_FD_203454 | JGI IMG/M metagenome (GOLD analysis project Ga0315288, IMG submission 203454) | Sediment microbial communities from Yellowstone Lake, YNP, Wyoming, USA - YL17G11_20 | ecosystem: Environmental > Aquatic > Freshwater > Lake > Sediment | place: USA: Wyoming | collected...
CGCGGCGCTACCGGCCGCGGGGGAGGCGGTCTATCAGGTAGTCGGACAGGCCGACCTTCCGCATCTTCTTCTGGACCGCGGCGATGTCGTAGGCGACGCGGCGGAGCTCGATCTGGCGCAGCTCCGTGTCGTATACCCCGCAACTGGCGGAGGAGTTGTCGTCCCGCGGCTGGCCGACAGATCCGGGGTTGACGATGCAGCGGACGTCCGGGTCGAGGGGGATGACGCCGCCCGACCAGAGAGAGGTTTGGTCGCAGAAGCGAGTGCCTGTTCTGTTGCGGTAGTACTCGGTGACGTGGGTGTGGCCGACGAAGCAGAGCGAGGCCGGCAGAGACTCGAAGGTGGCCATCGCCTCGGAGGCGGTGGTGATGTAGTCCATGTGGTTCGGGTAGGCGCCGTGGACGAGGAAGGCGCCGGCGACCTCGGCGGTGAGCTCGAGGGACTCGAGGTAGGCCCTGGCGTCGGGGGTGAGCTGATCGCCGGTCCACTCGATCGCGGCGCGGGCGTATGGGTTGAACCAATCGAGGCTGTAGCGGCCGATGGCGGCGAGGTCGTGGTTGCCCGCGATGCAGGTGAGGTTGGGCAGGAATCGCACGCGCTCGATGCAGGCGGCGGGATCGGGGCCGTAGCCGACCAGGTCTCCCATGCAGAGGAAGGCGTCAGCGGACCCTATCTCCGCCAGCACAGCGGTGAGGGCCTCCATGTTCGAGTGGATGTCGGAGATAAGCCCGTAGGTCATAGTGGGGGCGCGGGTATTCTATGGGGGAGGGCTGGGTGCTGTCAAGCAAAGCGAGGATGGGCCCAGGACCACCGGTTGGGGGACAGCCTGCCACCATAGTCACTCCGAGGGAGGCGCTGCCCTCTGGGAAGCGGCGACCGTGGGGGTCTCGGCTGGATTCGCAAGACGAGATTGCCACGCGCGCCTCGGCGCCAATAGGCGCCGAGGCGGCTCGCAATGACAGTCTTGGTCCCCCCGATGGCACTCACTCCCCTAGAACGGTGCTCCTGCCTGACGCGGCGCCGCGCTTGTTCTGCCCTCTGCGCTGTGTTAGAATCGCATGCATGGACAATGCTTTACGGCGCGCTCGCGTCGCCGATGTGCCTGCGATACAGCGCCTTATCAACTCGTTCGCCGATCTCGACCAGATGCTCCCGCGTTCCCTCAGCGAGTTGTACGAGAACGTCCGGGACTACCTGGTGGCGGAGGACGACGGGGACGTCGTCGGCTGCTGCGCGCTGCACGTCACCTGGAGCGATCTTGCCGAGGTGAAGAGCCTGGCCGTCCGCGAGTACCAGCGGGGCCTCGGGCTCGGCTCGAAGCTGGTGACCGCCTGCCTGGACGAGGCGAAGGCGATCGGCGTCCCGCGCCTGTTCGTGCTGACCTATATCCCCGACTACTTCGCTCGCTTCGGGTTCCACCAGGTGGAGAAGGCGGAGTTGCCCCAGAAGGTCTGGAGCGAGTGCATCAGGTGCCCGAAGTTCCCGGACTGCGGCGAAGTGGGGATGGTGCTCGACATCGGGTAGCGCGGGAGTGTCTCGCAGACCCGCCTGTGGCGGGCCTCCCGCCCCAAGGGGGAGTGAGTGGCCGGCAAGCATATCATCGTGATCCATGGCTGCAACCTGAACCTGCTGGGAAAGCGGGAGCCGGAGATCTACGGCAAGAAGACGCTGGCCGAGATCAACCAGGCCATCGAGTCCCTCGCCCGCGAGCTCGGCCTGGAGGTCAGGATCATCCAGACCAACCACGAGGGCGAGATGATAGACGCCATCCAGGAGTCGGTGGACTGGGCGGACGGGATCGTCATCAACCCCGCCGGGTTCACCACCACCAGCATCGGCATCTACGACGCGCTCAGGGCCGTCGGTCTACCGGTCGTCGAGGTACACCTCTCGAACATCCACGCCCGTGAGGCGTTCCGGCGTCACTCGATGATCGCGCCCGCGTGCCTCGGCCAGATCTCAGGCTTCGGGGCTGAGAGCTACCTTCTGGCGCTGCGGGCTCTCGCGGCCCGGTTCGCGGAGCAGTGATGTCGGCCTACCGCGAGCGTCTGGCGCGACTCCGAGAACGGCTGGCGCAGGACGACCTCGACGCGCTCGCGGTCTCGAATCCCAGCAATGTCTTCTATCTGAGCGGCTTCAGGGGCTCCTCTGGCGCGCTCCTGATCTCCCAGGACCGCGCCGCGCTGGTGAGCGACTTCCGGTACCGGCTGCAGGCGAAGGAGCAGGCGCCGGACTACGAGTTCATCGAGGTCGAGAAGCGCCTGGCGCACAACGTGGGCGCTCAGGCGAAGACGTGGGGCCTGCGGCGAATGGGCTACGAGGCGGGCCATCTGACCTGCGAGGCGCGCGAGCAGTTATCCGAGGGGGCTGGCGACGTCGAGCTTGTGTCTTCATCGCCGGTGGAGGGCTTGCGTGCCGTGAAGTCATCGGGCGAGATCGAACGCATCCGGGCCGCGGTGGCGCTGGCCGACGATGCGCTCGAGGCGATGGTCGGTCTGCTCCGCCCGGGCGCGACGGAACGGGAGATCGCGCTCGACGGGGAGTTCCACATGCGGCGCGCGGGTGCGGAAGCCGCCTCCTTCAACTTCATCGTCGCCTCCGGTCCTCGCAGCGCGCTGCCCCATGCCGAGACCACCGACAGGCGGCTCCAGAGCGGGGACCTAGTGGTCATCGACATTGGCGCTCGGACTCACGGGTACTGCTCAGACATCACGCGGACGTTCGCGATCGGATCCGCCGATGGGCAGGCGCGCGAGATCTACTCGATCGTCTACACAGCCCAGCGCGCCGCCTCTGCCGCAGTCAGGAAGAACGCGGTCTGTTCGGAGGTGGACGCTGTCGCCCGCTCGATGATCGCGGACGCCGGCTACGGCGACACCTTCGGGCATGGGCTTGGTCATGGCGTGGGGATCGACGTGCATGAGGCGCCCCGGCTGGCGAAGGGCGAGGAGACGCAGCTGCCGGCTGGCACTGTGGTGACGGTCGAGCCGGGGATCTACCTGGAGGGGTCTGGCGGGGTACGACTGGAGGACATGGTGTGGGTAGGGGAGGATATGGCGGAGACGCTGACCGGGTCGCCGATGCCTGAGGAGCTGCCGGTCGTCTGAGTTGTGGTAGATAGGAGGGTGCCGTGAGACGGGTAAGCATGATCGGCTGGGCGCTGTGCGTGTGGGTGGCGGTGGGCTTGCCGGCGCACGCTGTCCTGCTTCGCTACGCGCCGAAGGTGGGGGAGACCGTGAAGCACAAGGTCTCCATGGCCGGCAGGACCTCCGCGAGCGTGGAGGGGATGGGCGAGGGCATGCGGATGGAGCTGAACGGAGCCATCCAGTATACCGAGAAGGCGATCTCTGAGACGGCTGACACCGTGCGCGTCGAAACCCAGGTGACAGGCGGCAAGTTCACCATGAGCGTGGGCGGCCGGTCGCAGGGCCAGGAGATACCGAAGGGCAAAGTCGTCGCCGATATGGACCGGAGAGGCCGACTGGTCAAGACCATCCAGGCCGATTTCGGCGGCAAGTCCGGAGCGCAGGATTTCCTGACCGGCGGAGCGGGAAGTTGGTCGAACCTCGCAAGCTTCTCCGCCTTCCCCGAGGGCGACGTAAAAGCCGGCGACACGTGGTCTGATGAGATCAAGATACCTGCGACACAGGGCGGGCCGGAGGTGAACCTGAGCACGACGTCTCGCCTACTGGAAGTGGCGACCTACCAGGGCCGCTCGTGCGCGAAGATCCGCACCACGTTCAAGGGCCCTCTCGTCTTCGACACCTCGGGGCAGAATGACGATTCCGGCAGCATGGAGGCGACACTCCAGGGCGACCTCATCTGGTACTACGACTACCAGAACAGCGTGTATGTGAGTGGTGAGGGCTCGGTCGGGATGGACCTGAAGATGTCAATGTCCGGCCCCGAGATGCCCGGGATGCCGGTGACATCGAAGATGCTCATGAACGTGAAGCTGTCGCTCGCCAAGTGAGGGGCGCGACGGCGAGGAAGGTGCACCTATGGCGACCCGGCAGATAGTGAGCGCGGCCGCATTCGCGGCTGCGCTTTCTCTCGTGGTGGCCGGCGGAGTGCGCGCGGCGCAGAAGCGGGCCCCGCTGATCCCGCGCGAGCGGATGCTGAGCGTAGATGAGGTCAGGCCGGGCATGAAGGGCATCGGGAAGAGCGTGTTCGCCGGCACTCGCATCGAGAGCTTCGGCGTCACGGTGCTGGGCGTGATGCGGCGCGTGGACTTCGGCGGCGACATCATCCTGGTGAGCATTGACTCCGGCCCGCCGGTCACGAAGGGCTTCGGGGTCATCTCCGGCATGAGCGGCAGCCCGGTCTACATCAAGGGCAAGCTTATCGGCGCCCTGGCGTACACCTGGCCATTCGCCAAGCGCCCCATCGCGGGCATCACGCCGATCGCCCAGATGCTCGATGCGTTCGAGCCGGGGTCATCGCCGGTTCGCCAGAGCGGCACGGTCAAGGCGACGCAGCCGTTCGTGATCGGGGGTCAGCGAGTCGAGCGCGCCAGCGTGACGACGGGGCTGGGCGGGACGGTGGCCAGCGCTGCCGCGGGCATGACACTCGTGCCAGTCGCCACGCCTATCATGGTCAGCGGGATGAATGCGAGTGCGCTGTCGGTGCTGAGGGCCGCGTTCGAGCCGATGGGACTCACGCCGGTCACCGGAGCTGGGTCCATGGAGCACATCAACACCCGGCTCGAGCCTGGCTCCGCGGTGGGCGCGCGGTTGATGGGAGGTGACCTCGACGTCACCGCGGTCGGGACTGTGACCTATGTCAACAAGGACGTGGTCCTGGCCTTCGGCCACACCATGTCGAGCCTTGGCAGCGCCGACATCCCTCTCGTCGCCGCCTACGTGCACGGGATCATGGCGTCATCGGAGCTCTCCTTCAAGCTGGCATCCGGTGGGCAGATGCTGGGGAGGTTCACCGAGGACAGGCCGTGGTGCATCGGCGGCCGCCTCGGGAAGCCGGCGACCTTGGTGAAGACCAGCGTCCGGATCACGGACCAGGACCGCAAGGTGACCCGCGAGTACGGGCTCGAGGTGGTCCGCAACCGGTCGTTGACCACGGCGCTGCTCGCCGCGGCGATGGCGGGGGCGATCCGCAGCGTCGGTCCGCCGAGTGAGGGCACCACGCGGGTCTCGTTCTCGCTCGACGCCGAAGGGCTCCCGCGCCTGACGCGGCAGAACATCTACGCAGTTGGCGAAGACGGGGGCCTCCTCGCGCTTCTGCTCGGCCCATCGGCGGCCACCGCGTCCGCCACCGAGGAGCTGAACCAGATCCTCGATGCGCTCCAGAGCAGCGAGTTCGGCGAAGCGAAGCTGACCCGATTGGGCATCAGTGTGGAGATGAGCAAGCGCCGACGCGTGGCGCGGCTCGAGCGCGTGACGGTGAACAAGCACCAGGTCAAGCCGGGCGACGAGGTCGAGGTAACGACGGTCCTGCGCGCCGCGAACGTCGGCCAGCTCACCCGCGTTGACACCATCCGCGTCCCCCAGAACTGCCCGCCGGGGCGCGTGCAGATCGGGATCGCGGGCGGCCGCTCGGCGGAATGGCTGGAGTCGCGACTCGAGATCAGCGAACCGCGGCCGGAGTCGCTCGCGCAGATGGTGAAGCAGATGTTGGACCGGCCCAGCAACGACCAGATCCTGATGCAGATGGCGTTGCCGACGGTCGGTCTGGAAGCTCGCGGCCAGCAGCTGCGCGATCTCCCTCCGGCCGTGATGGAGGTACTGCGATCCTCGTCCGGCACGCGCCTGCGGCCCCTTCGCGACTACGTTGAGACGCGGACGCGAACCGACTGGATGGTCTCGGGCTACAGCGTGGTCTCTCTCATGGTGGAGGGAGATGAGAAGGACAAGGGCGGTCGTCCGCCCTCACCTCAGGCTGCGCTCCTCGCACTTGACGAGATGCCCTCCGGGCTGATGGGGATCTTCAGCGGGCTCGGGCTTTCGTCTCGCGCCATGGCCGTCGGGCCGGAGATAGATGAGGGCGATCAGCCTGACTTCTCCCTGGACGGCGAAGTGCCGATGCCCAGTTGGGAGGACGTGGGCGCCGTCGGCGAGGGCGAGCTGGTCGCTCCCGCCGGCGAGGGCGAGCCGAGCGCGAGCGCGGGCCCGAAGGGCGCGGCAGTGGGCCGACTCGCCTCCATCTGGAGGCTGAGCACGGACAAGGATTTCTCGCTGGGGAAATGGGAGGGCATGGCCGTGCTCAGCACGGGCGGCCTCATGCTTGCGCCGAAGCCGTCGCTGGTGAGCCAGCTCACGGCCCACAGCGTGTGGCCCATCGCAGTCGGCCCCGACGGGAGTGTCTACACGGGCACGTGGTCCGACGGGAAGCTGTGGCGAACATCGCCGGATGGCAAGACGAGCGTCCTGCTTGAGACCAAGGACGCGGCGGTGCAAGCTCTGACGATGGCCCAGGACGGAACGCTATATGCGGCGGCGATCCCCAGCGGGACGGTGTACCGTGTGAAGCCGGGCGGCAGGCCTGCTGTCCTCGCGACGCTTCCCGCGCCTAGCATCTGGGCGCTGGCGGTCGCGCAGAACGGCGACCTGTGGGCGGCAACAGGGCCAGAGGGGAAGCTGTTCCGCATTCGGGCCGACGGGACCTATTCAGTCGCCTTCACCGCCGCTGACCGTCACATCATAGCGCTGGCGGGCGCAGGCAGCGGGGCCTTGTACCTCGCGACCTCGCCGCGCGGGAAGGTCTACCGGATCGGAGCAGATGGCGCAGCGCGGTCGGTCTTCGAGGTGGAGAAGTCGTCGGCCCAGAGCATTGCGGTGGACCCGTCGGGCAACGTGTATGTCGGCACCTCCCCTGACGCCCGCGTGATCCGCATAGACACCAGTGGGGTGCCCCGGGAGATCCTGAAGGCGAAGGGCAAGCACGTCACGGCCCTGTACGTGGGCGGCGATGGCGTGGTCTATGCGGCCGTGGGACCGGAGGCCGCGATCTATGTTATCCGGCCCGACGGTGGCTGGGCCAATCTGCACGATCCGAAGACGGCGTTCGTAAGCGCCCTGGCGGCCGATGCCGCGGGCGGGATCTACTTCGCCGCCGCCGATACCGGCCGGGTAGTGCGACTCGACTCCGCGACCAAGCGGACGGGGAGCTATCTGTCTCCGGTCCGGGATGCCGGCGCAGGCGCGCGCTGGGCGAGGGCGCGCTGGCAGGGGAGCAGCCCGGACGGCACCAGCGCGAGCGTCTGGACGCGCACGGGCGACACAGCGCATCCCGATGTCACCTGGAGCGACTGGCAGGCGACGCCGCTGGTGGCGGATGGATTGGTCCAGAGCCCGGCCGGCCGGTTCCTACAGTGCCGGGTTGATCTCGCCTCCGATGGTCCCGCAGCGCCGAGCGTAGAGTCGCTCGAGGTCACCTACTTGCCCGCGAACCGCCCGCCGGAGGTCACCTTGACCGCGCCGAAGGCAGCCGATATCTGGTCCGGCAAGAAGACGATCAGGTGGTCGGGGCGTGATCCTGACAAGGACAAGCTCAACTACGAGGCCTCCTGGTCTGCTGACGGGGGGAAAACCTGGACCAAGATCGAGACTCCGACCAAGACCGAACCTGCGCCGAAGGAGACATCCCAGGAGGGGGCGCCCAAAGCGGATGCCAAACCCGGGGCTGAGCCGAAGTCCGGTGCCGCACCCAAGGCCGCTCCCACTACCCCGAGTGATGGCCCCGCCGACAAAGTAGCGCTGGGTGTGCGAGCGGTGCAGGACTCCGGCGACGAGGACCAGGAGCCGCCGAAGCGCGGTCTCACCTCCGGCCGCGGCCACCTCACGGCGACCGACGGGAAAGGGGAGGAGCAGCAGGAGGAGGCTCCGACCGAGAAGGAACAGCCCGCCGCCTCCGCCGGCCCGTCGCCTCTGACCGTCACCAGCCTGGAGTGGGACACGTCGAAGGTGGCCGACGGCACGTACGTCATCAAGGTGATCGGCAGCGACAGCGCGGCCAACCCCGCTGACCCGCGTCAAGCGGAGGCGATATCGCGTTCGCTCGTGGTTGACAACACGGCGCCCGAGCTGATCATTGACCGCGGCCGACAGGACACCGATCAGCCGCCGAGCGATGTGACTGCCTTCGACTTCACGACGTACATCACCAGCGCGGAGTTCAGGATTGACTCCGGGCCCTGGCTCGCCGCGATGGCGAAGGACGGCATCTTCGACGGACGCATGGAGGCGATTCTGCTGGATACTGCCCGCGTCCCGCCCGGCGCGCACCAGGTTGAGGTGAGGGTCCGCGACGCAGCAGGGAATGCGGCGAGCGCGACGCTGCGCTACAGCAAGTAGAGCAGTTCGGCCGCGGAAAAGTGGACGCTCCGCCACGACATGGCGGAGCGTCTCTGGTGCGCCGGAAGCTCAAGGAAGTGAAGCTAGCGCATCCGCAGAAACATCTGGAAGTCGTGTGGGTTGCTCGCCACGGCCATGGCGGCTTGCGGCGTGACCTTTGCTTGCATCACCAGGGCCTTGAGCGCCTGGTCCAGGGACTGCATGCCCTCAGCTGCGCTGGACTGCAGCACTGACGGCATCTGGTGGGTCTTCCCCTCGCGGATGAGGTTGCGGATCGCGTTTGTCGCCACCAGGATCTCCTGCGCGCACACTCGGCCCTTGCCGTCCGCCAGTGGCAGCAGCGTCTGGCAGACGATGCCCTCTAGCACCGTCGAGAGCTGCACCCGGATCTGCTCCTGCTGGTGTGGCGGGAAGACGTCAACGACGCGGTCGACGGTCTGCGCGGCGCTGGTGGTGTGCAGCGTTGCCAGCACGAGGTGGCCCGTCTCTGCCGCGGTGATCGCGGCCGCGATGGTCTCGAGGTCCCGCATCTCGCCGATCAGTATCACGTCCGGGTCCTGGCGAAGCACGTGACGGAGCGACGCGGTGAACGATTTGGTGTCGCTGCCGACCTCGCGCTGGATAATGATGCTCTTCTCGTTGCGGTGGAGGAACTCGATCGGATCCTCAACCGTGACGATGTGGCACCGGCGCGTGACGTTGATCTCGCGGATCATCGCCGCCAGGGTGGTGGACTTCCCCGAACCCGTCGGCCCGGTCACCAGCACCAGACCGCGCGGCCTCGCGGCGAATGTCTTCAGCATATCGGGCATGCCGAGACCGTCCAGCGTGGGAGGGTCCACCGGCACGGCCCGGAACACCGCGCCCAGCGTCCCTCGCTGCCTGTGGACGTTGACGCGGAAGCGAGAGAGGCCGGACACGCTGTAGGCGAAGTCCAGCTCCCAGTTCTCCTCGAACACGGTGATCTGCTCGTCAGTCAAGATGGCGTAGATGAGCTCGTGCAGCTTGCGGGGCGTGAGCTTGCGCGAGTTGACGGGCGACAGTTCCCCATCGATGCGCAGGTTCGCCGGTGTGCTGGCGCTCAGGTGGAGGTCGGAGGCGCGGCGTTTCATCATGAGCCGCAGGAGATCATCCACGTGCATGATCTCTTCGTCCTCGAGTGCCGCCTCGGCAGAGGTCGCGGCTCGACCATCGTCGCGCGGGGCCGGCCCCTTGAGCTCCCGCGCGAGCCTGCTGTAGAAGCGGTCTATGGCCGCGCGGACATCCCGCTCCGTGGCGACCAGGCGCTCCAGGTGCATGCCGGTGCGAGCCTGTATCAGGTCGCACGCGAGCATGTCGAGCGGGTTCACCATCACCAGGTGCAGGGTCATATCCACCTGCGATACCGGCACCACGCCGAATCGCCGGGCCATGGACTCCGGCAACACCCGGACCGCGTCAGGGCTTCCCTGTACCGCGTTCAAGTCCACTGACTTGAGCCCGAGAGCGGTGCTCAACGCCAGAACCATATCCTCGGGGGACACGGCTCCGAGTTCCACGAGGACGCTGCCCAGCCATCGCCCCTGGGACTGATGGATCGCCTGTGCGCGCTCCATCATCGCAGTGTCCACGAAACCCGACGCCTTCAGGATGTCCGCGAGCTGCTCGCTGTCGGACGTCGGGCCCTTTGCGCTATTATCAGTCCGAACTGAAGTCATCCTTACCCTCAATGGCCGCTTCGAATGGGATCGCTGTGGGCGGTACTAGCTATATACCGCAGTATCGGCGGAAGTCACAGGTCTACGAGGCACGCCCGTGCGAGCCCGCGATCGTGGCGTCGTCGAGCCGGAGGAGGGAGGCGCTAGGCCCCGCGCGCGGCCGCCACGGCAACGCTGGATACCGCCGGAGCTCGCGGCGGCATGGTCGCCTGTGCCGCCGCGACAGGCTCTTCCTCGCGAAGCACCGCGGCAAGCGCATCTACCACCGCCGGGTCGTAGTGATCGCCGGCATGGAGGCGGAAGTGGGCCACCGCTTCCTCTTCGCTCATCACCGCGCCGTAGGGCCGTGCCGATATCAGTGCGTCGTAGCAGTCGGCGACCTTCACGATGCGAGCCAAGAGAGGGATCTCCTCTCCCTTCAGCCCATCCGGGTAACCCCGGCCATTCCACGACTCGTGGTGATTCCGGACCAGAGAGAGCGCGTCGCGGCCCGGCTTGAGCGGCCGTATGATCCGATCGCCAATGAGGCAGTGCTGGCGGCAGATCTCCCGCTCCTGGTCGGTCAGCGGGCCCTGCTTCATCAGTATCTCGTCACGTATGCCGATCTTCCCCACGTCGTGAAGCGGCGCGAACACCTCGACGTCTCGGGTCGCGCTCTCCGGCAGCTCCATGTGCTCCGCAATCCGCACCGCGAGGGTGGCGACGCGCTGGCCGTGGGTGGCTGCGTAGTTGTCTCTCGCGTCCAGCGACAGGACCAGGGACCGCACCGTGGCGAGGTAGTTGTCCCGGAGTTCGGCGTGCAGATGGGCGCTCTCGAGCGCCTTCGCCATCATGTTGCCGAGCGTGATGATGATGCTCCGATCGTCGGGCGTGAAGGTGCGGCCGCGTTCGGCGTCTCGGCGCGCGGCGAGGATGCCAACCAGGCCGCTCTTGCAGGCGAACGACGTGCACGCCAGATTCGGCAGCTCGTTCCACGCGTTCACCTGTGCCTGGACGTCCGTGATCCGGGGCTGGCCCGAGACGGTGGGGGCCGGCCAGACGTCTTCGTCGGCCTCGGGGCCCGCGCCATACCGGTCCTTCCCGCCGCCCGAGCGTCGGGCGAAGGCCGGCAGCCCACTATGAGGATCGAGCAGGACGACATGCGCTCGCTCGACCTGCAGAGCCGCCAGCAGACCGTCAGCCACATGCCTGGAGATCTCGTTCACATCCAACGAGCCGGCGAGCTGCGCGCTGATGGAACACAGACCATCGAGCTGGCGCACGCGCTCGTCGAGCGTGGCCACTGTCGCCTTCAGGTCCCCGAGGAGCCGCTTGTTTGTATAGCGCTGCTCGCGCTCCTTGCCGATGAGGTAAAGGACCGAGCAGAACAGCAACAGCCCGAGCCCGACGACGAGCACGGCTTCGTCATAGCTCATGCCCAGCGCGAGCGGCGGGTAGCCGAAGATCAGCACGACTGCCAGCCAGCTCGCCAGGATCACGACGAAGCTGATGGCCGTCCACAGGATCTCTTTGCGTCTTTCGTCCGGATCAGAGCAATCGCGAAATGAGATCAGACGCAATCGGGTCTCTCCTCCGCCGAGCTCGGCCGGCTACCTGTGATGCTCCTCCCAGGAGAACTGCGCCCACTGGGTCTTTCCCTTTCCCGGGAGCGGCAGGTCAGACCACACATCGCGGTACTCGACCTTGATGGCGCCGTTCGTCGTGACGACGTCGGCAACGATCGCGCCGTAGACGTCCGCGGTCCCGCCGATGGTCGCCGACGCGTCCCCGGTGACAGCGTGCGAGTAGACCAGACCGTGAACGGTCGCGTTACCGGCGATCTTCACGGACTTGGTCGTGATCAACGCGATGGCGTCGATGTCCTTGTCGCCGGCCGTGACGTTGCCAGTGACGCTGATGTCCCCAGTGGCCACGATCAACGCTTTGCCCGTGTACTGGCCGGATATGCTGACATCTCCGTTGACGAAGATGATGCCGGAAAGGCCGCTGAGGCTTATCCCGCTCCCGCCGAATTTGACGGCGCTCTTCTTCGCCGCTGTGTACGTGGTCGTCGCGTGGTCCCGGTACCACTGGAGGTCAATGACCGGCATCGGGATGGGCGCGATGTTCTGGTACACGGAGGTCATCGGCACCGCCGGCGGCACCCAGTTGGTCGTGCCCGTGGTGTAGATCAACCCCTCGGGATGCATGGTGAACGACGTGCCCTGGAAGGTAATGTTGCCCTTGGCGTAGATCGAGCCGCCCTTGCCGGACGCATCCGGCTTCACCTCGCCCCC
>Ga0315288_10009449_pt1 | contig 12281 bp, 9 predicted proteins | sample YL17G11_20_MG_FD_203454 | JGI IMG/M metagenome (GOLD analysis project Ga0315288, IMG submission 203454) | Sediment microbial communities from Yellowstone Lake, YNP, Wyoming, USA - YL17G11_20 | ecosystem: Environmental > Aquatic > Freshwater > Lake > Sediment | place: USA: Wyoming | collected...
AGCGCTGGAGTCCAGGCGGGGAAAGACGAAGCATGAGCTCGCCGAAGGTGACGACCTTGGGAACGGCCGCGGCGATGGTCCCTGCGGACATCCCCGCCGCCGGCGCCGCCGCTTTCGCCGAAGCGGAAGGTTTCGTCTCCAAGGCGGCGATCCATCGTTCGGCCTCCCGGGTCATGGCCGCGGGATCATCGGCTTTTTCGGCAAGCGCCGAGGCGCAGAAAATCCCTTCGGGGTCCTTGGCCGCGAGCTCAGCCAGGTTTCCGAGGTTGACGCCTCCCGTATAAACGACGGTCAGCCCTTTGAACGGGCCCCGCCAGGCCGCGGCCAAGCCCATATTGTCCCGGCCTCCGCTGACGGCCGGGAACAGTTTGTAGATCCACTGATACGGATATTGCGCCTGGAGGGCTTGAAGGCTGCAGCCATAGACTTCGGCCTTCTGGACGAGCTGTTTTCCCGCGTCGCCGAGCCCTCCGGGGACGACCATGATGTCGGCCTTCGCTCCCGCTTCGATGACGGCCGGGATGTAATCGGCCGAGACGATCCCGGCCGCGCCGGCGGCGATCGCCGCTTCCGCTTGTTCCCTGGTCATGACGGTCCCGGCCAGAACGAGAGCGTCCGGATGGCGGGCCGAGATCGCGCGGATTCCGTCGAGGGCGGCCTCGGACCGGAACGCGACTTCGAGCGTGATCCCCAAGGGGTCGAGGGCTTCAAAGGCCCTGAGACACTGGGCGGCCGATGAAGGCGTCAGAAGAGCGATCAAGCGGCGGTCCTTCAAGCGGTGGAAGACGCTTTCGGCTTTTTTCATCATCGCTTCCTCATCATTTCTTGGGTTCGGGCGGGATGGGGGAGGCCAAGTCGAGGACGATCGCCCATTTTCCCTCGGCTTTTTTCCAAATCCGAAGATAGCTGAAGGCTCCGCCGACGCCGTAGGTGTATCCGAGGTCTCCTGATTTTGAAACGACGGCATGCATCGGCATCCAAGAAGCCGGACCGGGAATCTCGGCCATGAGTTTTTTTGCCGCCTCTCTTAGAGCCTCCGGATGTTCATCCCGCCGCTGACCTCGAGGACCAGGCCCGTCGAGAAAGCGAAGGCGCCTTTGGCCAGGGCGGCGACGGCCTTGCCCACGTCCTCGGGAAATCCCCAGCGTTGTTGAGGGACCAAGCCGTCGGCGATGCGGCGGTCGTATTTTTCTCGAACGGGCGCGGTCATGTCCGTCTGGATGACGCCGGGACGGATTTCGTAGACCGGAATCCCTTCCCCGGCAAGCCGGTCGGCGAACAGGCGGGCGGTCATGCTCAAACCCGCCTTCGAGACGCAGTACTCGGCCCGGGACGTCGAAGAGACGGAGGCCGAGATCGAGGTGATGAAGATGAAAGCGGGGCGCAGAAGCGGGATCTCGTTCTTGTTCGCCAGCATGATCCGGGCGGCGCGCTGGGCCAGGAAGAAAGCGCCCCGCAGGTTGACGCCCATGACCCGGTCGAAACTCTCCGGCGTCGTCTCCAGGATGTCGAGGCGGACCGCCGGCGCGACTCCGGCGTTGCTGACGAAAAGGTCGAGACGGCCGAAGCGGCTCATGACCGCCCCGAGAATTTCGTCGTGCGCGGCGAGGTCGGCCACATCGCCCGCCACGGGTAAGAAGGCGGCGCCGAGGGCTTCAACCGCGGCTTTGACCTCGAAAAGGCCGGCCGCGGCGTTCCCGGGATCGAAGACGATGTCGCAGCCGGCGACGGCGTAGCCTTCCCGGGCCAGTTCCAGGGCGATGCCTCGGCCGATTCCCCGGCCCGCGCCCGTGATCAAGGCTACGGGGTGTTGACCCGGACGATTCATCTCTTCCTCCTCCTCAGCGGCCTCGACTTGCCGTCATCCGCGAGCGATCACCCGATCGTTCCTGAAATCGGCCCAGACATTTTCGAACCAACGGTCGGCCGGGGGGATCGGCCGGACGTCCACCCATTCCCAAACAGGGCGGCCGGCGTCGTCGAGGCCGATTTCCAGAATATGGCGGCTGGTGAAGTCCTCGGGCCCGGCCAGAGTGAATTTCCAGTCCTTGCCGAATTCCGGGCAGGGCGGCAGGCCCGCGGGATCGAGGACGAGATAGGACCCCCGGCTTCGCCCGCCTTTAGCGAGATATTCGCGAATGGCTTCGAGGTAGAGAGCATGGGTGAGGGTCAGGTCGATCGCTCGAAACGCGGCCGGCAGGGAGGCTGGTCCCGATACGCCGACGTGTCTCCTGACCCGGTCATAGAGGCGCCAAGCCTTCAAGGTTTCCCCGGCCGCTCGGCGCGGGTCCCGGATATGGGCGCCCTGGCCCGACATCCTCTCCCTGACCTCGCGGACGGCCCGTTCCGGAGTGATCGCCGGCCCTTTCTTGCGCGAAGTCATGCGTCCCGCGGATTCCCAGAACTCCATGATTTTCGGTTCGGCTTTGGCTAAGAACGGTCCCGCCTTCGGCGGAATTCCGCGGCAACGCCGGGCGATGAACATCGCCGCCCGAAAGCTCCCGACCTGGCCGGCATTGAGAGCCGACCCTCCCGGCCGATATACGCCGTGCGTCCCGTTCACCTCGCCGACGGGAAAGAGATGGCGGATGTTTGATTCCCACCAGATGTCGCCTACGAATCCGCCGTTGTTGTGTTGGGCGCAAACGGCGATCTCGAGCGGTTCGACGGCGAGGTCGATGCCGTGGTCTTTGTAAAGCTCGATGGCCGGTGCGTTCATCCGGCTGAGGCGCTCGATCGGGGTGGGGAGCAAGGCTCCCGATTTTTCCAAATAGGCGGCGGCTTCGGGGTTGAGAAGGGCAAAGGCGAAATCCTGGAGCTTTCCCGCTCCTCTCGGATTGCCTCGGTAATCCAGAAAGACCCGCCTCCGCTTGATCGCCGTCTCGTGATAGACGAGCAAATCGATGAGCGAGGAGTCGTAATCCGCGACCTTTCGCGGGTCGAACGGCCACTGGTAGCCTTTGAGGAAAATGGCCGTGGCCAGCCGCCCCATGTCGGGGAAAACGTCGTTCAGGAACTCCCGCTCGTCGCCGCCGCGCCGGTCGGTCGAGACGTAGCGGGGAATGACCTGCTGATATGTCCCCGACAGGTTCCAGCGGAATTTTATCGAGGCGAGCCCGTATTGGGATTCGGTCAGGTTGTGGGCGACGGCACCGGCGGCGAAGGCCAGTCCGTGAGAGCCCGTCTGGCTTTCGGGATAGACCGAATCCTTGTAGATGCCGGCCGGGCCGCCCGTGGCGAGGACCACGTTGACGGCGTTAAAGACGACGAATCCCCGATTTTTCGCCTTCAGCCGATCCAAGTCCAAAGCCACGGCGCCGATAACGGCCCGGTCCGGCCCGGCGCCCTCGGTGAGGAGACCGATGACCTGAAGGCGGTTGAATACCCGGATTTTTTTGCGACGAATATCGCGGGCGAGCGCCTGAACCATGAGGCGCGACGTCAGCGGCCCCGCCGAGGTGGCCCTTTGCCGCGGATCGTGGTCGGTCTTATAGCCGACGAAGGCCCCGAAGGCATCGTGAGGGAAAGAAACGCCCAGGCTCACAAGACGAAAGAACGCCTGGAGCGAGCCTTGGGCCTCGCAAAGAGCGATGTCGCCGTGCATCGCCCCTCCGGCCCAGAGGTCGCGGGCCATCTCGGAGGGCGAGTCGGGCCGGTCTCCGGCGAGCGAGAGTTTATAGTAGGTCTGCTTGTCCGAGCCGGCGTTATTCGACGTCCCGCCTTCGAACGCTTCGGTAGCGAGGGCGACATCCCGTTGCCCGAAGTCGACGAGCGCCGCCACGGCGTTGAGCCCGGCGGCCCCGCTGCCGATGACGAGGGTATTCATGGAATGGAGGGGAAAAGAGATCCCGGCGAGGGAGACGTCCCCGGATTTCATGCGATCTTCTCTTCCCTCATCATAGCAGAAAGAGGGCGCGAGAGCGACGGTCGCAACGCGCCGTGGCGCGGGGAGATCTCAATCCCCCTCGAGAATGAAGAAGGGTTTGCGGCTGAAACTTTTATAGAGCGGGCGCAGCCGGCTCCGGTCGTAATATTTATCGACGTCCACGGCTTTCTTCACGCTGGTGACGATCTCGAGCGGGACATCGTCGTACTCGCCCCGGCGCAGGCAGACCATCCGGCCGCTCTTGTTCTCCATGACGAGGTCGAGGGCGATATTTCCAAAGGCCATGGGGACGATCGAGTCCACGGCGTCGGGATCTCCTCCCCGAACAAGGTAGCTCAACCGCTGACTGATGACGTTGACCCGGCGGCCCTGGTTGTACTTCGGCGAGAGGTCCTTGAGCTTGTCGGAGATGACATCGCCGATCCCGCCGAGCTTCCGGTGCCCGTACATGTCGGATTCGGCGTCGGCGAAGATCATCTCGCCGCCCTCGAACATGGCCCCCTCGGAGACGAGAGCGACGGAGTAGCGGCTGGGATTTTCGGACCGGTCCTGGGTCATGAGCTCGGCCAGCCGCTCGATTGAGAACTTGTGCTCGGGAATGACACACCGGCTCGCCGCGCCGGCCATGGTCGGGAGGAGGGCGGTGAAGCCGGCGTAGCGGCCGAAAACTTCGATGATGAGGAAGCGCTCATGGGAGCCGGCCGTCGTCCGGAGGGCGTGCGTCATCTCGATCGTCCGGGTGACGCAGGTCGAATAGCCGATGCAATAGTCGGTTCCCGGAACGTCGTTGTCCATGGTCTTCGGGATGGCGATGAGCTTGACGCCCTTGTGGTGGAGATGGACCCCGTAGCTGAGCGTGTCATCGCCGCCGATCGGAATGAGGTAATCGACGCCCAGATAATCGAGATTCTTGAGGACCACGTCGGTGAGGTCGTTGATGGGCTCCCGGAAGTCATTGCGAAGGTGGGCCGGGATGTTGACGTCGGGGACGTGACTGGGCCGCGTGCGGGAAGTATGAAGAAACGTCCCCCCCGTCCGGCCCACCCGATGGACGATCTCCTCGGTCAGGACGAGGCAGTGTTCGCTGTTGTCGGCCTCCTTGTCGCGCTGCATTTCGATGAGGCCCGCCCAGCCGCGGCGGATGCCGATGACCTTGTAGCCTTCGTGAATGGCCCGGAGAGTCACCGCCCGGATGGCGGGATTCAGGCCGGGGACGTCGCCCCCGCCGGTCAGGATGCCGATGATGCCTTTTTTCGTCTGGACGTGCGACATAGTCCTCTCCTTCGGGATGGGGCTGGGACTCGAATGTTGAGCCCGCGGCGCGAAGCCCGAGCGCGGGAAAAAGTACGGGGTATTATAGGACAACCCGGGTCGAAAATCCATGAGCGCCGCCTGATCACCGTATGTTTTCTTCGTGATCACGGGGCGCCTGGCTCAATGCCCCCGCCGAATGGTTCCTCGGAGGGAAGGCCCTGAGCGAAGCGAGGGTTGGAAGGGGACCCGTTCAAAGGGTCCCCGTCCAAGGGAGTCCGGGGGCCTTCCGATAGGTCGGCCGATCGCGGACGATGCAGCCGGCCGGAAGGCCGGCGCGCGGAAGATCGGAACAGCCGGAGCAGGCGACGCAGACTTTATTAGGATCGAGCCGGCCGTACAAGAGGAGGTCCCTGGCGAAATCGGGATAGGCGAAGGCCATCCGGCCGAAGCCGATGAGCGCCGCCTTCTTTCTCGTCAGAACGCCGGCGGCGACGGCCGGAGCATACTGCCGCAGCCAGGAATAGCCCGTTCCGACGAGGGGAAGCGACGGGCGTGCGCTCTGGAGCTCGGCGGTGATGCGGACGAGGCGGGCCACGCCTTCGAGCGGGTGCTCATCGGGGACGGCCCCGCCCCGGATGGGTTTATCGAAGGGGCGTCCGAAATGAGGGCGGAGATGGGGCACCCCGACTGTGATATTCACGAGGGCGACGCCGTCGTCCGACAGGGCTCGAAGCAACGCTCTTGGTTCGGACAGGTCCTCGATTCCGGGCTTGTTCCGGTCGGCCCCGAATCCTTGGGGATAGGGGAGCGTGTCGGTCGCATTCAAACGGACGGCGGCGATGAGGCCGGGAAAACGATCCCGGACACGGTGCAGCGTCTCGCGAAGGAATCGCGTCCTATTCTCGAACGAACCGCCGTAACGCCCCTTCCGGGCAACGGCCCCGAGCAACTCGGCGACGAGGTAGCCGTGGCAGGCCTTGATGTCCACGCCGTCGAATCCGGCCTCGGAGGCCAGCCCGGCGGCTTTGACGAAATCGTCTTGAAGACGATCGAGATCGTCGTCCTCGATCAGAGGAGAATCGTGGGGGAGGTCGTGGACGGCGTCCAGGAGAGGCGCATGATGGGCGATAATGGGAGCGGGCTTTCCTTCCGGCTTGGAGAACCGGCCGGAATGAGTAAGCTGGAGGACGAGGAGGAGATCGCGACCGGCTCCGCCTTCCCGCGCCGCCGCTTTCCGGGTCGCGGCGACGAGCCTCTTGAAGCCGTCCAGGTTGCGCGGATCGAGAAGAAGCTGGCGCGGATTGGAGCGGCCGGCGGGCGCGACCGCGGCCGCCTCGAACCAGATGAGACTGCAGCCGCCCGCGCCGAACCGCCCATAGCGGCGGAAGGTCAGCTCGCCGGGTCCTCCTCTTGCGTCCGCGTCGGCCCCTTCCATGGGGTGGATGGCGAGGCGGTTGGGGAGCGTCCGGCCGGAGAGGGCGAAGGGCGAGAGGAGGATTCCGATGTTGCCGGAAATCGGCAATTCGAGGCCGAGCTCCCTCGCCTTGGCGAAGAGCTCTTCGAGGGTTCGGAACCGGAACCTCTCGGGCCGGCTCATGGCCTCGGATCGGGTCGGGGGAGGGAAATATCGCTGAAGGAAGCGGCCATTCGTTTTATCGTCGCGAGGTCCCGCTTGATCCGTTCCTCGCAGACCCCGGGCCAGTCCGCGCGGTCGAGGACGGAGAGCCGGCCTTCCTCGAGGCGCGCTCCGGTCCGTTGGGCAAGCTTAAGCAACGCGGCCAATTCCCGGACGTCCAGGTCCGGAAATTTCTCGAGGAACGCCGGGGTGAAGATGGGGAGGTCGAAATCCCCGCCGTGGTCCTCGATCGAGAGGGTGACTTCGCGATCCAGCCCGGCCAGCTCTTCGAAGATCCCGGGAAAATCCACGATGCCCTCTCCCGCTTCGGCCGTGAAAGTGACGAATCCCGTTTCGGCGAGCCTGATCCCGCCGTCTTTGACGTGGGTCGTTACGATCCAGGGAAGGACCCGCCGGGTGGCCGCGACCGGGTCTTCGAGCATCGTCAGGAGGTTCATGGTGTCGAGGCAGATGCCCAGTCCGCCGCCGGGCTCGGCCCCGGACATTTCGAAAAGCCGGAGGAGTTCGTGGGTCGTGAACTCGAAGTGGGTTTCGATCGCCAGGACGACGCGGTGGTCGCGGAAAACCTTATCCTGGGCGGAGAGGCTTTTCGCCGTCTCGCGTAGGAGCGCCTCCGTGGAGGGCAGGTTGTCGTTCCATCGCATCAGGCCTCCCGAGCAGGAACGGATGGTCCGGACGCCCATGAGAGCCGCCTGCTCGGCGGCCTTTCGGTTGACGGCCCTGATGTCCCTGGGCGTGCCCGTCGAGAGGTCGAAGGGGATGTGCTGCCCGCCGCCCCATTCGAGATAAAGGCCGTTCTGGCGGGCGTAATCGGCCAGCTCCCGGAGGAAACCGGGATCGCCCGCCTCGGCGGGGACATCAGAGAACTGGACACCTTGAGCGTCGTTGATGAGGGCCCAGTCAAGAAGCTCGAACGGCGAAAGGCCGAGGGGCTTCAGGCCGTAACAATCGATCCCGACTTTGAAAGCCCTGCCGGGGCGCCCTATCCCGGGATCTTCGTTAGAGCCCATCGGGCGTTCTCACTCCGCGTCCTTGTATTCTCGGCCGCAGGCCTCGCAGTTCGTGGCGATCTCGGAGTTCAGGTACTTGCAGACGGGGCAGACCCATTTTCCGCCGGCCTTGGTTTTCGACCTGCCCAGGCCGAATCGAACGATAAGATAGAGGAGACAAACGTACCCGATGCCGATGAAGAAGCGGACGAGGTTCAGGTCCCCTTCTTGTCCCGCCGGGACCGGGAAAAGGTCGAGTTCCCGCATGAGGAATTTCAGGACGAAATAGCCGCCGAGGGCGAGCGGTCCCCAGAGGAAGGGATTGCCGCCCCGCTGGCGCGACACGGTGGCGATCGATCCGACGGCAATGATGAGAAAAACGATTTCAATCATGCCTGCCTCCAGCTTCCTTCTTCCTTTTCTATATAACGCGCGGGAGGGATGATGTCAATTAACATCTCCCGGCCTGAGCGTTCCCGAGATAAGCCGAGAAGCCCGCTGCCCGATGGGTGGAAGGCTCGGGGGCCCCCCGCCCGCCCGCAGCGTAAGGGACCCACTGGGGGATGGGTGGAGCGAGGACGGGCGGGGGTGAGCCGAACCAGGGCCCATCGGGCAGGTCCGGCGTCGATTGACAACATCCGAACCGCTTGTTATAGTCGCTCCATCCATGTGGAGGCGCGCATCATCCGGTTCTATGAAAAGCCTCCGCCATCATCTCCCGGAGGTCATCGGCATGAAAAAACTCTCTCTGGGCGCAAGGGTGTTCGTCGTCGTCGCGACCGTCATCCTGTTCGCTCCGGCGGCTCATCCGGCCGCCGCGAAAAAGCCCCTCTCCTATGACGCGTACGACGGCTGGCGGTCGATCCAAGCGACCCAAATCTCCCGCGACGGGGAGTGGCTGGTCTACGCCCTCTCCCCTCAGGACGGCGACGGCGAGCTCGTGGTCCGCAACCTGAAAACCGGCAAGGAATTCCGGGCCGCCCGAGGCCAGGCGCCCGTTCTGACCGTGGACGCCAAGTTCGTGGTCTTTACGATCGCGCCGCCGAAGGCCGACGTGGAGAAGGCCAAAAAAGACAAGAAGAAGCCCGAGGAACAGCCGAAGAATAACCTCGGGATTATGGCTCTTCCCTCCGGCGAAGTCTCGACCGTCGAGCTGGTTAAAAGCTTCAAGGTCCCCGAGGAATCGGGGGCTTACGTCGCCTACCTTCTCGATCCTCCGCTCAAAAAAGAGCCCGAGAAGAAAGACGAGGAGAAAAAGGAGCTCGAGAAAAAAGCGGAGCCCGAGAAGAAAGAACCGGCGGCCAAGGAGCCCGAGAAGAAAGACGAGGCCAAGAAGCCCAAGGAAAAGAAAAAAGATCCGGGAAACGACCTCGTGATCCGGGAGATGGCCGCGGGTAAAACGCTGACCGTTCCCGAGGTGTTGGAATACGGCTGGAACAAGACGGGTTCCTGGCTGGCATATGCCGTCTCGTCCAAGAAACCCGAGGACGACGGCGCGTTCGCCTGGAAAGCATCCGATGGAAAGATGGTCTCTCTGCTCAAGGGGCTCGGCCATTATAAAATCCTGACCTTCGACGAGAAGGGAACGCAGTTGGCCTTTCTCAGCGACCGCGACGAATACAAGAACGACGCTCCGGCCTATAAGCTCTATCACTGGTCCGAGCCGGCGACCGGGGCCGCCGAGGTCGTCGCCGCGGCGATGAAGGGGATGCCCGCCGGCATGACCGTGAGCGAAAACGGCCGGTTGAGCTTTTCCAAGGACGGCGGCCGCCTGTTTTGCGGCGTCGCTCCGCTCCCCGTGGCTGAACCCGAGGATCCCCCCGAAATCGTCAAAGTCGATATCTGGCATTGGAAAGATCCCGAACTCCAGCCGATGCAGAAGATCCAGGCCGAGGATGAAAAGAAACGGACTTATACGGCCGTCCTCCATCTCGGTCCCAAGGAAAGAAGATTCGTCCCGCTGGGCGCGCCCGACCTGCCGGGCATCACCCTCAGCGAAGACGGAAAGATCGTTCTTGGGAACTCCGACGTTCCGTATCAGCAACTGGTCAGTTGGGACCAGGATTACAGCGATTATTTCCTGGTCAACATCAATGACGGAAGCCGGAAGCCCGTCCTTCAAAAATTCTCCGGGGGGGTCCAGATCTCTCCCGGCGGCCAATACCTGCTCTATTATGACCAGAACGAAAAATCCTGGTTCAGCTATCGGCTTCTCGACGGTAAAACGTTCAACCTGACCGCCCAGCTCGGCGTCACTTTCTTCCAGGAAGCCCACGACACGCCCGACCTGCCCCGTCCCTACGGAAGCGCCGGCTGGACGGACGGGGACAAAAGCGTTCTTCTTTACGACCAGTACGACATCTGGGACGTGAAACCCGATGCCTCCTCGGCCCGGCCGGCCACCAAAGGGAAGGGCCGCGCGGACCGGATCGTGTTCCGCTATTTCCGCCTCGACCGTGAGGAGAGGACGATCCCGGCAGCGGCGCCGATCTTTCTTTCCGCCACGGACGAACGGACCAAAGCCGGCGGCTATTGGAAGACCCAGCTCTCGATCGACGCCGAGCCGGCGAAGATTACCATGATCGACAAGCTCATAGCCGGCCTCCAGAAAGCGAAGAACGCCGAGACGTATGTTTTCACCCTCCAGACCTTCGCCGAGTTCCCGAACCTCTGGGCGAGCGGACCGACGCTGGCCGATATGAAAAAAGTCAGCGACGCCAACCCCCAGCAGGCCGACTACGTCTGGGGCAAGTCCGAGCTTCTCCGCTACCTGAACGATGACGGCGTCGAGCTTGACGCCATCCTGACCAAGCCCGAGGACTTCGATCCTTCCAAGAAATACCCGCTGATGGTTTATATCTACGAGAAACTCGCTTCGGGATTGCACCGCTATCAAGCCCCGGCCCCGGGCACGAGCATCAACTTCACCCGCTACGTCTCGAACGGCTACGTCATCCTCCAGCCCGACATCATCTACGAAGTCGGCTATCCCGGATCGAGCGCGTTGAAATGCGTCCTGCCGGCCATCCAGAAAGTGGTCGGCGAAGGCTCGATCGACCCCAAACGGATCGGCATCCAGGGCCACAGTTGGGGCGGGTATCAAATCACCTATATGATCACCCAGACCGACATCTTCGCCGCCGTCCAGGCGGGCGCGTCGGTCTCGAACATGACCAGCGCCTACGGCGGGATCCGCTGGGGCTCGGGCATGGTCCGCCAGTTCCAGTACGAGAAATCCCAAAGCCGGATCGGAGCGCCGCTCTTCAGCCGGGCCCTTCAGTTCATCGAGAATTCGCCCGTATTTTGGGCGGAGCGGGTTCAAACGCCCTATCTCTCGATCCATAACGATGAAGACGACGCCGTGCCTTGGTACCAGGGGATCGAGTTTTTCACCGCCCTCCGGAGGCTCGGCAAGGAAGCCTACATGTTCAACTTCAACGGCGAGAAACACGGGCTCCGCGAGCGCGAAAACATGAAGTACTGGACCGTCTTCCAGGACGAGTTCTTCGACCACTATCTCCTGGGGAAGCCCCGGCCGGAGTGGATGAACAAACCCACCCCGTACCTCGAGCGCGGAAAGCGCGACGTCAAAAGCCTGTACAAACCCGAAGTCAAGAAAGACGAGAAAAAATAAAAAGGAGAGATGCGATGTTGGATAAGCTTCAAGAAGCGTTGATGGCGGGGAAAAAGGCCGAGGTCGAAACCCTCGTCGATCAAGCCATCGCGGCCGGCTTCCCGACCCGGCAGATCCTGAATGAAGGGCTGATCGCCGGGATGGAAAAACTCGGCATCCTTTTCAAGAACAACGAGGTCTTCATTCCCGAGGTCCTTGTCGCGGCCCGGGCGATGAACGCGGCCTTGGCCAGACTCGAGCCTCTCCTGATTAAGGACAAGATCGAGCCCAAGGGGGTGGTCGTCATCGGCACGGTCAAGGGCGACCTCCACGATATCGGCAAAAACCTCGTGGCCATGATGCTCAAGGGCGCCGGCTACAAGATCGTCGATCTGGGCGCCGACGTCCCGGCCGAGAAATTCATCGATGCGGCCAAGACGAGCGGCGCCGGCGTCGTGGCCTTATCGGCCCTCCTGACGACGACCATGATCCAGATGAAATCGGTCATTCAGGCCGTCCAAGGGGCGGGCCTGACGATGCCGGTCATCGTCGGCGGCGCGCCTCTGACCCAGGACTACGCCGACAAGATCGGCGCCGACGGCTACGCCCCCGACGCCGCCAGCGCCGTCGACATCGTCCGCCGGCTTCTGGCCTGAGCGTTTCCGCGTATCCGCTCCCGCGCGATTTTCATCTCGTCTTTTCTAAGTCGTTCAATTATAACGAGATCCTTCCAGAGGCCCGAAGCCCGACGGGGGGAAGGCTCGGAGGCCCACCGGGCACTCTTGGAGGGGCAACCCTTCTTCGGGTTTCCCTCCAACGGGCACCGGGAAGACCCGGTCGCCCTGCGGCTCTCGAAAACGCTTACCATATTCACATCCCTCCCTTTTTCGAGGGAGGGTAGGG
>Ga0315288_10009450_pt1 | contig 12281 bp, 6 predicted proteins | sample YL17G11_20_MG_FD_203454 | JGI IMG/M metagenome (GOLD analysis project Ga0315288, IMG submission 203454) | Sediment microbial communities from Yellowstone Lake, YNP, Wyoming, USA - YL17G11_20 | ecosystem: Environmental > Aquatic > Freshwater > Lake > Sediment | place: USA: Wyoming | collected...
CTAACCACCAGGCGCAGGTTTGCTTCAGTGAGGTGCCTTTCTGATGCTTCTGCTTCGGTCCTCACCTTTTCAAAGTAAGCTTTGCACTCACTGCTGTGAGAATTGAGTTGAGACAGGAACCTGTTGTTACTCAGGAGAGTCTTTAGTTTTCGCCATGAAGTCTTATCTCTAGCCAGGAGCTCCAGCAATTGCTGGGGCAGAAGTTGACTGTTTATGGAAAGATTTACTATGGCTTCTTCGTCCGCAGTGGTTCCTTTGTCTATTCCCTCAGCGATTGCCGCCATTAACGCTGGATCTATAACAACGTCGATGGCGGAGCGAAATTCAGGATTCTTGATCGTCTCTACCACATTGCTGGAGGGATTGATACCAATACGCTCTTCGACAATCTGAACAATGGGATATGCCCTGGATAATTGAGAAACTACGTGAAGAACTATGTCAACGGGTAAAGGGAATTTCTGGTATTTCCTGAAGTGGTTATCCTTGAGCCTTTCTACGTATTTACCCAGCTCCATCTTCCGGCATAGTACCCTCTCTTCGTGAGCTCTAAGCAGTGCCACCCTGCCGACTTCCTGAAGATACATACGAACTGAGTCGTCAATTACCTCGTAGTCCCCTGGTGCTGGCGGAGGTTTGCTCTCTTCAGCTTCCTCGACTATGGCGCTGACATCTCCAACTCCGGTTTCATCGCCGACTAAGCCTTCAGCCAGTATTTCATCGCTATCCAGGTTGATGCCTCTTCCTTTAGCCATTGTCATTTCTCTTTTTTGAGGAAGGCCTCCTGAAGTTGGTGCCCGGAGTTTGTGGTTGTGCTAATTTGTTGGGGGGAATTCAATCCTTGCCTTCCCAGACCACCTCCCAGCCGCTCTTATTGTAGCGCAACGTCCGTAGTTTGGGAAGACTGTTCACTCGCTCAGTAGCCCGACTCTGCCAGTGTCTCTTGAATCTCTCACCCGTTTTGGTCGCAGAGGAGGTATCTCCTGGCAACGAGAAGTCATGTATCAACTATTCCCCACGAAACGCTAGTGGCTTTGGCTTCAAGGAGATTGCACTTCGGTCAGGAATGTGCAACGGCGATTCGGTGCACCACACATTCCGCCCTTTTGCGCAGTGAAAAACCTCCTTAAGGTATTCTGGGGACATAATACCTGATTTGTGGAAGGCCTGATTGGTATGGTGTCCCTGGAATTCTTGGTGGTATATACTATTGAACAAAACCAAGTAATGCGTAGGGTGAACCAAGTCGTGGAGAAGCGGCAGACAGCACAAAGCAAGCTTTTGTTGCCCGACTAACCAATCGGCTAATATCTTCTAAGTCGGCAGAATCTCAATTTTCATCTACCTCAATCCCTAGCTGCCGAAACGACTCCTTTATCTTGTTCTCGAAGTCTTGTTCAGATATTTCTCCACCCGTGGCAACAATTTCCACCTCTAATGAATCAAACTTGCTCTGTAACAGGTTCATGACCCCCATAATCCCAGCTACCCTACCCTTGGGTATTTGGAACCGTAGCTGCACCATCTTCTTAGCCTGGGCAGTCGGAACCCCTTTGACCCACGTCGCTTCTGGTGTTTTGATTTCTGAAGGGTGCAGCTCTACAATCTCTTCCTTCTTTCTCTGCTCAATGCAAAGAGTCTCACTAATCAGTATTTCGCTGGGGGAGAAAGCTATTGATGGCTGTTCTCGGTAATACCTGCATACTGGTTTGCCATTTTCTAGTTCTCCCAAGCCAAATAGACCGGAGCATACGCCTTCAGTCATACCCTGTTCTAAGACTGACCTATCAGTCAGCCTTGTTTCCCCAGGGGTTTTAAGGCTGGACTGATAGATTTGCTCAGTAGAGGCATGGTCATTGGCAGATAAGTATTTCTCCTTGATTACCAATGGAGCAATTCTGCCCAGTACCTCACCATCCGAGCGAAGCTTCTCAAGGACTTCCTGGTCAAGAGCCTTTTCCTCGCCATAGGTTGGGATACCAAGGTCAATTTCCTTGGTCCCCTCTTTTGTAGGGAGGGAAACTACACGATATAGCTTGCGGACTGATTCCTTGACATCCGTTTCTGCTCTCTTCAGGTCTTTTCTTACTTCTTTTCTTTGCTCTTCATTGAGGTTGAGGCTTTGGTCTCGCTCAATATATTCGTAGGCAATTCTACGCTTAATGGTGTTGATAAAACTAGATCGTTCCAATTCCAACGGGTAAAGGAAAAACACAGTGTTACGGCAGACTCGTGGTGTTTGCCCTTTGGTCTTCAATATGTTGGTGATTGCCTCCTTGTTCTCCTTCTTCAAAATCACAAGCTTTAGTTCTTCTGAGTCAGGGATATTGCTGGGGTTTTCCTCCCAGATAAAGACCTTCAGCCTGCCACCCGAGATGCTAGCTTTCAAAAGGTCCCGCTCCGTTTGGGTGATCTTTTCCTCGCGGATATTTTCCATGTGGGTGAGGAGAATATGGTTGATATTGGGCTGGTTATTGAAGAAGTATTTTTCTCCAATATTCTGTAAGTAGAAGAGCTTGCCTTTTAATTGCTCAATAGCCTCAGCAATGACACTAGCTGGATTTTCAATGGTAGTTGCACTTCGCTTCATTTCTCCCAGTGTTGCCCCACGCTCACGCCCACCCGAAAATGAATGCATAAATATTGCAGTAGCGGCACGAGTGCCCAATCTCAGCCCTTGGTAAGCCTTCCCTAATGACAAGTCCACCTTAGAGGAACCCGCGGTGATGTCGGTTATGTCAGCAGCAACAACGCTATTAAACTCAGAACCAATATGCTTCAAGAGCTCCTGGCGGATTTCTTGGTTAGCCAGGTCAAAATCAGCCAGGCTAATGTACGGCTTGTTAGCTGTCTTTAGCGAGTGCACCACCAGAGAAAGAAGTCGGAGCACGCCTCTGGTACGTTGGAAAGTCGGGAAACTACCCCAGCGGTGGTATAGTATCTCAACTACCTCAGGCATAAAGGGATACGAATCCAGAAACCTATCACGATACTCACTCGGCTGTAGACCTGCTGGTAGTATTTCTTCCCTCTCGGCATATTTCATGAATTCGGCTACTGCTTTTCTTGCGGCCCCTTCATCCACACTAGCAAACAGTCGGCATCTGATGATTTTGGCTATTTCATTCTCCTGCACCGGGGTATAAATCTTCTCAACTCTGCCTGCCACTTTTTGCAGTTGTTGATAAAGCTTTTCCGCGTCTTCATCGTAGCGTTCAAGAATACTTGACGGCAGGGTTATCACGAGGCATACCTTCTCAAGAGTGCTGACTGTTTCAGTCAGCTCCTGCATAAAAGCGATAGTTTGGGCGGCGACCGTGCTCTGCCCAACTTTCACCCCAGCTGCCTTAGTCACATATTCTAAGACCTCGTCCATGAGAATAAGGGCCGGCTGGTTCTGTGAGAGCAATTTCCTTATCGCTTCTTTGCCTGGAGCAACCTGACCGGTCAATTTGACAGTTTTCCCGGTGAGACGCTTCTCTAATATTCCCCATAGGGTTTCCTCAGTGCTTAGGGCAGTGCCTACTATGTCTACTTTTTTGGCTCCCCACTCGGCTGCTTTATGGTACATAGCAATCAAGGCATGAGTCTTACCCCCGCCGAACGGTGTCTGTATCTGGATAACCGGATCGCCCCCGGAGCCCCGCAGGCGCTTTTCCACGACGGTAAGCAGGTTCTTCAGCCCCTCGGTGAGATAGGTCTTCTTGAAGAATGTCTCGACATCCCGGTATTCATCAGCGCCACGCTGCTGAGTAACTTCCCAAAGGTCAGCCGCAAAAACATCCATGGTGAGTCGACCCTCAAGGATGTCTCTATGGGGGATGGCAATGGTATGAAATGCTTTCATTACAGTAACCTCCTTTGGATAGCCTCTTTCCGTATCTCTTCCCTCAGACGTTCTCTACCGGAAAGACAGCCGTCCAGAAGCTTTTTCTCTTTACTCTCAATGGGCAGGGTTTCAGAGATTGCCTGAGCGACCCGATAGAATGCTTCGCCCATGCCGTAACCAGACCTGTTCAGGAGCTTTACCATTTCGTCTCGTCTACCTTTCTCCCAGAGCAGGAGAACGCTGTGCAAAATATCAATCAGTTGGGTTGAGTTCTTAAGCTGTTCAAGCTGGCGCTCCTGAGGACCGATGACCTTGATAAATTCCTTATCTTTGCGGATAAAGCCTCCCTTGCTCCATTCCTTGGATAGGTCAATGCTACAGCTTTGAGCCAGTTTTCTTGCTTCGTCAAACTCGACTTTCGCCTCGCCGTAATTCCAGCGGTAGAGCACATAAAAGCGGGTCAAATCAGAAATCTCTCCGGAGAAACCGTTATGAAGTATCTGTCGGACAGCGAAGTCCGTGGCGATATGCCGCACATCCTCCAGGAGCCGGTCAGCACGGACGATATTACCTTCATAATCCATGACCTTTTCGTATTTACCGAAGACTTCAATAGCTGAGCCAATGGCGGCAATGAAGAAGTCGGCACCGCTAACGCCCTCTTGCCAGAGTCTCTCCAGTTTTGTGTTCAGGTGCTGTTTGAGTTCTTCTTGGACATTGTTATAAAAGCCAGTGGGTTCACGTGCCCTCTTACGGGCTACAATGTAGATAGAAGAAGCGAGTGACGCGGTCTCGTTAGCATTTAACCGTGCGCCCATTTCTGTATTTAGCGGCCAAGCACCGGTTATAATCAAACCGGAATCTAATAGTGAGTTGATCAGCGCTTCCCACCCTGCCGTTGATTTATGGGCGTAGACAATCGTAACTATTCCATTTGGCTTCATAATGCGATGTATCTCGCTGAATGAGTTTTTTAGCATTGCTTCGAAGAAATCTTTAGCCTTACTCTGTCCACCGTGTCTTATAGGATTTGCAACCGCCTCTTGAGATTTAGGAACAAGAGGGGTAGAAAACAACTCGGGATAAAGATTGCCTACCGTTCTTTTTAGCCAGACATAGAAAAAATCCGATAGTTCCGCATAATTAATATTGTCATAATACGGCGGGTCGGTGAAGACCGTATCAAAGTAGTTGTCGGGATAAGGTAGCGAGGTGGCGGAGGATTGGGTGATGGTGGCAGAAGTAGAATTAGAGATTGAAGAATGTTGGACAACTCGGAGCAAATATTCAAAAGATTCAGTCCAGTTCCCCGTTGATTCACTGAAAGGGTTGACTTCAACATAATCCCATACCATTCCCAGTGCTTGTCTCCCGAATGTGTGAGCAAGTAATTCCTTTGTTGTATGCCATACACAAAGAACTGAATCGTAATCTGCTAACCTATCCACCCCCAACCCCAAATAACCCACCACTGCCTTTGCATATTCCTCATCGTATCCTTCTTCAATCATCTTTTTGTATGCAAGCTTAACCTTCTCGCAAAAGGTAATCAGTGCCAGCTTCTGGCGAAAGTTGAAAAGGTCTCCCCAAACTTTAACGCCATATCCTCTTCCAGCAACAGTGGTTGGGTCATCTTGGTTCATCGGTTCATCCGGCACAGGGTCCATCCCCCATTCCAGCATCAGCTCTTCCCGCTTCTTTGTAAGATGCTTCTCTGCCTCCCTAAAAACCTGCATATCCCCATCAGTGGCAATTCGGTATCTCTTGCCGCTTACACCAAGCTTGTGCGTGACTACTGCAACCATCCTCTGCCCAGACTTTCCCTCCTGGAAGAGTCTCCTTGTGGTCTTATCATCCACTACGCTGCCGCAGACAGGGCAGGTAGCTACTGCTCGGGACACCGTGCCGTTCTCTGGGTTAAAGTCTTTCGGCATTGGCTCATAGTCGGTGCCTACCATCTTGAACCTCACCTCTCTTCCTGCAACGTAAGGAAAAAGAGACACCTTCTTTTTGTCCTTCTTGGCCAGCCAAAACTGGCGCATCAGGGGAATTTCCGCACCACATGCCGGGTTCTGACAGGGGATGGTCCTTGCCCAGATATAGCCAACCGGTACGCTACCATCCGGCTCCACCGGATAAAACTTGCCGATTTCCGGCTTTGCCTCGTTTAATACCCAGTCGCTCCACTTTTTCACATCCTCAAGCAAGGGGTTGACCGTCTTTTCAGCACCGGTCCAATCGTCGGCTTTGGCCTTCTTTGGTTTGCCATATTTTTGTGGGTACTCAAGAGTGCATTTCAAGATAAGTGTGGCTACCGGATTATAATCACTGGCATAGGTTTCACACCCCAATCGGAGCGCTTCCAGAGGAATAGCTCCCCCGCCAGCGAAACAATCAAGCACTTTGGGCGGCTTACCATCATTGGATTTCAGAATATCTTCTCTGGCTTTCTGAATCATGGATTGGTTCAGGGAGTTTTCCCATTTGGAGAAGTCAATGATAAACTGCCGGGTTTTGTTCCATTCTTCAATGTCTTTCGGCGCCGGGATAAGTGCCGCATAACTCGTTGCCCGCGATGAAGCCAGCGGACGCCTCGCCCACCAGATATGTAGGGTAGATATATGCCCGTGGCGGATATTCTTCTCCCTGGCTGACTCTACGCTTATCTCTTTGACTGGGAAGCTTTCCTCAATAAAACGGCGGTTATTTACCACTTCTGCCTCCCTTGGCATTTATCTCTTTGAATGGTATGACATACCTGACTACTTCAACCTTCTCTTCCGGCTCGAGGTTCTCTGCTGGGTTCTGGATGATATAAAGCTGGGGCTTGGCTTTGGTGTTCATAACGGCATAGAGATAATATTCATCCTTAAATCGCTTAGCCTTGAACCACTCGTTCTGGGTCAAAGCCACCGCACCACTGCCGGCCCTGGCCTTTACCTCAATGTAGCGCACTAGCCCGGCTTGATCCTTAGAGCGGATGTCGAAGCCCAGGTTTTGGGCCGAGACATCCTCGGGCGTTCTGCCGTTCTTTCTTTCGAACTCCAGGGCAAATTTCATACCAACGCGTTCTACTTCGGGGTCACTTTCTGGAGCCTCACCTTCTTTGGAATCTGGCTTTATCCGGATAATGCCCCGAAATCGCGGCATGCTCATAGTGAGGCTTCTCTCTTTCTTCAACTGCTCTTTGAGGTCAACGAGGGCTTTTTCGTAGCCTTCTTTCATTTCTGTTTTATTTCTGATGACCAGGTCGACATTCTCACCATGGCCTTTTCGGTCCTGAAGTGAGATAAGGTCACCATCGAGCTTAACAATAAGGTATTCCAACGACTTTACACCGTATTTTTCTTTAATATCAGTCTGACGCGCGCGTTCACTGGCTATATCTCTTTTGTACCCTTCAAGGCTGGTGATAGCGCTGGCGGCGACAGATTTCTTTATTCCTTCAATGTCACAGGTTTCTGTATTCGTACTGCTGCTTTCGGCAATATCCCAAATGATTGCTGGAGAAACAGCCCTTACCTCTTTACCGCTCACGTAGAAGGCAAAGAGCCTTTTCCCGGCCACGCTGCCAGTACCATCTTTGACTTCTCCTTCATAAAACAGGATATAACCATCCATTCTGTTATCTGGGTCCATGAACACGGCACCTTGCGTGAGTGAATCCAGGTAGTTTCTTTCAACCCAGAGCAGGACAGCTTCGAATAGGGCATGCCCAAATGAGATAAACTCGGCGTCCGGGTTCTTGAAGGCGATATCTTTGTCGAAGGTTACTTTGGGATACCGTCTTAGGAGTTCCCCGTAGCTCCTTTTGAAGGTATCTTCTTCAGCAATTTTGCGTATACTGAACGGCACTGACTCTATTTCAAGGAAAACACCATCGCGCTCCTTCAATCTGCCGCCAGCTTTCGTGAAGGCTCTTTTGAAGTATTCACTCGTATATTCTGGGATGAGACGGTACTCGCGAGCCTGCTGGGCCATTTCCTTTATCCGAGTATAGTCAATATATCTTGTTGCCAGGCTTTCACCCAGGTTTTCCTTCACCTGGGCTATGTAGTCCTCGTCGATTGTAATATCTAGTTCTTTTAATATTTCATCGATGCTCCTCGCATTGGCTGCCGCATCAACTAGAAACTGGGATAGACTCTTATTGTAGAGTACCTCGCTAATCACATCGAAAACCTTATCACTCCCGAGCGCATCCTTAATCTCGTTCAGTTTCTGGAAGAGCCTGGTCAGTACCTGACCTTCTCTGGTGTCCTCGGCTACAAGGTTACAAACGTAGACCTCTTTCTGTTGGCCATAACGGTGAATTCGTCCCATTCGCTGTTCCAGCCGGTTGGGGTTCCATGGTATATCATAGTTGAGCATTAGGTGGCAGAACTGAAGATTGATGCCTTCACCAGCAGCCTCTGTAGCTACCATTACGTCAGTCTCATTCTTGAATATGGCTTCTGCCTTGATGCGCTCATCGAGCTTCATACCGCCATGAATCGTATTGACTATGTACTCCCAACCTCTAATCTTCTTTTCAAGATAGTCCAGAGTATCTTTTGATTCGGTAAAAATCAGAATCTTCTTGTCTTTTGACTCCGGGTATTTCTGCCTCAATCCATGTAGTGTTTGCCTTAGCTCCTGGAGCTTAACTTCTACCTCACCCTGAATAATGTTCTTGGCCTGATCGATTAACTTCTCTATTGTCGCAATTTCTTTTTCTAGCTCTTCTCTGTTCTCAGCTACGCTCAGCGTCTCCCATATTTCTTCCTGCTTCCATCTATCTTCTTCGTTTAGGTCCTCCACGACTGCCATGTCAAAAGTGCCTTCTGCAGTCTCCCCTTTGGGTGCCGGTCCCTTCAGCAACTCCTCTAGGCGTTTTTTTCTTCTTTCGAGAGACTTCAGCAAAGCATAGGTGCTCGATGCCAGTCGGCGTTGCAGAATGACCAAAGCAAAGGCTATATTTCGCTTCTTATCCTTGGTCAGAGCTATGTTGTACTGCGTGTTGACATATTTGGATAATTGATTGTAGAGCTCTTTTTCTTGTGGTGAACGTGCTCCAAGGTTGAAAGACATAGTGCTGACATGCCGAGGTAGGAAAAGCGGTTTACCCTCAAAATCCTTGAGGTCTTCCTTCACGCGACGAATGAACAAAGGATTATCTTTGTTTCGTATCGATTCTTGGAGCATTTCATTGGTAGCGAAGAATCCTGGTTCTAACAAGTCTAAGAATAGCCTGAAATTCTCTGGGTCACCTTTATGAGGCGTAGCAGTGAGAAATAACAAATGTTCGGTATTTTTTGATAGCGCTTCACCCAGTTGATAGCGCTCCGTTTTATCTAACTTGTCGCCCCAACGCGTGGCACTCATTTTGTGAGCTTCATCCACAACGATGATATCGAACCGAGACGCAGCAATAGAGGGGAGGACGTCGTCTCTCTTAGCGAAATCAATAGAAGTGATTATCTGATTTTCCCTGAGCCATACATTCTCCCCATAGAGGGCATCCATTAGACTTCTATCGATTACAACGAACCTCTCTTCGAACCTTTCGGATAATTCTCTTCGCCACTGGTCTTTGAGATGTCCTGGACATACAATAAGGATTCTTTTCACTAGGTAACGTAGCTTTAGTTCTTTTATAACAAGACCAGCCATGATGGTCTTCCCAGCACCGGGATCATCAGCGATAAGAAAGCGAATTCTTGGAAGTCTCAAAATATGCCCGTACACAGCTTCAATCTGGTGTGGCAAAGGGTCTACTTTTGAGGTGTTCATTGCAAGTAGCGGGTCGTACAAGGATGCGAAACGATATCTCGTTGTTTCTACAGCAAGGAACACCTTCCATGGTTCTTGAGAGAAGAGGGCACCTTCGCCTTCGGTGGAAAGCATCACAAATTCGTCACGAGGAATTATCTGATCAACGTGATTTCTGGAGATTGTGGTGGCGCCGAGAATATGTATGTAATCGCCAGCTTCTTCAACCAACTTTATCTCAACTGGCTCTGGCCAGTATGGCCCCCTGATAATGCTACCCTGCTTGATCCTTTCCATGTCTGGTTAGGACCTCCTAATTTGATACTCTCTCCTTGCTTCTCGTTCAAGCTGAGCTCTTATCGAATCAACAACCCAGTCTTGAATGGTTTTGTCAGTTTCCACTGCCCAGATGCGTACCTTTTTGTGGAGTTCCGTCGCCAACCGGACAAGAATCAGACGCGTCTTTGGTTTGGCTTGATTTGCCTTTGTATTCATTTCCTTCCTATTCCTGTAAAAGTCTTATGACTTGCTCTAAATGTAGCTGTAGTACCAGGTAAAGTCAATACGTTGCAGAGGAATGACCTAACAAAACGGCAAAAAGTTTAGACAGGCGCGATGTCCTCCGGCTTCAAGCAGATGCTCCTGTTAAAAATACTGGCAAAGCAGGGTATAATATCAGAAGCCAAAAGGTAGAAGCCAGACCTGTGAAGAGGGTTATATGAATCCAATATACAACGTGTACTGTGACGAAAGCTGTCACCTGGAGAGAGACGGCCAGCCGGTAATGGTGCTGGGGGCTGTCTGGTGTCCACTGGAAAAGAGTCGCGAGATATCCGTTCGCATTCGTGAGATCAAGACAAGTCATGGGCTGTCCCCAAAATTCGAAAGCAAATGGACCAAAGTATCGCCTGCGAAACAAGGATTTTACCTGGATTTGCTAGATTACTTCTTTGATGACGACGACCTTCATTTCCGCGCCCTAATTGCGCCAGACAAAACAAAGCTGCAACACGAGCTTTACGGTCAGGACCATGACACCTGGTATTACAAGATGTACTTTGACATGCTCAAGGTCATCCTTGACCCTCACAGCCGCTATCGAATCTATGTGGACATTAAAGATACGAGGAGTGGCGCAAAGATTGCCAAGCTGCATGACGTGCTGTGTAGTAGCATATATGATTTCGAGTATCAGATCATCGAGCGCGTACAGACGGTACGATCCCACGAGGTGGAGGTATTGCAGCTTGCTGATCTGCTTATTGGCGCTGTGTCGTATGCTAACCGCGGACTTCACGAGAATGCAGCCAAGCTCGCTGTGGTCAAACGAATGATAGAACGTTCAGGTTATAGCCTTACAAAGACCACTTTGCTCAAAGAGAACAAAGTTAATCTTTTCATGTGGCAAGCGTCGGAGATACAGGGGTGACACAACCTTCTTGGTTACCGGATGCATTGCGGTATAGTGGTTTTGACGGCGATTGGGAGAGATTTTTGGCTACCGTTTATCAAATATTCGAGCGTGATTTCAAACAATCGCAACCGAGCTACGAGGGGCGGACGGTAGTTCCTGATACAAGAATCGAAGATGGGAAGGAAGCAGGTTTTTGGCATATGACTTGCCGGTACGAGCCCCGGACACGGGATAGAGAAATGGATTTGAGGCGGTGTGAGCGAATACCATGGCCCAGACCAATGATTGAGCACTCAACAGACAAATCCCTATCCGTATGGAAAAGCGAAAGAAAAAAACCTAGTAGATCGCGTCAGACACGGGTTCTTATTTGGCTAGAGAATCTAGATTATGTAGTGGTGCTGGCAGAGAGACCAAGGGCGATGATACTTGTCACCGCTTATTGCACAGATATTAAATCTCACAAGGAGAAGCTCAGGAAGGAAAGAGACGAATACTATAAAAGGCAAAAGCCGCCCGGTGGGGCGACTTAAGTACTCCTTCTACTCATGGTAGATGAGTTAATATTAGTCTAATATATTGTCGCCATTTTGTCAATAGCTAAGCGTCACAGGTTTCGCCAAATAGCCTCGCGTTCAAGTATGCTACAGTGCACTATCGTTAGGTCATATAGTTCGTCAAAAAGTTTAGACAGGCGCGATGGTCTCAAGCTTCAAGCAGATGCTCCTGGACGACAACCAGATTTGTGCCTGGTGCAGGATGCTTTGACCTGGTATCTGGCTTTGCCTTCTTCGTGGAGACAAGTCGGGTTTATTGAGTTTATTGAGTTTATTGAGTTCGTTGAGTTTGTAGAGTTTATGGAGTTCATAGAGACTGGAGATTGGAGACTACGGAACAAGTTCAAATGACAAAATCCAAATGACAAAGCAGAAGGCAAGGCCTGGACAAACTCAAATGACAAAGCTATTCGGGAACTGGAGTTTCGGGTCTAGCCATGAGATTGCCACGTCGCCTTCGGCTCCTCGCAATGACACGGGGCGTTGCTGCTCACGTTAAGAATTTGACAGAGAATGCAGTTTATGGTAACCTTGTAGCATAATCACGATGAGAGGCCATCCGAAGGGGTTGGTCCCTGAGTAATGCCTCTCTTCTTGTTTCTGGGTACCACTACTACCGAAGGTTACCAGACTGCAAGGGCAAATATGGAGCCACATAGCTATCAAGCATCTGCTTTAGCTCGCCAAGCACGGCCTCAAGAGGTGGCAGCGCGACAACCTGCTGACCGAG
>Ga0315288_10009451_pt1 | contig 12280 bp, 16 predicted proteins | sample YL17G11_20_MG_FD_203454 | JGI IMG/M metagenome (GOLD analysis project Ga0315288, IMG submission 203454) | Sediment microbial communities from Yellowstone Lake, YNP, Wyoming, USA - YL17G11_20 | ecosystem: Environmental > Aquatic > Freshwater > Lake > Sediment | place: USA: Wyoming | collected...
AGAGACATTACTGAACGCAAGAAAGCAGAAGAAGAGCTGAGAAACACGGAAGAACGTCTAAGCATTCTGTTTGAACTGGCGCCTGACGCTTACTACCTGAATGACTTGAAAGGCAACTTCATAGACGGAAACAAAGCTGCAGAAGAACTAACAGGCTACAAGAAAAATGAGTTAATTGGAAAGAGCTTCTTAAAACTGAAACTGCTACCTCAAAGTCAAGCCCTGAAAGCCGCCAAGCTTCTCACTATGAACGCTCTAGGCAAACCCACCGGCCCAGACGAGTTAGTCTTGAACAATAAAGATGGCGTTCAGGTACCAGTGGAAATAAGAACATACCCAGTGAGAATCAAGGACAAGACTGTGGTTTTGGGCATTGCTCGCGACATCACCACAAGGAAGAAAGAAGAACAAGTACTCCAAGAGAGTCAACAGAAGTTTGAAGGATTGTTCAGACATAATCCTGAAGCGGCGGTCTACTTAGACTTGAACTCTAAGGTTCTGGATGTGAATCCTCGTTTCTGTGAACTGTTCGGTTACTCTGCAAAAGAAGTTGAGGGCAAACAGATCAACGAAGTAGTGGTGCCAGAAGACATGATTGAAGAAGCAGAGAAGCTGGACAAAGACGCAAAGAAAGGGTATGCTTCTCACGATACTGTCAGAAAAAGAAAAGATGGATCGTTTGTGTATGTGTCCATTTCTGCCTCTCCTGTGACCGTTGAAGGCAGACTCTTGGGCTATGTTGGAGTATACAAAGACACAACAGAACTGAAAAACGCAGAAGAGTACCTTAGAAAAACAAACGAGAGACTCGAGATCACAAATGAGAAGCTGCACGTTGTCGGCGGCCTGACGAGGCATGACGTGCGGAACAAGCTTTCCGCGGTAACTGGAAACGCCTATCTGCTAAAGCGAAAGCTGGCTGAGGACCCAGAAGCGTTGGAGCAGCTGAAAGACATGGAAACAGCCGTTCGGCTGGTGGAAACGATTTTTGAGTTTGCAAGAATCTACGAGAAACTGGGTACCGAGCAACTAGTCAACATAGATGTTGGTAAGACTGTTGACGAGGCAGTGTCGCTTTTCCCTGACTTGAAAGGCGTCAAAGTAGTGAATGAGTGCCGCGGACTAACCGTCTTGGCTGATTCACTGCTGAACCAGCTCTTCTACAATCTAGTGGATAACTCGTTGAAATACGGCGAAAAAATCCAGCAGATCAAAATACACTGCAATATGTTGAACGCGGACCAGCTTGAAATCGTTTACGAAGATAACGGCGTAGGCATACCCGACAAAATGCGAAGCAACCTCTTCAAAGAAGGCTTTACTTCAGGGAAAGGCACAGGCTACGGCCTGTTTATGATAAAACGAATATGCGAAGTCTACGGCTGGACAATACAGGAAAAAGGCACGCATGGCAACGGAGCACAGTTCACCATAAACATACGCAAGGCTAAGCCAGATGAAAGACCAAACTACAAGCTTGGTTAACCTAAGGCTTAGACAGAACATTGACGGGAACCGCGATAACTGGAGAAAGCGGCTTAGGTTTCCATGCTCCAGCGCGCGTCGTTACTTGCTGTCCTGACTGGGCAGAAAGAAATGAACGAATCTTTGAGGAGATTAATGATCTGTTGCGTGGCAGTTCTTATGAGAAAGGCAACTCTGACAACGCATACGCTTTGAAGCGATCAAGTCTTGGGTGAGGAAAGATTTAGGAATTCTTTCGACATTTCGAGCATTTCTTGGAAGAGATCTTCATTTCCAAAATAGTATTCATTCTTCTTTTTCAGAGCATCTGAATTGCACAATTCAAGTAGGCCAGCTCGCAATTCGAGTTTTGACCTGACGCGATACTGAGTAATGTAGCGATTGAATAGTGATTCAGCTCTCAGGAAGAGTATCTTCTCAGCTTCCAAGGCCGGTCTGTAATAACAACTGTCCAGATGCACGAGGGTCTCAAATTGCCTAAGATGGAATACTTCTTTAAGCATTGGGTAACGCTCCCTTACGACGTACGCGAGGACTTGAGTCAGGAACTCAGAATCATCCTTTGCTTTCCTTCTCATTTCAGTGAAAATGTTGCCGTAGGTATATCCTTCTTCTTCTTTCCGCAGCAGTTGTAAGTCTTCTAGCAAACGCACCCACTTGAGATAGCTTTCTCTCAGAGTCTCCAATTCTTCGAATGAGATTACGGTTGTTTTTTCTTCAAGGAAATTTGATAAGACTGTCCTGATGGGGTTTAGAAAGACTTGAGCCATGCCAGTACTAGCAAGTTGGAGCGAGGAGGTTCTGACTATAATATTCTCAGCCCTCTCTTCCCACGTTTTCAAACGCGTTCTAAGAGCGCCTACACACTCACTTCTCGAAGTGGAACAATCCTTAACGACTGCCATTTCCTGATTAACGCAGATAGTTCCCAGGTCTTTAATGAGAAGTGTGCGAACAAACCGTTCTTCTGGATTGTCATTCTTGATTAGTCTTGGATAGTCCGTCTTCAGCTTGACTTTCCAAAGTCTTTCTTTTTCATTGAATACCGGCTCATCTACGGAGAGAAGGTTGCCATAATTACTCAAAACATATTCTCTAGATTTCTTGGCAACTTGTTGCAGAACGCTCATTTCTCCCCTTCCCTTCGCCGTGTATTTCCAACATACTCGGGCATGATTCTCTGTAGTTTTTCGCCTACTTTAACTTTTACCAGGGTATTGTCTACCTCTTCCCAACAAGATATGAATTTTCCCATTTCCATTTGTCTCTTACCCTTTTGCGGGTCATTGTAATAAACAATCAACAAAGTCGTGTCTACCCCTGTAACTACGATCGAATGTGAGAACGGAATTCTGACCCAAGCGATCACCGGTTTGCCCTGCAAAATTTCCTTTTCTATTTCAGAGAAGCTACAGTTCATTTCTGCCACGAATTCGATAGATGGAACTGTTTTGAGAAGCTTTGCATTGATTTTCTTTACATCTTCTAAGGACGTTCCCAACACATCAGTGCCTATGGTTTCTGCGATTTCTCTTACATCCATGTTAGGAACATAGCCATCTGTGTTTTGAGTTCGTATGAACTCCAACATCATTTTGATGCAAACAGGAACGCATGAGAAGTCATCCTCTTGATAAACTACAGGGACGTCAAGGTATGAAGGCAAAGACATGCAAGCGACTCCAGGATAACCTGCTGTGATCCCCTTGTTGTATTTTCCGCAGGTCATATCAGCTTTTTGGTGATATGAAAATCAGGCCGTGCGGTTAGACTTTTTTGGGTTTTTTCTCATGGTTACTTTACATACATAGAGGCATGCGTGAAATGCTTAGGGTTTCGCGCACGCGAGACTGGCTCAACAACGCACTCTCCCAGCTTGAACGATGATAGCATGCAGTCAATACCTAATGTTCATAGCGTAGGATTTCTAGCTTCGTCTCCAAAACAAGTAAACCTTTGACTGAAGGAGAAAACCGCAAATCTTAACCAATACTGCAAGCTTCTCCAAACTTGCCTCTTGAATTTGTCTCCGATACATTTCTACCGTACCATACGGTAGATGATAACTGAAAGACTTGCTGAATCTGGTGTGCCGAAATCTAGCAAACGTACTTTTCAATTCGGCAACTTGGATCTGAGACAGGCCTTCTAAGGTTTCTGCAACGTGCCTTGAGCTCCCAAGTAGTTCACGATTAAACCCTAGTTTTTCTAGCGCCTGAAGTACTTTCAAGGCTTCTTTCGGCGGCTCCTGCATAACAACTCTGACCATGCCCGCTTTCTCAGCAAACGGGTTATATTTTGCCATCACCGCACTCATTTCAACATACTCCGTGCCAGCCAGCCCCAGCGTGTCCATGATCAGTTTTGAGCCGAGCCCTATCGTCCGGTATTTTGGATGAACAACTACCCTACTAATGTTACTCACCTTGCCATTCAACTCTTTCATCCCCATTTTCGGCAGCATCAACCTTCGTCCAAAACACGTCACTGCAGGATAACTGTACACGATTACCCCGCACAGCTCTTCCCCTCTCTTAAGAACGCAGATCTTGCGTGGCGCAGGCACCCGGTGACTGCGATAATGAAAACCTGCCAGGGCTCGCCAATCAGCCATCGAACCCGCTTCAACACGCATTTCCTTAACAAGACTGCATTCAGCCGCAGCAATATTCGGGTGATAATTGACTGTGATTTCCTTTCCAAACCGCTTATGAACATGCACGCTAGGGCTCAAATCCTGAAACAGATCCGTGTGAGTCGTCGCTGCCAACACCGCTTTGCCCTGCTGCCTGGCACACTTCTGCAAGTTGAAAGCCACAATCTTCGCAGTGTCACGATCAAGCGTTGCAGCAAACTCGTCCAGAATCCAAAAACGAGCCCTACATTCCAGCAGCTTCGCAATCCTGTACCTGTACTTCTGGCCGTCACTAAGCTGATCAAAACTGCGAAGAAACAGAAACGCATCATTCAAGCCTACTCTGCTAAGAAGCTCTAACCCTTCTTCAACCGTGCTGCCCACAGTCTCGATAAGCGGTTTCTCCAGGTCCACTTGAATATCGGCAACATCGATAGCCTCGTCACCTAGATCCTTCTTGATAGCCCTCAAAAGAACAGATTTGCCGCTCCCAGAGTCACCAGTAACATACACAATATCCGTGGATCCTATCTTCAATTCGACATCAAGAACAGGGAACGTTAGTTCCTCGTCAACACCGAGCCCAAAAGCCTCAGCCACAGCAATAGTTCTAGGAGTCAAAGCTACCGCTGTGCTGTAGGAAATGTTAAAAGAAAACTTGCCCTGCTCTCTGTCGTAGACCCTTCGGATCTTATGGATCCTGAAAGAATCCTGTCTGCTTCTCATCGAATGCACTTCTTACGCGCCAACTTCTGCCGAATCTTTTTCAACCTACTCTTTCCAGCACTCAAGAATTTCAACTCAAAAAAGAGAAACAAAGAAAAAGAGAACATGATTGAGTCACTCTCCTTTCGGAGGGCTCACTATTTTTCCCAAGACGCTTCCCAGAATGTCGATGAAGAACACGATTGCGGTTCCAATCGCACGGAGCTCAAGAGTCGGTGCAACGTTAAAGATTATGGCCAAGTTGCCAGTGTAATACGCTGCAGTCTTGTAGAATTTGTTCACATCATACTCGATTTGCGGGTTACCAGTCGCCTTGGCATGAGCGTAAGCTTCAACGTAGCCCCAACAGTTCCGCAGCCAAACGAGACCCACCGCGAATAGCCCGCCTCCGAACACGTTACGCAGGAAAACAAAAATTCCCTGAAGAGCCCCTGGCACGGTATCGACGCCTATTCCTAATATTGCTGTTTGCGCAGCAAGGAGAGCCCCACCGACTATGGCAAGGATTACGGTTATCACTGGAAAAGCTGTCTTCCAATTCTTCAAATCCATAGCAATCACCTCCTTATGACCGTGAAAAACAAAATCAGGAATGATGTCCGATCAAAACGCCCGTCACGGTTCCGATCAAGCCAGATATCCCCGCGAAAACCTCACTATTCCACGAATGAAGAAAAGCAAGATTCGCAGTCTCAAGCGCTACGAGGCAGCCTATCACAACAAAAGAGAATTTGACAAGCAAGACAAGCTTGGGATTAGGCTCAACAATAACCGGAGTTCCCCGTCTGAGACCTTTCGGCGTCAGGGTCCGTGTCAACGCCTTCTTAACCCAATCGGTCATGATGATTACTCACATGCTCCTGCTTAGTCCTGTTCTGCAGGGACCTTCTCCCACCCATCAGAAAACTGTTCAGCAAAGTCTGCGCTTCACTAGGGTTAATATGATTTTTAACGATCACATCGACCTTCGTGCTCCAGGTAAGCGGAATAGCCGTGTAATCCAGATCGCACAGGCCGTCGCAGTAACGGAAATTGTTCTGCACCAGTATGATATGTTTGCTTTTCTGACCGAGCAACCCGAGGTACAAACCCCAACTCACAACGGGAACATCAACATTCATGCCAGCACTCAAACTTTTTCCGATACTCGCGTCAGTCCATTCAACCTGAACCAGATCGCCAATACTGAGCCTTTTCATTTCTTCCGGTATTTTCTTCAGCTTCTCACCTTCCTGTGTGATCTATCTGCGCCGCGTTTTTTCATGGAGATCAGAATCATTTCCATGGTCGCAATGCGATTCTGAATGGCACAGTTAACGTCTTCGAGGACAATCGCCTGCATCCACTTTGGGAATTTCAAAATATGCGCTCCAAGACGTTCCCATTTTTTCATCCATTTCTTACGCAACTCTGTTTCACGACCCCAATTCTTTAGAACGTCAACTTCCACCAAATGTCATGCCTCCTGCAAAGTCAACGTGAAATATCGCACGTTCTTCCCTGCAAGGTCAATTGCATCAATATTTGCAGCCAGAACATACACGTTCGTGCTGATGACTCGAACCTCATCGGTCACAGCAAACGCCAACTGTGTTCCAGCCCTGCCTGAATCCTCAAAACTCTTAGCCTGACTACTCGCCCACGCCGTGCCGTTTTCAACAATCCGCAATGTCCAGACCCGAACAACACCACGAGCCTTAACCTTGCGTTTTGCTTCCCCACTTTCCCAACGATCCCACTGAGTGTTAATCACTTCAAAGCTTTCTGCAAGAGACAAAGCATCCAGAGTTTTCCCGTCTAACGTTACGGTCATACTTCCAAATCAACTCCCACAGCAGCCTGAAGGCTCGCAAGAAAAGATTCCGGCAGCAACTTCTTTCCGGCACGAACCTCATTGACTATTGCGATCAAAGCTTCTTGCGCATCCTTCAACATCAAAGGCCTTCCAAGAAGCTGACGAACAGCCTTAAGTCGGTCCGCAAAATCGAGATAGTTTAGTCTGAACGTTTTTGTTGTTCCATCAGGAAGATCATAACTAATTGTAAGGTTGATTTCCCCGTTTTCGACGGTTACTTGAGTTATTTTGATCATGTCAAATCACCTCAAATCTACAGCGATGTGGCTGATGCAGGATCCAGTATTCAATGAACCTTTAACATAGAGAAGCGAAGTCTGCCCATCAACGATCTCAAAAGTATACGTTGGAGTCTGAATGCCCGTGCCGGAAAGAGAATAGTAATAGTCTGTTGCATCTCCGAAACTGAAAGCCCTAACTTTGCCGATGTAAGCGTATTTCGTTGGGTCTGTTAAACCGTCAAGAGGCTCAAGCATCAAGTAAAGAGTGCTTCCCTGAGGAATGTCCAAAGTCACTGGTTGATGAAGGTCATCGTACATGAGCCAAGGACAGGCGACGATGCTAATGTAAACCGTCGTGTTTGCATTGTCTTTAGTGATCGTGAACGTGTGAGCAGATCCGACTGATAATGCTGTGAAGTGTTCTGCATGCGCTCCGTTTCCACTCCCTGCATCTTGATTTCTAACGTCAAAACTGATTTGCGAGCCGTCGACAGCGAGGCTCACGCCGTTTGTTAAAGAGTCTCCTATGTTTTCAAAGTTGGTTTGACCTGCAGCTGTGACCCCGTAAACCTGGACTCGAAAGATACCTTGCTTGAGAGCCCCTATGCATGTTTCACGATTCGCCGGTGTTATGCTGATCTGTGAGGAATACGAAGCGAGAAAGGAGCCATTCATGTCTGAGAACGAAACGAAGCCACAGACGAATTTGTCAACAGACATCTCTGAACTTGCTCCGCCTTGTCTTCCCTCAACTAGAATGTCATAGGTTCCAGCGTCCACATAGCAGAAGCATTCATGGTGACCGCTCACTCCGCCTGACGTTTCTTTGTGCGCCCAAACATAGTTTGAACCGACTTTCAACCGGACATACCCGTCGTAGCCAGTCGTCCCCCTGTGAGCATCTATGTGGAAGATCAAGAGGCCTGCTTTTGTCGTCGTTACGTTCCCATAATCGTGAAGTGTATCCCAACTAGTACTTGGTGCAGAATAATGAGTGGAATTATTGATGAGTGTCCCCTCAGACTCGATGTCTCTGACTTGCTCAACCAGCAACCCCATTCCTAAGAGCTCCTGGTTCCGATTCTGACCCGTTTATGTGTTGAAGAAGCGCCGGATGATGAGGCCTCAAGAATAATGTTGTTCAGGATCTTCTCGACTTTCTTCACAGCAAGGTCCACTGTGCGTTCGTCAGCGGATCCTTCAATGTAGACGAGCGGCGAACTGATGCTGATCGTTGTTCCGAGCCCTCGAGGCATATAGGGACCGCTTAACGGAATAATCGCCTCTGGACCTGCCTCTCCGATTAAGGCGATCTCAGGTTTTGTGACGATCCCTCCCTTTGCATGTCCTCCAGACGTCATTTTAGCTCCGGCTGCTCCTCCTCCGACCGCTCCGCTGACAGCTCCGCTAATTGCAGCTCCGACGCCTCCGAAGAACGAGGCGACGCCTCCGAGCCAATCTGCGATTGGTTTAATGATGTGCTCATAAGCCCATGAGAGAGCGTCGAAAACAGGTTTAATCAGGTTCCTATATGCCCAGGAAATACCGTTGGAAAGAGTGTTCCAAGCACTCAACAAGTTTCCGATAAGGAACTGTGCGAGAGGCATTAACACGTTGTTCCAAAACCATGACAGTGCTGAACTGACAGGCTGAATCACGTTCGTGTTGAACCAGGTTACGGCTCCGCTGACCGCGTTCCAAGCAGCAAGAAAAGCGCCTTGCAGGTACGCGCCGATCGTGTTGATCAAATCTCGAAACGGTTTGCAGTTGTTATACGCGTAGATTATTCCGGCGATGAGGAGAGCGATTCCTGCAATGACGAGAATTATCGGGTTTGCAGACAGAAAAGTCATGGCGCCAGACAGTGCCTGCGTGACTGCCCCCCAATTCTGTATGATGCTTATGACCCCGGTGATTCCAGTGATCAATGTCGGAATGACACTGACAGCCATCGTCATCATTGTTTTACGTTGATTATCAGCTGCCATGTCTGCTCTTTCAGTAGCCACCTTGTAGCTTTCTTGCGCAAGCATCAAACGGTTCTGAGCATCTACTGCTTGTTCGCTACCTGCCCCAAACTTCTCAAGCACTTTGTTCAAATTGTTCTGAGCATCACGAACGGACTCTACGCTTTTCATCACTGTGAGGTTTGCACGATCTAATGCTACTTGGCTATCTTTCACGCGGTCAACCATGTTGTAAAGGTTTAGCGCGCTTGAAGCAAGGTTGTTGAAACCGAGAACAAGACTTTTAGCGTTGCTGCCTACTTTACTAATCGTATTGCTAGCATTATCGACTGCGCTGAGATCGATTTGAAGATGTGTACTCATTAAAAACCTCAAAGTCTTTTACGATTCACTTTCTCCATGAACCAGGCAGCCCACTTCAAGAGAAAAGAAACTTGGAAAGGCGTCAGACTCCCAACATACTCAAGTGTATACCCGTATTCGTGTGCAATAAAACCAATGACTTGCGCGTCTTCGGTGTACTCTATGAAACTGCGGATGTCTTCTCCGGTGGCAAAAAACCGTCAGCTTCCGTTAGGAGCTGCAGGATCCTTGCGCCCTTGCCCATTGGAAATTTCTTCACGTCCTCAAGAGTCAGTTCAGGATAGGCTTTCTCAAGCATTTTGAAAAGCATCAATGTTGAATATTCTTCGTTTGTCTTGGCCTTACTCAAGTCAGCAGTGTCCTCGAGTACGAGAGGATAGTAATAGATTTCTTCGTCGCCATCAAGAATCATGTGTTTTTCAGTAGCTTTTTTCGCAAGCATCTTCGGATCGAATTTCTTTGCGGCAGCACGGCCCTCGGCTTCTTCCTTCTCGAATAAGCGTTTTCCTGTCTCAGCAGGACTCTCAGTTTTTTCAGTCACAGACAAAACCTCAGACAAAATCCTAATACGCGCCAAGCGTCAATGATGCGCCTTCGCCAGAACCGTTCTCGATAACTATGCCGGCTTGTTCATCTCGCCAACCATGGTGGAAAATGATTGCGTTCGACAACGTGTATTTAGGTTGTCCTGTGGGAGTGCTGTTTGCAGGTCCAAGAATAATCGTCATCTTTGTTCCAGCAAGAACCTGAGCTGCATGCGTTGTATCGATGAACATTTTCTCAAAGCTAAATTTGAAACTCTTGTTTCCACTTTCGAGGACTGCAGGGATATCGCTTGTGAATTTGTAGTCTTTGATAACGTCTGCATCAATGTCGAATGTGACGCCTTTGATATAGCCAGCTTCAGCACCGTTGATTGTGATGCTGCCGTTTCGTCCTATGACTGGTGTCGTATTTACCATGTTTTTTCTTCAACCTCCAACTTTTTTCTTGCTTTGCGGAGACTTGCTCAAGGCAAATCTCTTTCGCAACAAGTTAGACAGGTGACCTGTCAACATCATGTCCAAGAAATCGGACTTGTGAAGCTGAAAATGAGATTCAGGAACGCAATGAAACGCGAGCTCCCACTGCTCCAGGTGACTCCGGAGAAACTTTTCTCTTGTGAGGTCTCTAAGGGCTCGTTCATACTCTTCCTTTCCAGCAATGAAAGCCAAGCCGATCCAAGCCCTGTAGTATCGATCGTTTTCTCCAATGAATAACAGGATCTTCCGAGCGACCGAGAGGAAATGCTGAAAGTTACGGTCTTTAAGGCTCACCAAAGACTGCCTGGAGACATCATCAAAACGCCCGGAATACATTTCCAGCAAGTACGCGTTGAAGAGCTGCTGAAACACATGCTCAAGCATCACTGATTGTGGATATCTGGGGCGTGTTTCCGGTAGAAACTTGTCGATGAAACGCATACACAAGTTGACAGCTTTCTTGAGGAGATGCAGTTTCAACTCTTGGCGCACACTTTTCCTCCTATATCTGAAGTTCCTTCGAAGTTCCTTCAGTTGTCAAGGCGTGAAAAACATCAAAGCCCGGAATCTGACGACACCGCCATAGTACAGTTTTCCTCCTGTACGGATCTCTCCAGGACTGAACATAGTGGGAATAGTATCTCTCACCACGTTACTGAGAGTGCGGTCCGTAAGGATCTTGTCGAGGACGTCGCCCATAACAGACACGATATCCGTGAACCAGTTGGTAGGTTCTGTTTCACGAATCAAAATGACAACGCTGACGCGGATATTGTTGTCAAGCATGCCGGCGAACGCTGCCTGCTCAATATCAGTCGGGTCAGGACTGATTATCGCCATGGGCAATTCTTGAACTTTGAACTGTTCCCCTAAGACGACAGTTTTGATCGTTGTGACTGCTTGAAGGGCCGTTTTGACCTGATCGAAAACAGCTCTGTATGAGTCATAATATTTCGTCATCAATAGACCTCTTCAGCGAAAAGATCTTCCCACAATTCGGGAATTTTCCTCTGCACATCTTCCATCGTTCTGCGTACAAACGGATTCGGCTTCGTTCCCGGATGATGAACAATCGGCGTGAAAACCATTTTCCCATTGACTTTGAAAGCTAAAACGTTCGAGAACACCGGGCGAATTTCATGCGGCGCCGTTCCATACTCAACGTACACCGCGTAGGGCATAGTTGGGCCAACAGATCCTTCCAAACCTTGAACGTGCTTCTCAATGCTTCCAAGCAGTTTACCAGACTTCACCGGAGCCCTAGCACTCATCAACGCGTAACCATAATCCACAGCAGCTCTCACAAGCCCATGCAGAAGTTTTCCTTCAACTTTGTCAGCAAACAGGGAAAGATCCAAACCCCGCTGCGAAACCTCAACCTGAATGCTCAAAGATCAACCAGCTATGACAAGTCTTCGCACGTAAGGCCTGAGCATACCCTTGAGCTCTTCGTTGAAAGCCTCAGGCGCAACAATCTTGACGAACATCTCATTTACCTGAACTTGCGGACCGACTTTCCGCTGGAGGATCCCGTGAAGCATATTGCAGCACGCCTGAATGCAAACCTGTTTTATGAGATCCGGTGTGCTGCTGAAACCAGCAGTGTACGAGACTCGGATACTTTGCTCAACGATTGCAGGAACCTTGTTGACAAGCATCAGTTGCCCAGAGCCTAGATTCATTATGTAGTCTGGCTCCGTCACAGTCACCCAGTTCGCCGTGACACCGTATCCTTGATCATTATACTCGACTTTTGAAACAGAGAGAACAGGATAGTACTGAAGGCTTATCCACGGGTACCCGTAGTCATGAAATTCATTTGTGAATGCGAGCCCGTTAGAAGCAAAGAAACCAGTCGGGGCTCGGCAGAAATTTTCGATCATCGACTGCGCAAGGACAATTAGACTGTCTAGGAACGTGTTGAAATCTGAATCACTCGCATATCCCAGATCTGTGTACGCGATTTTGCTGTATGCTTTAACATCAGTGTTTAAACAGTACGTGAC
>Ga0315288_10009453_pt1 | contig 12280 bp, 9 predicted proteins | sample YL17G11_20_MG_FD_203454 | JGI IMG/M metagenome (GOLD analysis project Ga0315288, IMG submission 203454) | Sediment microbial communities from Yellowstone Lake, YNP, Wyoming, USA - YL17G11_20 | ecosystem: Environmental > Aquatic > Freshwater > Lake > Sediment | place: USA: Wyoming | collected...
GATCTCCATGACCCGATTTCATCTCGATGCCACTCTAATAAGGAAAGGGATTTGAACCCCATTTCCACCTCACTCATGATTGCTAAAGGGTCTTCCCTCCTTGGATTGTCCGATGTGAGAATGCTGAGATCACTATACGTTGCTGCTACTTTTCCCATCAAAGGTCGTTTCGTCCGATCCCGATCTCCACCACAACCGAAGACAGTGATTATTTTCCCATTGTCCTGAGGCAAACTCCTCAAGACATTCTTCAATCCCAAAAGGACCCGCTCCAAGGCATCGTGGGTATGAGCATAGTCCACAATGACATGAATCCCTTTCCGATTTCCTATCTTCTCAAATCTTCCTAAAACCCCTTCTAATGATTCAACTCCATTCTTTACAGTCTCCAAAGGGATATCCATGGCTATTCCTGTGGCCACAGCGGCCAGGATATTATAAACATTGAATTCACCGATCAATTTTGAATGGATGGAGAATTCACCTCTCGGAGTTTTGATCCGGCACGAAAGACCTTCAAAGGTGGACGTCATCTGATCCGCAGAGATATCACAGGAAGGACTTAGTCCGTAACGGATAACAGGAAGGTCTATCCCCTCAACGATCTCCTCCCCTCTGGGGTCATCATGGTTCGTCACTGCAAACCGTTTGGTCTTATGGCTCTTCATCAAGGATTCCGAGAAGAGCTTCCTTTTGCTATCAAAGTAATGGTTCAGAGTCTTATGATAATCGAGATGCTCGACCGTCAAATTCGTGAAGACCACTCCATCAAATTGACATCCAAAAACCCGGTCGAGGTCGAGCGCATGGGACGAAACCTCGATGATCACATGAGAGATTTTCTCCTTCACCATCTCTCCAAAGATCCTTTGAAGATCCGAGGATTCCGGAGTGGTGTTGGGTGCTGGAGCTGTCTTTTGACCGAATCGATAATTAATCGTCCCAATGACACCTACAGAATATCCTGCCTTTTTAAAGATCGATTCTAAGAAGTAGGTGGTCGTCGTCTTCCCATTCGTTCCGGTGATGCCGATGAGTCTAACCTGGGACGATGGATCCCCATAAAAGTTTAAAGAAATTTTTGCCAGAGCCTGGCGGCTGTTAGGAACGACGATCATGGTTCTGTTGGAAATCTCTCGCTCTTCCTCCAAAAGAACTGCCTCCGCACCCCTCTGGATAGCCTCTCCAATAAATTTGTGGCCATCCACCTCCATTCCTCGAATGGCCACAAATAGATAACCCTTTTCCACCTGATTGGAATGGTAAGCGACTCCCTCGATCTCTTTTAGAGCCTCTCCAGTGATCTTTCTAATCTCAACTCCTTCTAGCAATTTCTTTAATTCCATTTTCTAAACGCTATGCGCTATGCTCTATGCCCTATGCGGTTCTCTAATTACGACGGGGACTGAAATTTCAAATAACAGATATCCCCTTTCTCAATCACTGTCCCTGCCTTGGGGTTTTGTTCCACTACTTTCCCATTCCCCGAAACCTTGACGATCAATCCTTTCCCTTCTATACGACTCAATGCATTACGCATCGATAATCCAGTCAGGTCTGGCATCATGACCCTTTCCACCCCTTTCCCCACCCTCACCTCCTCTATCAAGGTTTCGGTCCCCAATGTCTCTGGATGAGGGATGGGATCGGACTCCTTCTTCACAATCAGCGTTCCTTTGGGCATGACATTGAGGTAGGGAAGCACCTTTTCCATGATGGCTTTGAATACAGGAGCGGCTACCATCCCTCCATAGGATTCCCCTCGAGGTTCATCAATCACGATTAAGAGGACAATCTTGGGGTCATCAGCAGGTGCAAATCCCATAAATCCACTGCTGAAGCGATCATCAGAGTAACCGCCCAGTAGAGGTTCTACCTTCTGGGCTGTTCCTGTTTTTCCAGCCACCTCAAATCCTGCAGGGACTGCCCCTTCCCCTGTTCCCCCTTTCTCGGTCGTCGTCTTAAGCAATGCGGTCACCTTCTTAGCCGTCTCCTCTGAAATCACCCTCCTGACCACCTCGGGTTGAAAGGATTGACTGACTTCACCCTTCTCATTGGTAATTTTCTCCACCGTATAAGGCTTCATCAGGAATCCGCCATTGGCAATGGCCGAAAGGGCAACAGCCAATTGAATTCCTGTGACGGAGATCCCTTGACCAAAAGAGATCGTGTCCAAGGCAACAGGAGGCCAATATCTCGGATGGTGAACAATTCCTTTCGCTTCTCCTGGGAGGTCGATCCGTGTCTTTTCCCCAAATCCGAATGCACAAATATATTTGTAGAAACGTTCCTTTCCCATCTTCTCGCCCACCTTCGACGCCCCAATGTTGCTGGATAATTTAATGATCTGCTGAAAGGTGAGCCATCCATGCTTGGAATGATCGTGGATGGTTCGGTCATAAACGGCATAGGATCCATTTTCGCAAAAGAAAGAATCGGAGGGTTGTACCACCTTCTCCTCCAGGGCGGCCGCTGCAAGAAAGGCCTTAAAAAGGGAACCCGGCTCAAAGGCATCGGAGATGGCTCGATTCCTCCAAAACTTAGGTTGATATTGGATAAATTGGTTTGGATTGAAAAAAGGGTAAGATGCCATGGCCAGAATCCTTCCAGTCTGGGGATCCATGGCAATCACGATACCCCCTTTAGCTCCCCATTTCTGAACGGCTTGGCTCAGCTCCGTCTCAGCCACATGTTGAATGTTCTTTTCCAAAGTAAGATGGATATTTTTATGGTGATCCTCTTGCTCGAACAGGGGATCACCCATCATGATCTCCCGGCCCAGGGCATCTCTTCCCATCGTCCATATATGGTTCTTTCCATTGAGAAGGGCATCATATTGGAATTCCGCTCCTTCGAGACCTTTGGAATCGAGACCAACGAAACCTATGATATGAGCAGCTAATTGGGAATTGGGATAGAACCGCCGATTCTCTTTTAAAAAATAGATTCCAGGAAGCTGAAGGGCTTTGATCTCCGCAGCTTCCCTCGGAGAAATTTTTCTTCGAATCCATTCAAAAGATCGATGGCTCTTCAACCTCTGTCGCAATTCCTCCCGATCGATCTGGAGGATGGGGACAAGATCATGGGCCGTTCGATTCATATCAACCACTTTGGGGGGATCTGCGTAAACAGAATCGACCTCGATGCTGACCGCCAATTCATTCTCCTTCTGATCGTAAATGGTCCCCCGCTTTGGGACGAATGGGATCTGAACAAGTTGCTGCTGAGTCGCCAGTTTATAGAGTTGCTCCTTTTTCAGCACCTGAAGCTGAAACATCCTCCCTACAATGAATACGAAGGAAAAGAAGATAAGACTCGAGATGAAAATGATCCTGACTTTAAACCAATTGATAGATTTTCGCCTCATCGGATCACGATCACCTGATCAGGTCTGGGTTTGGCCATTCTCAGCTCTTCCACCGCTATTTTTTCAATCCGAGCGTAGGATTTGAGTGTGGCGATCTCCACCCGCAATCTCTTATTAGCCTCGGTCAATGCTCGCTCTACCTTCAAGGCATTTGAGATCTCATATCCTAACTGGATGACCTGAATTCTCGACCAAACATAGAACAAGGATCCACCGATTAAAAAAAGCAGGAAAAGGACGAAGAAGAAGATTCGATTTGCACTCTTGGGCATGGTCTTTACCATTTAAAATTCCTCCGAGGCTTCCTCACAATCTCTCCGCACATCTCAATTTGGCACTGCGGGATCTCGGGTTTCTCCTCCGCTCTTCCTCAGAAGGCATGATAGGCTTTTTCGTAAGGATGCGCATCACTGCTTCCGGACATGACCCATCGGTCCCTCTCCCCTCCAGTTTTCGAAAGGTCTCTTTGACCATCCGATCTTCAAGGGAGTGAAAAGAGATGATGCACATCCTCCCTCCTTTTCTTAGGAGTTTCCATCCGGTCTCCAATATCTTTCTTAAATTTTCTAATTCGTTATTGACCTTGATACGGAAAGCCTGAAAAGTTTTAGTTGCAGGGTCGATCTTTCGGGGATGAAATCGTCTTGGAATGGCATGATGGGCGATCGTTCTCAATCTTTGAGTCGTCTCGATAGAACCTCGTTCTCTCTCTTGAACGATGGCCTTCGCAATCCGCTTCGCCCACCTCTCCTCCCCGTATTTATGGAGAATATCTTTCAGTTCATCTGCAGAGAGACGGTTGGCCAGGTAGCTTGCTGTTTGGTCCAATCGTTGATCCATCCTCATATCTAATGGGCCCTCCTCTCGAAAACTGAATCCCCTCCCTTCTTTCTCCAATTGAAGGGAAGAGAGACCTAAATCGAGCAATATTCCATCAACCTGTTCTATCTTCATCTCCCTTAATAATTCAGGGAGATAAATAAAATTTTCGCGAAATATTTTTACCCGTTCAGCAAATGGTGTTAATGCTTTTTTTGCTTCGGAGACGGCCTCTTCATCCCAATCCAATCCTATAACGATCCCACTGGGTGAAGTCTGTCTCAAAATCTCCAGGGCATGTCCGCCACCCCCCAATGTGGCATCCACATAGGTTCGACCGGGTTCGCATTGCAAAAGCGTCATCACCTCTTCAACTAAAACAGGAATATGTTTCAAAATTCCAAATCCCAAACTTAAAAATTAAAAGAAAAAACTCTATGCCCTATGCTCTATGCGCCATGCTAAAGCCCAAGAGCGGCCAGGGTATCGCTGATCTGCTCAAAGCTCTCCTGGGATCTTCGGAACTCCTCCTCCCACCGCTCTTTGGCCCATATCTCAATCTTCTTCCCTTCACCTACCAATACGACATCCTTTTGAAGACTGGCATAATCCCTTAACGCCTGCGGGATGAGGAGCCTCCCCTGCTTATCGATCACACAATCGATACCACTCGAATAAAAAAACCTCAGAAAGGTCCTGGCTTCCTTCTTCACTAATGAAAGGGCATTCATCTTCTGCTCTAAAAGGGACCATTCTTCAAAAGGGAGGGCAACCAGACAGTGATCGAAATTGGTGATGACTAAACGATTGTCATTTCTTTCATTGAGGATTTCTCTGAATTTTGAAGGAATGCTAATCCGACCCTTGGAATCTATGGTATACTCATACCGCCCCCGAAACATTATTTACCCCCCTCATTTCAGAAAACTATACCACCTTTTCCCACTTTTTACCACTTCGGCAATAAGTATCCTGAAAATTCAACTTTGTCAAGTAAAATTTTATACTTATTTCAATTTTTTTAATTAATTCCCTATGGCCCAATATCTACTCCATAAGGACTTCTTCAATACCATATTTAGTATTTAATCCCCTATAGTTCACATAATTTGACAAAATCCATCATCCTGTCTAAAATAAGATTTATGAAAATGTCCATAAATCTTTGATTACCCAGATTAAATATCGATTACACAGATAAAATTAAGCCGTTAAAATCTGTGTCATCAAATCAAAATCGGTGTAATCAGGGAGTTCTAATGATTTTCCCATAACTCTCAAAATGAACTCCAATAGAAACATACTTTATGGAGAGGTCAGGATGGTTACAGAAGCCCTAAAAAAGAAGGTGGAAAAACTCCGAGAGGAGATTGAATATCACAATTACCGTTACTATGTCCTTGATCAACCAGAAATCTCCGATGCCCAATACGACCGCCTGATGAGGGAACTGGAAAAGATCGAAGAGGAACATCCTGAACTTCGCACCCCAAATTCTCCTACCCAGCGGGTGGGGGCGCCCCCATTGGAGGCATTCGAACTCGTCAGGCACTCCATTCCTATGCTCAGTCTATCTAATGCCTTCGATGAATCTGAGGCGAAGGATTTTGATAAACGTGTAAAAAAAATTTTAGGGTCCTCTTCTGACATTGCCTATGTGGCAGAACCCAAACTGGATGGTCTTGCTGTTGAACTCGTTTACGAAAGGGGACAGTTCGTAGTGGGTTCCACCCGTGGGGATGGAGTCAATGGTGAGAACATCACTCAAAATCTCCGCACTATTAAGACGATTCCTCTTCAACTGATTCGAAAGGAAATTCCGGTCCCCGAGCGATTAGAGGTTCGGGGAGAAGTGATCATTCAACTCGATAAGTTCAAAGCCCTCAACCGGAAGAGAGAAAAGATGGGTGAACCCCCTTTTGCTAATCCAAGAAATGCAGCCGCTGGTTCGGTTCGACAACTCGACTCAAAGATCACTGCTGAACGTCCCCTTGAAATCTATTGTTATGGTGTGGGTGAGGTCAGAGGTCGAACATTTAAAGCTCACTGGGAGATTTTGGAGACATTTCCAAAATGGGGCTTACGGACCAATCCCCATATTCAGAAATGCCAAAACGTTGGTGAGGTACTTGAATATTACTATGAGATGAATGAGAAGAGAGAAAAACTTCCCTATGAGATTGATGGAATTGTGATCAAGGTTGATTACCTCGATCTTCAGTCGAGGTTGGGTGAAATCGCTCGAAGTCCCCGTTGGGCACTGGCCTTCAAATTCCAACCCAAACAGGAGACGACAAAGATCTTAGATATTATCGTCCAGGTGGGAAGAACCGGAGCCCTTACACCAGTGGCGGTGATGGAGCCTGTTCAAGTGGGAGGGGTGGAGGTCAGTCGGGCCACGCTTCACAATCAGGATGAGATCGATAAGAAAGATGTAAGAATTGGCGATACCGTGATCATCCAGAGGGCGGGAGATGTCATCCCCGAAGTGGTCCAGGTGATCACTTCAAAAAGGACCGGAGCGGAGAAGAAATTTAAGATGCCATCAAAATGTCCTGTGTGCGGAGCCGAGGTGGTTCGAGAGGAAGTAATCCACCGGTGCATCGGTCTTGATTGCTCGGCCCAATTGAAAGGGCGGATCAAGCACTTTGCCTCCAAACGGGCAATGAATATTGAAGGCCTTGGCGTAAAATTGATCGATCAGTTGGTAGAGAAGGCGTTGGTCAAAGATGTGGCCGACATTTACTATTTTGAAAAAGAACAACTCATCGCTTTAGAACGAATGGCAGACAAATCGGCTCAAAACATCATCGATGCCATTGAAAAGAGCAAAGAGAAACCGTTAGCAAAATTCCTCTACGCTCTGGGGATCCGTCACGTGGGTGAAACTACTGCAGAAGACCTGGCTCATCATTTCTCACGGCTGAACGATTTATTCCACCTTTCGGAAGAGGACCTCATGGAGGTAGAAGGGATAGGCCCTGAAGTGGCAGATAGTGTCCATCAATTTTTTAGGGATAAAAAAAACAGGGAGTCCATCGATCGATTGAAGAAGGCCGGAGTGAAGGTGATCGAACCTCAAGCGAAGGAAAGAGGGAAATTGGCAAATAAGGTTTTCGTCTTCACCGGAGCCCTCCAAGTCTTTGGAAGGGATGAGGCTCGAAATCTGGTCGAATCCATGGGTGGAATGACCGCCTCCAGCGTCTCGAAGAAAGTAGACTTTGTGGTCATTGGTGAAGACCCGGGCTCCAAATTCGATAAGGCCAAAGAATTAGGAATCAAGATCCTGACCGAAGAAGAATTTAAAAAGATGATCAGTTAAATCAAGGCTCCCCTTCTCTCAGACCTTACCAGAAGTACTCTCTGCGAACTCCTTACTGAAAGTGGTTGTTCTGAGTTTTGTTTGACAAGATCCACTCATAGGTGTACGATTTTAAGAGATTATAAGGAGACAGAAAAAATGAAACAAAGTCAATTCCCACCAGGCTGGGATGCTGAACGTGTGAAAAGGGTATTAGCCCATTATGAATTGCAGTCTGAAGAAGAAGCTGTCGCTGAGGACGAGGCAGCATTTGAAACGCTGGGGCAAACGGTCATGGAAGTCCCAACAGAGATAGTACCGGCAATACGCGAGCTAATTGCAAAACACAAAGCAGCTTGATAGCGGCTATTCGCTCCAGCGAACGGGCTTCGCCCGCCGCTGAGCTTTAGTGTTGAGTATGTTTATACATAAAATGGGGAACGATCGGGTCGAACCCTGTTTTCCTCCGCGCACCCCCGGTAAGCTTCCCAAAAACCGTCTCGCCCTTTGGATTTGGGGATATCCATGATTGTTACCACAGAAACCCTTTAAATGTTAAAAAGTTATCCAAAACTGAGACATTGTATAATAGGTAGATTTATTATATCATAATATTATTTTTAGGTCTAATATCTGTTAGGCACAGAATGCAGAGATATCATTGAGGCAGTAAGTGACATTCAATAGAAACAGAGCAATAGAACTTCTCAAACTTGGGTCGGGGCTTCCGAATGCTTATTTCCGCGAAGGTCAAGAGGAAGCGATCCGCTATGTCGTGGAAGGTCGCGGCCGGCTGCTGGTGGTGCAGAAAACCGGCTGGGGCAAGAGTTTTGTCTACTTCATCGCCACCAAGCTGTTGCGCGAAGCGGGAGCAGGACCAGCTTTGCTCATTTCGCCCTTGCTGGCGTTGATGCGCAACCAGATCGCTGCGGCGGAGCGGATGGACGTGCGGGCGGTCACCATCAACTCCGACAATCAGGACGAATGGGCAAACGTCGAGGCGGCGATTCAACGCAACGAGGTGGACATCCTGTTGATCTCGCCCGAGCGATTGGCAAACGAGCGCTTTCGCACCGAAGTGCTGGCGGGCGTCGCGGGGCGGATCGCCTTGCTGGTGATTGACGAAGCACATTGCATCTCGGACTGGGGGCACGATTTCCGGCCCCACTATCGCCTGTTGGAGCGCATAGCGCGAACGTTGCCTGCGAATCTGCGGCTGCTAGCGACGACGGCCACCGCGAACAACCGGGTGATGGACGATTTGCGGACGGTGCTCGGACCGAATCTCGACGTTTCGTGCGGCGACCTGAACCGGCCATCGCTCGTGCTACAGACGATGCGCCTGCCAAGTCAGGCGGAGCGTTTGGCCTGGCTGGCCGCGCAGGTGGCCGCCCTTCCGGGCCACGGCATCATCTACACCCTTACGGTGCGCGACGCGGTACAGGTGGCGGAGTGGCTTCGGTCGCGCGGCTTGAACGTGGCCTCTTATACGGGCGAGACGGGCGAGGGCCGGGCCGCCTTGGAGCAGGCCTTGCTAGAGAACCGGGTGAAGGCGCTGGTGGCCACGACGGCGCTGGGGATGGGCTTCGACAAGCCAGACCTGGCCTTCGTAATCCATTACCAGACGCCGGGTTCGGCGGTAGCCTATTACCAGCAGGTCGGGCGGGCGGGTCGGGCGCTCGACGCAGCTTACGGGGTGCTGCTCAGCGGCGAGGAAGAGACGGACATCACCGACTACTTCATTGAGAGCGCTTTCCCGACGCAGGCGGAAGTCCACAGTGTGCTTGAAGCGTTGGAGGCAGCGCCGGCGGGTCTTTCGGTTCCCGAACTGATGGCAAGGGTGAATCTCAGCAAGGGCCGGATCGAGAAGACCATCGCGCTGCTCTCGTTGGAATCGCCCGCCCCCATCGCCAAGCAGGGCCCGAAGTGGCAGTTGACGGCGGCCAACCTGAGCGAGGCGTTCTGGCAGCGGGCGGAGCGGCTGACCGAACTTCGCCGCAATGAGCAGCGCCAGATGCAGGAGTATGTGAGCCTGACCACGGGGCATATGGAGTTTCTCATTCGGGCATTGGACGGTGATCCGGGCACGATCCGCCCGCCCGCGTTGCCGCCGCTGCCGAAGACGGCCGACGCGGCCCTGATGCGGGAGGCCGTGGCGTTTCTTCGCCGAACCAACCTGCCGATTGAGCCGCGCAAGCAATGGCCGGTGGGTGGGATGCCGCAGTATCGTCTCAGCGGACGAATTGCCACCAACCTTCAGGCATTGCCCGGCAAGGCGCTCTGCGTCTGGGGGGATGCCGGATGGGGCGGCCTGGTACGCCAGGGCAAGTACCAGGACCGGCACTTTGCCGATGAACTTGTGGAAGCCTGTCTGCGGCTGGTGCGAGAGTGGAACCCGCAACCCGCGCCGGCCTGGGTGACTAGCATTCCGTCGCTTCGACACCCCGATCTGGTGCCGGACTTCGCCCGGCGGCTGGCCGCGGCCTTGAACCTGCCGTTCGACGCAGTGCTGGAGAAGACCGACAATCGGCCGGAGCAAAAGACCATGGCAAACAGCACCCAGCAGGCGCGCAACATCGACGGCTCTCTGGCGATCAACGTGCCACCGCTACCCGCTGGCCCTATCCTGCTCGTGGATGACATGGTGGATTCGCGCTGGACGTTAACCGTTGCGACCTGGCTGTTGCGCTTGCATGGCAGCGGTGAGGTGTTGCCTCTGGCGCTCGCTCTGACAGGACACGAGAAATGAGCATGTTACTTTCACCCAACACGCAGGCAATCCTGCTGCTGATGGCGCCCTTGATCGCGGGGCGTGACGAACCTTCATCCGATTTATTGACGCCGGGTGAGTACAAGCGGCTGGCGCGATTCCTCCGCGACCAGCAACGGCAGCCGGCTGATCTGCTCGCTCCCGATGCGCGTGAATTGTTCGGGGAGTGCAAACAGCTCATCGACAGCGACCGTCTCAAGAGCCTGCTGGCCCGCGGCTTTCTGTTGAGCCAAGCGATCGAGCGCTGGCAGACGCGGGCGATCTGGGTGGTGAGCCGCGCCGATGCCGAGTATCCGAGGCGACTGAAGACGCGCCTCAAGGACGATGCGCCGCCGGTTCTTTACGGCTGTGGCGACGCCACAATTCTGGATACGGGCGGGTTGGCTGTTGTCGGTTCTCGGCATGTGGATGATGCGTTGGTCGAATACACCGAGGGCATTGGCCGGCTTACTGCCAAAGCGAGGCGCACCCTCGTTTCGGGCGGTGCGCGCGGCATCGACCAGGCCGCCATGCGCGGCGCACTGGAAGCGGGCGGCAAGGTGGCGGGGGTCTTGGCGGACAGCCTGGAACGGGCGGCCCTGAATCGCGAACACCGCAACCTCCTGATGGATGGGCAACTTGTCCTGATCTCGCCCTACGATCCTTCGTCCGGGTTCAACGTGGGGCAAGCCATGCAGCGCAACAAGCTGATCTACGCGCTGGCGGATGCGGCCCTGGTTGTCAGTTCGGATTACGAGAAGGGCGGCACTTGGGCCGGCGCAGTCGAGCAACTGGAGAAGCTGCAGCTCGTACCTGTCTATGTCCGCTCGAACGGGGAACCCAGCAAGGGGCTGGAGGCCCTCCGAAACAAGGGCGCATTGCCCTGGCCCAATCCAGAGACGCCGGAGGCCCTATCGGAGGCGCTCGCGGTTGAGGTGAGTCCGAGGAAAGCTGCTCCCGGGCAAAACGAATTTTTTTCTTCGGTTCGCGAGGAGCCCAAGCAGGCGTATGAAATCCCGCAGAGTTTGCTTCCTATCAATGACTTTTGCCCCCCGCTGTCTGTGGAATCGCCCTTGGCACCTGCCGATGAACTGTTTGCCAAGGTGCGGGAATTGCTTGGGAAGATGAAAACACCCAAGACCGACGCCGAGGTGGCTGCTGATTTGCATGTGTCGAATAGCCAAGCGAAAGAGTGGCTTCAGCGATTGGTTAAGGAAGGTGTGATGGAAAAACATACCAAGCCTGTAAGATATGGGCTGAAGTCACAGCGTTCTCTATTGGAATAGAGTGTGTGCATAATCGGGTAAGGGACGGTAATTAGCCGTCCCTCCCCACACCACCCATCGTGCGGGTCCGCAATGGGCGGTTCGCAGAAATCATCGGGCCTTAGCCGGAAATGACTCACGTTCCACAGTGCTTACAACCAACTGCACCGAGACCAGAGCGAGGGGGCATCTTTCCATGACGCGCCTGGATTCGGCTCCTCCTGTCGGATTCATCGCCGCCTCAGAGCTCATGAGAGAGCCACACTCATTTCTGCGTTCGGGCCTTCCCCTTCGACACGCTCAGGATGCTCATTACGCTCAGCTTCATTCGCACGGAAATAAGCTTGGGGTTGATTATTGACTTTATAAGAACAACATAAAAAATAATGTCAGGTGCATGAGGAATGAAAAAGAAGCCGAAACCAGACCAGGTTCCCGAAGAGGATGAAGAGCTGTCTCCTCCACTCAAAAGGGAACTAAAACGGCGAATCGCTGATACCGAGAACGCTGTGCGTTACGTGGTATTTTCTGATATCATTGGCAACGGGCGCTGGCGTCTCTGGCTTGATGTGTCAGGCGACGGATACTGGAACACTATTGACAACGCTACTCTGTTCAAGCGTGAACACGTGGCCCGAGCAGTCGCAAGGGCATATTCAGAAGGCAGAAAGAACGAGCTCCTCATTGCCAAGATCACGACGAAAACCGGTAAGAGAAGAGTCCTGAAGTATGAGAAACAGAAGGGGGGTATTTGGGGTCAGGCATAAGTAATTAACTAT
>Ga0315288_10009454_pt1 | contig 12280 bp, 8 predicted proteins | sample YL17G11_20_MG_FD_203454 | JGI IMG/M metagenome (GOLD analysis project Ga0315288, IMG submission 203454) | Sediment microbial communities from Yellowstone Lake, YNP, Wyoming, USA - YL17G11_20 | ecosystem: Environmental > Aquatic > Freshwater > Lake > Sediment | place: USA: Wyoming | collected...
GTTAAGGCTCGACGGGGTGCGAGCCCGCACGGCGGCGGCGCTTCGTGCCAATCCCGCGAAGGATCAGGAATCCGAGCTCGGACGCTTGGGGCGTCTCGCGCCGAGGCTCGGTAAGTCAGATCGGGATCTGGCCGAAGCGATTGAGGCCATCAGTGCTTTCGAGCGGTGCTACGCCTGGTCCCTGCTGGTCTTTGAGCGCGTCCTCTGGCGCTGCGGCGCCGGTGGAGCCGTGACGCTGTCCGAGCTGGGAGCAGATGAGGTACTCCAGCGAGGCGCCGCAAAGCTCCCGAGCGCCGTGGCGAACCTCGAACGCGCCATAGGGGAGGCGACGACCTCAGAGTTCGGGAAGAACCTGGACCGACTTGACGACATCCGGTCCTTCCTGGCGAAAGTGACGAGCGAAGGCTCGAACGCGGCCGAACTGTCCGAGAGAGTTCTGGCCAGGCACGTCGATGTGCAGCAGGGCAAGTTCGACCGAGGCCGGCGCAAACTACCGTGGGTTGAATTGGTTGGAGACAAAGCCTCGCTCACCATGGCCCGCGCGACACAGGTCCGGGGAGAGCCGAGACGCCCGGAGGACACTCCAGCCCACGAGTATCGGACCAGGTCGGCAGACGCCCTGCTGAGAGCTTCCGAAGGAGCGAGGCATGGCTAGTCGCGACAAGGTGACGCATCGGAAACTCATGGACTGGCAGACTCGAGAGGCTGGCCATGGCCCTCTCTTGGGCATCCTCGCGACGACATACGAGCTCGATCCGGCATTTGTCGAGATTGACCTGTTGCCCGCGTTGTTTGGGCTCGGCGCCTGGGATGACCGCAGCTGGGCGAGTCGTGTGGCCCTGGAGAAGGCGCTTGCCGAAGTCGAAGCGACGACGATCCTCGTTGACCATCGCCGATACCGAGGCCGGCCTCGCTCGCCGCGGATCGAGGTCCTGCCCGCAGTCGGTTCGCGTGGCCAGTTCCTCCACGCGAAGGTCCTGTTGGTTGTTCACGAACACGCGGTTCGCTTTCAGGTTTCCAGCGCCAACCTGACTGAGTTCGGTTATCGGGAGAATCGAGAAGTCGCGCTTCCGCTCGTGGCGTCTGACCAGTCGCCAGAGACGGCTGCGACCATCATGCTTGCGGTCGAGATCATGCCGGAAGTCCTGGCAAGATGGTGGACCCAGGGAGCGGGTGCCGTTCACGCGCTTGCCATGGAACGGCTCCGCAGTTGGGCTGGAACCCCACACCGTGACACCGCCATCTTATGGGGTGGCGGCCCCACGGCACTCTGGAAGCAGGTCGTCGACCGATGGCCTGCCGGGCAGAAGGTCGAGCGGATCTCGGTTGTGTCCCCCTTCTGGTCAGAGGAAGGACCGAACGGGCCATTCACAACGCTGGTGACCGAGCTTCGGAAGACTGATTCCCTCGCTCCTGGCTCGAAGATTGAGCTCTACACAGAGGCCGAGTCTCTGGGCCCTGGGGTGTTCCGCCCACAGCTGCCAACGCTGGGGCCAATCGACCCGCAGGCGCTCGACGTTCACATCAGTGCAAGGGCTGTTGACCCGTTGCCTGCGGATGAACCGGGCGGCCGTGATGTTCTACGCCCGCGAAAACTACACGCGAAGGTCGTCATCCTGCACGGTCGTTCGACCGCGCTGGCGTACGTCGGATCGGCGAACTTCACGACGCCGGGGTGGGGCTTCATGTCGAGTCCGAGTGCCGCCAACGTGGAGGCGGGTGTGCTCTTCATCCGACCAGGGGCCGTGCTCGCCGAGTCGTTGCTGCCGCCCACGACAGGGAGGCCCGTAGACATCGGCCCGATGCCCTCTGTACCGGTGCCGACCGAAGAGGAAGAGGATGCTTGTGTCCCCACCTTCGTCCGAGGGGTGTGGCTGGAACCCGAGCCTCTTCAACCCGACCGCCTTCGCCTGGCCGTCCTCGTGGACCCCGGTCGTGTACATGGAGCCTATTCCGTGTCATTCGTCGGGGAGGAATCCGGCGTGCTCCTTGCTTCGGACACGCTGTCCGCGGCCGAGAACCACGTCGCACTTGACGCGGCCGGCGTGTCCCGTCTGCTCGCAGACCAGCAGGTGCGCGTTCACTGGTGGGCGTCGTCGGAGCCCAGCGACTTTCCCGTCAACGTCGCGATGTCTGCCCGCACCCAACTCCCCGTGGTTCAGGGTTGCCCGAACCCTGGCGAGCAGTTGCTGTTGGCGTACTACCAAGGGCGAATCAGTCCGACGGACCTCTTTCCGCCTCCGCCAGGATGGGAGGACGGTGAGGACCCGCCGGTTGTGGGATCAACCATCACCGAGGTGGACACTTCTCTGATCCAGTCGTATCAGGTTCGGGGATTTGTCGAGGCGCTGGCAGGGATTCGGGCGGATCTGGTTGCCGCCTCAAAAGGTACCCACGCCGCCATGCGGCTGGCGGTGTCGGGTCCGGTCAGCCCTGTCGCCCTCGCAAAACAAGTCGTCGAGGCCTGGCGCCGAGGAGACCGGGGCGCCACTGCGGCCGGATTCCAGCTGGTCGAGGTGGCTTCGTGTCTTCGCGAGGCGGCGGAAGCGGACCAATCCAATCCCGCGTGGGGGCAGTTTCTCGGGGAGGGCCGGCAGACCATCGAGCTTGGGCTGGACGACATCGCAAGATCGGTCCCAGAGGAGCTCGGGCCGGAATCGGCGTTCTCGCGCTACGCCCGCGAAGTGCTCGGATGGAAGCCCAAGAGAGGCCCTTCAACATGATTCGGTTGAGCGAAACGTTCGATCTCGGACTTGACCACACGCGGATGAAAGATCCCCGCGATGGTGCCCGACAGACGGCCTCGGCGGCGGAGTTGCTCAGGCGTCTATTCGATGACGACCCACAGCGACGCTGGGAACTGCAGATCCTCGCCGACGAAGTCGGAATGGGCAAGACCTTCGTGGCGCTCGCCGTCGCGTTCAGTCTGCTCGAGGACATGATGGCGGGCAGGACCCCCGACGGGCTTGAGGGCTGCTATCAGAAGATCGTCATCTTGACGCCGCCCAATACGTCGCTCCTGCGGAAATGGTACAGAGAAGTCTCCGAGTTCGTGAAGCGGTGTGTCCCAGAAGGTCAGCGCGACCAGGCCAAGCGGTGGTTCAGTCCCACCCAGTGTGAGCGGCTCGACGATTTTGTCCGAAGCCTTCGACGTCGCGGCGGCGGCTCGCGCGTCATCGTCGCCTCCATGGACATCTTCGGCGACAAGAAGCTCCGCGACTACGACGTCAAGCGCCGGTTTCTGCTTGGGGCACTATTCCGCTATTGGGGCAACAGGTTGCAGAACGACCGGCGAGAGCGCCTGCTGAGGGGGGCGCCAGCCGACTGGCCGCAGAGGCCCGACCAACTCTCGGACTTTGACCAGAGGGACATCGAGAAGTTCCCGTGTTCCGAAGAGGACGCGGTGGAGGCCATTCGACGCCTCGACAGACCCACTGAAGATGGAAAGCCGTCTCTGGTCGAACAGCTCCTCGAAGAATGTCGCGACATCTCCGAGCCCTTCACGCGCGACCGTGACCAGCTGTTCAAACGAATGAGCAGCAACCTCAACAGCATCTATCGAGAAATGGTGCTTTCGTTGCTGGGAAGCCCCGTTCCGCTGGTCATCGTCGACGAAGCGCACAACTGGAAGAACGGTCCGACGACCGGAGCGAATGGGTACAGGCTCTTCGCACAGTACCTCGCATCGCGCACCCGCCGCGCGCTTCTGTTGACGGCAACTCCGTTTCAACTTCGCCCCCAGGAGATGCTGGAACTGCTCAAGATCGGAGAGGCGCTCCAGCCCGCGCCCGAACGTTCAGGCGCACAAGAGCGGCGCGAGCGGTTTCGAGCCCAGCGTGAGGACGTCCTGGACAAGGTGCTCGACAGCGCCGACAGGGCCAGTCGGCGTTTCGCGAAGACCTGGTCGAAGCTGTCCGCGGTTACGCTGGCGGCCATCCAGGAGGTCTGGCTCTCAGAGGCGGTCATGTCCGGGCGAGCCCGGATCGACGAACTGGCGAGACTCAATGGCGTGGTCGATGAGCGCGCACTTGCGGCTGTTGTTAAGGTCGCCACTGAGAACCTCGATCCGTCAGTCCGTTCGTTCTTTGCTGAGGCATTGGTGCTCTACGCGCACAACCGGGACCTGGCTAGCGAGTTGGGACCCATGGTCGTGCGCCATCGTCGAAAGACGGAGCACAGAGTCTTCCGGGTGGGACGCGAATACGGATGTCCAGAAGACTTGGCGGGGCGTCGGCCTGACAGGCATGTCCTCCATGCTGCGCTTGGCCTCGATGTCCGAGGAGCAGCCGAGCTTCCGCACTACCTCTTGATGCGCTGCGTGTCCGATACGAAGAAGGGCAGGGGGCGCTCGTCGCTGGGTTCGGCGTTGACTGGATGCTACTCAACATTGCTGGGTTCCGCCGAAGGGAAACGGGTCAAAGACTGGATCGCCACCCAGACGAACGCGAGCCGTCATTTTGGGCTCCTTCTGAGCATGGTCGATAGCGCTCACGACCCAGAACATCCGAAGCTTGCCGCGGTCGTCGAACAGGTGCTCCAAGCCTGGCGCCATGGCGAGAAGACGCTCCTGTTCTGCTTTCGTACCAATACCGCGGAGCGCCTGCACGAGATCATTCGCGACCGAATCACATCCGTGCTGGACGACCAGCGCAAGGCCTGTCTCGGGGGCGAGTCGTCGTTGGTTGCGCTGCGTGCACGGCTGACGGGGCGCGACCGCGATCTCATGCCACTCGGGCTCGACCGGGTGTTGTGGTCTCTGAGCATCGCGGAAGGCGCGGGCCACGAGCGGCCGTTCGATCCCAGCTCGCTCGATCTTCAGGACGGTGACGTCGACGAACTCGCGCGGCTCTCTCTACGGCACAACGTCGCCCTGGACGAGGAGAGAGTAGACCGGGTGTTTCTGACTCGCGCAGTCGAGCACGTCGTGGCGAGACGCCTCTTGGCCGCCGAATCTGAGGGAATCGACCAAGCTGTCTTGAGGAAGATCGCCTCGTCTGCATGGGTGGAGTGGCCTTACGGCCTCGACCAGGAGGTCGCCGATGACGAAGCGGGGGACGGCGACGAGGGGGTCTTGCTGCGCGGCGTCCACACACAATACCCCGTCGAGACTGAACGGCCCCACGACCGCCAAGTTGAGGCGCTCGCCAAGCGCATTCGACAACGACGCGACCGTGCCAGGAAGGCGGGCGACACGCCGATCTTCGACGTTGACGCCGAAGGGCCCAGCTTGTGGTTCGGTGGTTCACCGAAGAAAGCGGCGGCCAACCCGAGTCTGGTTATCAAGCAGATCCACGAACACCTGGCTGCATTGACCCAGGGAGACGACGGCCTCGATTGGGAGTCCCGACGCCAAGTAATGGAGGCCCTCCGGCGGGCCATGCTGCGTGTCTCGGTGCTCGTTCGCTTGCTGCCGACGAAGAAGGACCGGGACGAACAAGCCTGGGGCGACTTGCTCGTTCAAGCGTTCTGGACTCCTGGCGAGAATGGGCAGCATGAGAGCATGGCGCACCGTATCGAGGTGTTTCTAGAGGACCTGCGCGGTGCGAGTGGTTCATTCGACGACCCGGAATCGGCGAAGGCTACTCTCCTTGACGCGACGAAGCTCCGCGATCAGCGGTTCGTGGCGCTCGTCAAGGGCGGCGACCAGAAGGGGCGAGAACGAGTCTTCGCCGGATTCAACACACCGCTGTTGCCGGACGTACTCGTATGCACGTCCGTCGGGGCCGAAGGGATCGACCTTCACCGGCACTGCCGCCACGTTGTCCACTACGACCTGGCTTGGAATCCGGCGGTTCTGGAACAGCGAACGGGTCGAATCGATCGAATCGGCAGCAAGACATTTCGGGAGCGCGACTTGGCCAAGGGAGCAGCAAGCACGTTCCTTGAAGTTGGCGTGCCGTTCCTGGCAGGGACCTACGATGAGCGAATGTACGAGGAACTCCGACTCCGTGCGCAGATTTTCGAGGTCCTGACCGGGGGTGACGTCGCCGCTGACAACCCAGAGGGCAGCGATGATGGCGAGCAGGGAGAGGGGAAGGAGACGGGGTTACGGCTTCTGCCGCTGCCACCGGCGATGGTTGACGATCTTCGCGTCCGCCTGCACGTGTGGGAAGAGGGCGACGCATGAGCGCCGAGTACTCAAAGAGTCTAGGCGGTCATTGGCACCCAACCAACGGTGTGTCTGTGCACGTTGCAGTGCGACGAGCCAATTCAACCCGGAAGAGAGGCCGATCATTCAGGAACATTGAAGCGCCGGGAGACAGGTTGTTATGAGCACGGCGAAAGAACGCCTCCTGAACCCGCAGCACCTTCCAGCGAGCCTATGGGATGGGCCGTCTGAAACGTTGCGGCTGCCTCCACCACTGGCTCGAGCGTACGAGACAGTGATCGATCGCCACGGGCTTCGGACGCTTGCGAATTCTCGTGACTTCGACAATCCACCTGTCGGGGGCGTGACGCAGACTCTTACAAACCAGCATTTTGCGCAGGCGTTCGATGGTTCGGTGGCGCGAGCGCAGCTCGCTTTGGTAGACCCTTTGAGCGACGCGGCGGAAGCGTCCAACGCATACGTCAGCAGCCTCGCAGGCAATCGGTTGAGTCTGATTGATGCCCCATGTGGCGCCGGAGCCGCCGCCCTGGCGTTCCTTGCAAGCATTGCGGAACTGCTTGCATGCAACGTCCTGCCGAGGGAGTCCTAAACGGACGAGACTGCCTTCCGTCAGCTCTGACCGAGACCCTTTGGTTTACACAATACCTACTATCGGACCCCAAAACTGTGCTTGAATCGTCTATCCACTGCGGGTCTCGATGAACGACTCGGGTTAACTCGGGACGGCGGTGATGGGCGGGACCCTCCATGCTATCAGCCCGCGGATCCATGCCGAAGAGGGGAGGGGAGGCTCCGGATCGCGGACCACTCCGCGATTCCCGTTCATCGATCCATCATCCGGCGTGGGGCCGTTCGAGGACGTGGCCTGCGCGGCGGTCGGCGCGCAGCAGGCCCAGGGCGAAGAAGAGACCGAGGGCGCCGAGGCAGGCGAACATCACCTGGCTGGCCGTGTAGTCGCCGGTCATGACCCGGAGCTTTCCGTTGAACACGGGGAAGGCCATCAATCCCACGTTCTGGATCATGGTCATGATGCCGAACGCCACCCCGACCCGCTCCTTCTCCACCACGAGCGGCACCGCCGGCCACATGGCGGCGGGCACCAGGACGAAGGAGGCCCCCAGGATCAGCATGGCAAACACGGGCGGGAGGTGCGTGAGCCCCACCAGCAGGTGCGCCGGGATCATGAGGAGCGATCCCAGGATCATCAGGCTGGCGCGGCGCCCGATCTTGTCCACGAGCCCCCCGGCGAAGGGGGCGAAGCACATCGAGGCGAAGATGATGATGGAGGAGGTGCCCGGGGCGGTGGAGAACATGTGGGCGAAGTTGAAGAAGATGGCCTGGAAGAAGCCCAGCCCGGTGGCCTGCGTGTTCGGCAGGCCCCACTTCGAGGCGAAGAGGTCGGTGGACAGGGCGGTGAACGGAAAGATCGCCGAGTAGAAGGTCACGCACAGCAGCGAGACATACCACCAGGACGGGGGGAGCTTCGCGATCACCGCCACGGCGATGGCGACCACGAGCATGATCACGGCCCAGAGGATCGTGAAGTCGGTCATGAGGTCGAAGTACTGGATGTACCCGAGATACCGCACGGCGGTGAGCAGCAGGCCCGCGCCCACCACGAGCCAGAGCCTGTGGTCCCAGACCCGGGCCAGGTCCTCGCCGGTGGCCTCGTCCTTGAGCTCGAGAATCCGCGCCGCCCGGATGTCCATGACGGCGTAGACGAGATTCGCCAGCAGGCTTAATCCGCAGAGCAGGGCCGCGGCCCAGAGGGCGGCCGTCGGGCCCAGCCGCTCGGCGATGAGCGCCTCGGTGTTGAAGCTGAAGAGGGTGCCTAGGCGCGCGATGGTGAGTGTCGCGCCGAACGAGAACGCCAGCTCCTTCCCCTTGAACCAACGGGTCAGGATTGCATTCTGCGCAACGACCAGGGACTCGGATCCCCATCCGAAGATGAAGCGGCCCGCCAGGGCCAGCCCGATCGTCGGCGCAAAGGCCACGAGGACCGCTCCGAGGGTCACGAGGGCCGAGAAGAGCAGGCTCGCCTTCCGGGCGCCGATGCGGTCGATGAGGATCCCGCTGAAGAGCAGCGTGATGATCGCCGCCAGGCTGTAGATGGAGTAGAGGCCGCCGATGGCGTCCTGGCTCACCGACCAGGTCTTCATGAGCTGCCCGGGGATGGCGCCGACGCAGTCGTAGGCGAAGTAGCTGCCGTAGGTCAGAAGGCCCACGAAGATCAGGATCGTGAAGCGGAAAGCCCGCCCGGAGGGGTGGAAGAAGGCGGGATCCGGCAGGGTCGTGTCGCTCATAAGGGGGCCTATTCTCTACAAGTCCGCCGGGGAATTCAAGCGGCGGGCCCGGTCAAGCGGGTGGTGTGGCGCGGGAGGGGCCGTCCGGGCGTCGGGACGCGTCGATCATCCTCCGCATCGCCGCGATGTGACCGGGCGTCGTTCCGCAGCACCCTCCGAGGATCTTCACCCCCATCGCCGCCATCGCGCGGCCCTTCTCCGCCATGAACTCCGGCGACTCCGGGAAGACCGGGACCCCGTCCTTCAGCTTCGGGATGCCGGCGTTGGACTGGATGAGGATCGGCAGCGTGGTGTGCTTCAGGAACTCACGGGCGATGGAGATCATGTTCTCGATGCCGTTGCCGCAATTCGAGCCGATGATGTCGGCGCCGGCCCCGTCCAGGCCCCCGGCCGCCTGCTCGATGCTCGTTCCCATGATGGTGAAGAACCCGCGGGGCGTGGAGTCGAAGGTCATGGTGGCGCAGACCGGGACGGAAGCCGAGAGGGATCTCGCCGCCCGGACGGCGAGCACGGCCTCCGAGAGGTCGGTCATCGTCTCGACGCAGATCAGGTCGACCCCTTCTGCGATGAGGGCCTTCATCTGCCTCCGGAACGAGTCCGAGACGAGCTCCGCGCTCGCGTCGCCGTAGGGCTCGAGGATCCTGCCGCTCGGACCGCAGGAGCCGCAGACGTAGGCGCGGTCTCCCACCGCCCTCCGCACGGCGGCGACGGCCCGGGCGTTCACTTCCTCCGTGCGGCCATCCAGGCCGTAGGCGGCCAGCTTCAGGGGCGAGCCGCCGAAGGTGTTCGTCTGGAGGATCTCCGCCCCCGCCTCCAGGTACGAGCGGGCAATCTCCTCCAGGACCTCCGTCCTCTCGAGGCTCATCCGCTCGGGGCACTCGCCCGCCTTCAATCCCCGCTGGAGCAGCAGGGTCCCGATGGCGCCGTCGGCGAGGAGGACTCCGGGCCGGGCCAGCCTCTCCCTGAAGGGCTGCATCAGCTTCTCCCCAGGAGCTTCTTGACGCACTCGACGGCGCTCGTGCCGTCGAAGCAGTAGGCGTCCGCCCCGATCTCCCTGGCGTAGTCCGCGGACAGGGGGGCGCCGCCTACGATGATCCTCGTGCGGCCGTGGACTCCCCTCTCTTTGGCGAGATCGACCACCGCCTTCATGACCGGCATGGTCGTGGTCAGGAGGGCGGACATGCCGATGACGTGGGCGTTCTCCTTCTGGGCGGCATCCAGGAACCGCTGGGGGGAGACGTCGTTGCCGAGGTCGATCACCTCGAAGCCGGCGCCCTTCAGCATGATCGCCACGAGGTTCTTCCCGATGTCGTGCAGGTCGCCCTGGACGGTCCCGATGACCACCTTTCCGATGGCCGGGATCCCCTCCCGGACGAGGAGCGGCTTGAGGATCTCCATTCCGGCGACCATGGCCCTGGCGGCGAGCAGGACGTCGGGGAGGAATATCTCGTGGGACTTGAACCGCTCCCCGACCACCGACATCCCGGCGATGAGGCCGTCGTCAAGAATCGTCTTGGTATCGAGTCCGCCGTCGATGGCCCTGCGGGTCAGCTCGGCGACCTTTCCGGCATCGCCTCGCTGGAGGCTCTCGGACAGTTCCTGGATGATCCCCATGGAGGTTCCTCTTCGCTATTGTTCGAGCAAGGATGAGATTCTGTCCCGACACGAATGGGTGCGGCAATCCCGGCAGAAGGAGAAGGTGTCCTCGAAGTCGAAGATCTCCTTCCTGCCGGCGACGATGACGCCGCTGATCGACTTGAGCGGCTGCATGAGAAAGCTCTCGTTGAGAGCGATTCCGATCTCGCCGGGCCGGAGGGCATTGAACAGCGCTTCCTGGGCGCTGATGTGCCATCCGCAGTACCCGGGGCTGAAGCAAAGGGTGCCACCGAGGGAGTCCAGCATCCCGGTGTCCCTCAGATGCGTCCGGTAGAAGTCCTCGACCGCCCGGGCCGCCATTTCGGTTCCTTCGGAGGCGGCGGAATCGAGCATGGAGCCCAGGGCGAAATCGTTGTGCCGGAACAGGCGCGAGATCTCCGCGCAGACAGCTTCCCCGACGGTCACGGCGAAGAGGGCGAGGCGGTCCGAGGCCCGGTAGATGGGCCCCACGGGCGATTCCTCCTCGTTCGACCCCCTACCCTGGAACACGGTCCCGAACTCGTCCCTCGGGATCTCCATGAGGATGCCGGCGGGGCGGGCCTTCTCGCCGTACAGCGAGAGCGCGTCGTCCGCCAGCTGCGAGATTTTCCCGTTGGGAGTCGTCCACCTGGGAATGCCCTGGCCCCCCATGACGGCACCCCGGGACGGCAGGACCTCCGCGGCCGGGATCTGCAGAATCTTCCGGATCACGGGACCTCCGGGAGGCGCTCCATCCCGTGCCCTCGCGCTTCGGCGGTCATCAGCTTTTCAATCTCGCGGCGGACTTCCGCGGGCAGGCGCGACGGGCGGTGCGAGGAGACGATCTTCTCGACCTCGTACCGCGCGCGCTCCAGAAGCGAGGTGCTCCCTTCCTCCTCCCAGCGCATCCTGTTCGCCCGGCTGATGACCGGCCCGGGGAAGTAGTCCTCTTCCCGGAGATACTTCCGGGTGTGGTCCGCGATGAGAAGGTGCTTCTCGCGGAGAAGCTCCTCGAAGATCGGCGCCGACGGGAAGTCCTCCTTCGGCTCGATCCCGCGGACCATGCGCAGGGCCATCCCGCAGATCTCGTTGTCCAGGACCAGCTTCTCCAGGCTGAAGCAACTCTCAAAATCCAGCATGCCCGGCCCGGAGACGTTGTTGATGCCGGCCAGGGCGGCAAGGCTCGCTCCCATGGAGGACTCGAGCCCCGCCTGGGCGTCGAGTTGTTTCGCGTCGCTCAGGCCGATGTACGCCTGGGTCGGCATCTTCAGGTGCTTGCCGATCTCGTTGTACGCGCAGTCGATCATCATGGTGCTGACGGAGCCCATGGGCGTCGTCTCGTACCGGACGTCGAAGAAAGCCGGGGAGCCGCCGTAGAGCACGGGAGTGCCAGGCCTGGCGAGCTGGCTCATCACGACCCCGCTGAGCGTCTCCGCCGTGTGCTGGATGAGGGTGCCCACGAGCGTGACGGGGGCCATGAATCCCGACAGGGGCATGGAGATGTACTCGACCGGGATGGAATGCTCGGCGCAGTCCAGGAGGTTCTGGGAGGTGACGTCGCTCCACTTCAAAGGCGAGGTGGGGCAGCAGGAGAACACCGTGAGCGGCCTGGCCGCGAGGTTCTCCCTCGTGCCCCGCACCGCCAGCTGGAGGTCCTTCATGATCCGGAACGCCTCGATGGTGAAGGCGCCCGTCACGACCGGCTTCTCGCAGTGCAGCAGGCTCAGATAGAGGCGATAGCTGTCGGAGATCCGTTCATGCACGTCCGAGGGAACCATGGCCGTGGACTGGGAGGTGATGTGGTCCATGCGGGCCATCAGCTTGGCGTACCGGACGTAATCCGAAGTGGACGGCTTGCGGATCCTGTTGGTGGCGCCGTCGAGGACGGTGATGGCCGCGGATCCGGGCGTGAAGTTCGTGTTGTATCCCGACAGGTCCACGGCCTCGTTTCCCAGCACGTCGTAGAGCTTGAAGCCGCGGGGCACGACCGCCAGGGCGGCATCGATGAGATCCTCCGTGAAGAACACCCGATGCGCGGAGGCGTCGATGCGCGCGCCGTGGTCCGACAGCAGCCTGGAGGCGCCGTCGTTGTGAACCTCGACGCCGAGCCTGCACAGGAGGGCCCGCGCCTCGGCGACGATTTTCTCGATCAGCTCATCGTTGAGGAACCTGAGGATCGGTCTCATGAAGGAGTCCTTCCAGCGAGGAGGTCCATTCTGCCGTCTCCACGGGATGCGGAAGCGCGGACGGCGCC
>Ga0315288_10009456_pt1 | contig 12278 bp, 12 predicted proteins | sample YL17G11_20_MG_FD_203454 | JGI IMG/M metagenome (GOLD analysis project Ga0315288, IMG submission 203454) | Sediment microbial communities from Yellowstone Lake, YNP, Wyoming, USA - YL17G11_20 | ecosystem: Environmental > Aquatic > Freshwater > Lake > Sediment | place: USA: Wyoming | collected...
TTGCTTGAGGGACTGGTCATAGTCAACTGTCTTGAAGATTCTAGCCATACTGGGCATTGTATCACCACATGCGCTACTGGTACAGGGTTTCACTCCGACAAACTGCTAGGGAGCAAGCAAACAGAATCATGTTGGCAATAGGGTTAGACTTGCCAGTTGGATGATTCTTCCCACGGATCCGATGGAGCTCTGCAAAAAGGAGGATATATATGCCGGAAGAGTTTGACCAAAGAGGCGGAGGACGAATTGGACACAGCTTTTGGAGAGCATCAAATGCTACTTGGCCTTTTGCTTCTCTGACAGTGACCCCGCAGACCCTCACGCTCAAAGTGTTGATGAAGCAGTATACCTTTGAGAGGGAGACAATTCGCCAGTTGAAGCGCTATCGAGGTATCCTTTCTACAGGGCTACAGATTGTCCATATAAGAAAGGATTATCCTCCTTTTATCGTATTCTGGACTTTTAGTTTCGAGGTCCTGAAATCAGAGTTACAAAGGCTAGGGTATAGTGTGGAGGACAACAGTTCTTGAGGTCGTGTTGGGAGCAAATGTAAATAGACTGGCCGGTATCTGCTGGGTCTGGGAATTGTGTTAGAGAGTAATGTTCCAATGAGAGTACTCAGGGTTCGAGTTGGTGCGTCCCAAGCGCGAACACAGCCTGCCCGTGGTGCTCAGCGTGGACGAAGTGCAGCGCATCCTGGGCTGCCTCCGTCTGCCCCACTACCGCGTCTGCCTGAGCACGATCTACACGTGCGGTTTGCGCCTGCAAGAATGGCTGGCCGCGCTGGGTCGTGCACTGCCAGCCGGCTGGCGATGGCCTCAACGCCCTCAAGTACCTCGCTCCCTACATCTTCCGCGTCGCCATCAGCAACCGGCGCATCCTGAGAGTGGAGGGTGGCCGGACCGTCACACCGGCCGGAGAGTCGCCTGGTCTGGCATGTGACCCGCCCCAAGGCCGTTCGCCCCGGGCCGGATGACGCTTCACGTGCGCGGATGGGCTGCCCCTGGCTCAGTGCGCGGCGCGTTGCCCCACACGTGGTTTTGCCTTAATCCCCAGGTGGGAATACAATCCCGTTACAGGTCAGTATGACCGGCTTAGCTCAACACGGATTATGCGGCGGCGGCGCGCCGCATGAATCCTAGTCGTTGGGCGCATTTACGACTTGTGAGTGAAGGGGAAAAGGAAGGCGAAATGAATATTGGCATTATCGTTTATTCTCGTACTGGCCACACATTGTCTGTCGCTATGAAGCTGAAGGAGAAATTGTCTATAGCCGGGCATACGGTGACTCTGGAACGGCTGGAAACTGCTGGGCCAGTGAGCCTGAGCGCCACAAGCGCCGAACTCGAGACAATGCCTGCAATTGACACATACGAGGCCCTGGTGTTCGGCTGTCCCGTACAGGGAGGGGTTCCCGCACCGCCTATGATGAGCTATCTGGAGCAGGTTGCATCGTTAGAGGGTAAGCAGGTTGCTTGTTTGGTGACCGGCTTTTTCCCTGCCGGGTGGGGGCGAAACCAAACCGTGGCCCAGATGAGAGAGAGCTGCGAATCAAGAGGCGCAACAGTCTGTGGAGCGGGGAGTGTGGGTTGGTTTAGCGTGAGGCGCAAGCGACAGATCTCAAAGGTAGTGGATAGCTTGAGCGCATTGTTTTGAGTTGTGATCCATTCAAGTTTGGAAAATGAGAAGAGGTGGAGTGGTTTGTGATGGATGTTATGCCAATTTGCCTGAAAGGAGACTTACAGTGAGTCAAACACGACCAACTCTTATCGAGGCTATTGTCAAGACGATTGTGACCCATACCGTTACGTACTTCATCATGGGTCTGTTGGCGTCTACGATCCTTGACTATACGCGTTTTTTCGCAGAGTCCAGCCTCAACCTCATGATGCGGCAGACAAATGACCCATGGGTGATGGTGGGGCCGTTGTTCCAGCCCATCAGGGGAATTCTGTTCGGGGTCGTCTTCTATCTGCTCCGTGAGCCGTTTTTCGGAAAGAAGAACGGTTGGCTGCTGATGTGGATCGTTCTGGTGGTAGTGGGGATCATCGGCACCTTCGGGCCAACGCCTGGCTCCTTGGAGGGAATGCTCTATACGGTGTTTCCGTTGTGGGTCCACTTGAGGGGCCTGCCGGAGGTTCTCTTGCAGTCCTTGTTTCTGTCGTTGATCCTGTTCTACTGGGTGAATCATCCACAGAAAAAGTGGCTCAATTGGGTTATGGGGATTGCATTCTTGATTTTGATGTCCTTCCCCATAATCGGCCTACTGGTAGGGCAGCCCAAGTAAGCCCGCCTACCTGTCTGCAAAGCTATTCAGTCGAGCGGCCCAGTTATGGTCGGCGGGGCGGCGTTGACTCCAATACAGCCAGTCGCCATCGTAGGGGCTTTTGTCGCCGCGACCCTTCGCTGCGCTCAGGGCAGGCTCTTGACGTGCCGGACAATCGGCGTGTCTTCGTGGCGGGCCAGGGTGCTCGTCCCGTCGCTGAAGGCATCTCGCGTGCCCTGGCGTTGCCAGTAACGCTCGAAACGCCAGCCGGGGGATTTGCGCCGATGGCGATACTGCGCTCATTGGTACAGTTTGTGGTAGACCTGGCTATCTATGCGGGCGAAGGCGCGCTGGGCGACACACGCGCGATAGTACAGCGACCAGCCGCGGATGATGGGGTTGAGGGCCGCGACGGGGGCGGCCTGGGGCGCGCCCCGGTAGTGGCGGATGACGCTCTTGATTTCATCCAGGTGGCGCTGAATGGCCTCGTCGCTCGGTTTGATGAGCGTCTTGATGCCCGGCTGCCCCCGGAAGGTGTGGGTGTGGTACTGGCCCACCTGATACTGCCGGACGTTGAAGCCGAGGAAGTCAAACCCCACCTGAGCCTGAACGATTCTGCCTCGGTTGCATACGGCTCGTACGAAGACTGCTTGAAGACGAAGGAATGGACGCCTCTTGAACCCGGCTTTAGCGAACACAAGTATTATGCGCCGGGTATTGGCTTGGTTCTAGAGATCATCCTCAAAGGGGGCGAAGGACGAGTGGGGCTTGTAGACATTACAACCGAATAAGGTCGGCTGACCGCCGTAAGCAATCGTATCCGAGTATCCTAGGGCCGGCATCCAGCCGGCCCTAACCTCATTACGGTTAAGAGCGGAATAGACTTTGGAAGTCTTGGAAGCGCTTCTCGTAGCGACTTACCTCAAGATGATGGGACGCGTGAGCCGGGTCTCAAAGGGAACCGTAGAGGAGAACAATCACGTTGACTCGGCCACCGCGTAAGATGAGAGAACTCTCATACTCGGTTAATCTTGTTCTCATTGAACTGCACTATACTAACGATACAGCCCGCAATCATGCGGGACGAATCAAGTTAGAAAAGGGAGAAAACGATCATGAAAACTATTCAAGCGTTTGTACAAAAGATCAGAACCAAGGTCACCATGCCTCAGAGCCGCCGAGTCGGTCTCCTGGCATTGGGCCTCATCGTCGGCATCCTCTTGGTCGGCTGTAGCGGTGGTTCGAAGCCAGCAGATCAATCGAGCGACACTGCGGGCCAGGGTGGCGCGCGAGGCGACGCAGAGCTCGGTCTCACCGAAGAGGAGATTGCGCGGCGCGTTGACGCCGTAGAATCGTTGATCGCCACTTGCATGCGTGACGCCGGGTTCGAGTACGTCCCTGTCGCTTACGCCACAGCCCGCGCCGCGATGGACAGCAATAGCAGGCCTTCCGGCCTCAATGCTGACGAGTTCCGCGCCCAGTTGGGGTACGGCATCACGACACTGTTCGCGGGCGCTGACAGCCAGGCTGTCATGGGCGCGGGTGAACAGAACATTCGCATCCGTAACAGCCTGTCTCCCGCCGATCGCGTCGCCTACGACCGCGCGCTCTACGGCGAGAACCCGACCGCGACGTTCGTGGTTGCACTCGACGATGAGAACTTTTCGCAGACCGGCGGCTGCACCCGCGCCGCTGTCGAGCAGGTTTTCAGCCCCGAAGAGCTTGGGCCGGGGTTCGTGAATTACCAAAACGCAGAAGGCGCCAGAGTTGAACAGGACCCGCGCGTTATCGCCGCATACAGGGATTGGGCCACTTGTATGCGTGACGCAGGTTACAGCTACGACAGCTCGGATGGGATTAGAACCGATCTGGCGAACCGTCTCAATGCCATCACCGGCAACGCTGATCCCGCGACGCTGGCGGCTGACGCCCAGGCTGCCCTCACCGATCTACAGGGCGAAGAGTTAGCCATTGCCGCCGCCGACCACGAGTGCAACGTCAAATTTGTTGACCCAATCAAGACTCAGGTTGAGACTGAACTGCTTGGGCCGGCCGCCAATCAGCATTAAAAGTCCCACGATCGGAGCAAACCATGAAACGTATCCTGAAAATCTCGCTCGCCCTCACGTTTGTGATCCTCGTTGCGCTGGGGGGATGGATCGCAGGGTCAAATATCAAATCCCCGGCCGAAGCGGCCGCGCGAACGGCGCCGCCAAAGGCATCGCCGATCCTAGTCCCGGTTGAGGAACGCGTGCTAACGTCCAACATCGTGACTCGCGGCACCGCCCGGTTCGGCTTGCCCCAATCCATCTCGATTGCCCCCTCCCCCTTAAAGCCCAACGCGGGGGTGATCACGACGCTACCTGTGCGGGACACCCAGCTTAACGAGGGTGACGTTATGCTCACCGCTTCCGGACGTCCAGTTTTCGTTCTCCAGGGCGAAATCCCAGCTTACCGGGACTTCGCCCCCGGCCTGTCTGGCGGCGATGTTCTCCAGTTAGAGCGCGGACTAGAGCGATTGGGATTCGATCCGGGGCCGGTTGATGGAACCTACGATGAACAAACCGGCGCAGCCGTGACCGCCTGGTATACCTCGGCGGGGTTTCAGCCGTTTGGGGCTACGGCCGACCAACTCGCCCATATCCGCGCCCTCGAACAGGAACTGGCTACAGCGACAAACAACAAGCTGGCGGCCGGCGACGCAGCCGCCACCGCCCCCCTGGCCATACAGGCTGCTCGGGCCGACATGGAGGCTGCCACCAGCGCTGCTCAAATCAATGTCGAGACCCTGACCAGAGCGCGGGATGAACTGTGGAAGGATTGGGCGCCAGACCAAGAGCGAGCGGACGCCGAGAACGCTCTCCAGGCAGCTAAAGCGGCTGCGGATGCCGCCTATGCGGCCGGTCAAGCAGCAATTCAGGCCGCCGTTGACGCCCAGAACGCTGCCGAACGTGAGGCTCAGACGGCCGCCGATTTAGTCGCTCGGATCACCGCCGACCTTGAGACAGCCCGGCGTGACGCAGGCGTGAAGGTGCCGGTAGACGAGGTCGTTTTCCTTCCTGCTTTACCGGTCCGCGTCGAACGGAGCAGCGTTGTCTTAGGTGACGCGGCAAGCGGCCCCGTGCTGATGGTGACGAATAATCAATTAGCGATTGACTCGTCCCTGCCGCTCGACGAAGCGCCGCTCGTAAAACCGGGAATGACCGTCGCCATTGATGAACCGGATCTTGGTATTGCAACCACGGGTGTGGTGGGCCGGGTGGCCGATACGCCCGGTACCGACGGGGTGGACGGGTTTCACATCTATCTCGAGGTCCTCGTTGACAAGACCTCCACTTCGTTCGTGGGTATCTCGTTTCGCCTTACTATTCCAATCGAATCAACTGGCGGAAAGGTCATCGCCGTTCCGGTAAGCGCATTGTCTCTCGCCGCCGACGGGACATCGAGAGTTCAGGTGGACAACAATGGATCGCTTGATTTCGTCGTGGTCGAGCCGGGACTGTCTGCCGGCGGCTTTGTTCAAGTGACCCCTGTTGACGGCACGCTGACACTGGGCCAGCTCGTGGTGGTCGGATACGAGAATAGACAATGACTACGACCAAGCCCAGCACAGTTAAAAACGTCCTCGAGCTCAACAAGATTGGACGGCAGTTTGGAAGCGACCCGGCTGTCCACGCGCTCGTTGATGTTGATCTTTGCTTAGAGCCTGGCGAATGGCTGGCGATTACTGGCCCATCCGGCGCCGGAAAGTCAACCCTGCTCAACGTCATCGGCTGCCTGGACCGTCCAACCAGCGGCAGCTACTTCTTCGATGGCATAGACACCGCCACGTTGAGCGACAACAAACGCGCCGGACTCCGCAGCCGACGTATCGGGTTCGTGTTCCAATCATTCCACCTGCTGCCCCACCGGTCGGTATTGGAGAACGTGATGCTGGCGGAGGTGTACCGTAAGCAATCCTTCCGTGGGCGGCGAGAACGCGCGCTGGTGGCGATAGAGAAGGTCGGACTCTCTCACCGCGCCGATTTCTTACCGACCAAGCTATCTGGCGGTGAGAAGCAACGGGTCGCCATAGCCCGCGCCCTCGTTGGTTCTCCCAGCCTGCTGCTGTGCGACGAGCCGACCGGGAACCTGGATTCGAAAGCGTCCGCCAACCTCCTCGATCTCTTTGAGACCTTGCACCAACAAGGGCTTACCCTGGTCATCGTGACCCACGACGAGAACATCGCCAAACGGGCTGGCCGCCGCGTGCAGATCGTTGATGGCTCACTGACAGAGAACACAGATGAGAAAAGTGAGAGAAAGCTATCGCATTCCCAAAAAACGAGAGCGAACACGAGCCCGATTTCGCGGTCAGGTATCACACTCCGCGACCTCTTTGATGAAGCGATTGCTGGATTGTTCGCCAGGCCGTGGCGTACGGCGCTGACAATGTTAGGTATTGTCATCGGGCTGACCGCCCTCGTGGCCACGCTAGGCCTGTCCCGCACTGCCAGCAACCGCATCATCGGCCGATTCGACGAGCTTGCCGCGACCGAGATATTTGTCACCACAAAGCCCGCGCCCGACGGAGCCAACCCCGAAGCGCTTCCCTGGGACGCTCCCACTCGCCTGCGCCGGCTCAACGGCGTCGTGGCTGCCGGAACGCTTAGTCCGGTCAATATCGGGGACGCGCTGGTTAGCTCGTCACTCGTAAAAGATCCCCAGGGCCAGACCGACTTTAACCTTTCGGTACAGGCCGCTTCTCCCGGTTTGTTTACGGCCGTGCGAGCCGATCTGGAGACCGGCCGTTTTCCAGACCTGGGCCATTCCGAGCGGGCGGACCGGGTCGCCGTTCTCGGGCCGGGGGCCGCGCTCCGGCTCGGCATTGCCGGTGTCGAGCAGCTCCCGGCAATCGCCATCGGCGACAAACTCTACCTGGTCATTGGCATCCTGCGCGATGTCGCCCGCCAGCCGGATTTACTCGGCTCAGTCATCATCCCTGAAGGGACGGCCCGCCACGATTTCGGCCTGAGCAGTCCCCAGCTCGTGGTCGTCGAAACCCGGATAGGTGCGGCAAATCTCATCGCCCAACAAGCGCCACTGGCGCTGCGGCCCGACGATCCATCGGTTCTCAAGATCGCCTCTCCTCCTGAGCCGCAGCGCGTGCGCGAAGCGGTGCAGAGCGACCTGAATGTCTTGTTTCTCTTGTTGGGCGGCCTGTCCCTGATCGTGGGCGCCATCGGCATCGCCAATATCACGCTCGTGTCGGTGATCGAGCGGACCGGCGAGATCGGTCTCCGCCGCTCTATTGGCGCCACCCGTGGGCACATTGCCGCGCAGTTCTTGCTTGAGAGTACCTCTATAGGCGTCGTCGGGGGCATCCTCGGCGCCAGTTTCGGCATCCTGACCGTGGTCGCCGTCTCCGCCTATCAGGTTTGGACGCCGTTACTAGACCCGGTGGCGCCCTTCCTCGCGCCACTGGTCGGCGGGGTGATCGGCCTGGTGTCGGGTACCTACCCGGCTTTGCGTGCCGCCCGCCTGGAACCGGTCGAAGCGTTTCGCACCGGAACGTGATCTGCGCTGGCGCAGACTAACTCATCCAGGTTGTGAGAAAATTCTCATAGAATCCTCATTGTCTCTTAATCTGGTCGTGATACGATAAGGGCACAACAACGGAAATGCCGTTGTTTGAGACTATCAAGATGAGGAGGTAAAAGTATGAAAAAGTGGTTGATCGGCGCTGGAATCGTCGGCGCGCTGGCAGCGGTCTTGCTGGTGGGCGGTCTCGTAAAGGGCGCTCTTGCCCAAAGTGGCACGCCACCCGCGCCATCCCAGGCCACCATCACACCGGAAGAGGCCAAGGACGCAGCGTTAGCAGCCAACCCCGGCACAGCGGTCGTTCAAGTGGACCTGGACGACGAGGGCGGTGCGCCTGTCTACGAGGTCGAACTGGATAGCGGCCTGGACGTGAAGGTGGACGCCAATAGCGGCGCTATCCTGGGCACGGAGCAGGAGGACGCGGACGGGCCGGAGGGCGCTCAGGAAGAGCTCGACCAGGATAACGATGCGAACGACGTCCAGAACGACGTCCAGGAAGAGCTCGAGAACCAGGTTGACGACGCACAGGAGGTGCCACAAGCAGAAGACGCACCGGGGCAGTAGGTTCGGCTGTCCTGTAATAGATGCCCGAACCGGGAGGACGTCGGAGCGATCCGGCGTCCTCTTTTTTTATGAGAGAACTCTCATTTCCCTTTAATCCTGGTCTCACGAAACCGGGGTATACTGATTGTCAATCGTTGACTTTGACTTATTCTGCTCCCGGAACTATACTTGAGAGGTAATAGATTGAACACAAATACAGAAAGAGCGAGTAGAATCGTCGAACCGACGCCGCAATTTGGAAAACCGGCCTGGCTGCCGGGCCTTGCCCTGGCCGCCATTGCGCTTGGCGCTTTCGTCGAACTGGCGGGTGACGTGCGGATCGGAGAAGGATTTGCCTTTGACCAGGCAGTGATGGGAGCTATGCATCACCTGGCGTCGCCGTGGCTGACGGCCGTTATGCGGCTGATCACGGACAGCGGTTCCGCCCCGGTGATCATCGCGCTGTCCCTGGGGTTGGGCGTCTCCTGGCGGCGACGAGCCGGGGGACGAGCGGAGATCAGCGTCCTGTTTGCCACCCTGGTGGGCAGCGCGGCGCTGGGACAGACGCTCAAGGCCATCTTTGCCCGGCCCCGTCCCCACTTTTTCCTGTGGTTGACCTCGGCCGGAGGGTGGAGTTTTCCCAGCGGCCACACCTTGACGGCAGTGATCCTGGGCGGCCTGCTGGCCTGGCTGGTGGGGCAGCGGCTGTCCGGTTGGCAGCGGGTCGTTCTCTGGACAGGCGCTGCGCTGTGGGCTGGGCTGGTAGGCCTGAGCCGGGTCTACCTGGGTGTCCACTACCCCAGTGACGTGCTGGCCTCCCTGGCGGTAGGTAGTCTCTGCCTGTTGGTCGCCCTGTATGTGTATCGAATGAACGTTTCTCAACCAGCGACGTAAAGAGGTATTGGTAGTGCGCATCCTGGTGGTAGAAGACGAACAGCGGATCGCCGTCTTCATCAAGCAGGGCCTGGAAGAAGAGGGCTATGCAGTTGACGTGGCCTACGATGGCGAGGAAGCGCTGGATTGGGCGGCCATGGTGGATTATGACCTGATCGTGCTGGACGTGCTGCTGCCCAAGAAGAACGGCATCCAGACATGTCGCGATCTGCGGGCCCAGGGCAACAAAGTGCCCGTCTTGATGCTCACCGCCCGGGACGCGGTCGAGGATCGGGTGCGGGGGTTAGACAGCGGCGCCGACGATTACCTGGTCAAACCCTTTGCCTTTCAGGAATTGCTGGCCCGCATACGTGCTCTCTTGCGGCGCAGCGGCGAGGTCAAAACCACCCGCCTGCAAGTCGGTGACCTGATGTTGGATACCCTCACACATCGAGCCACTCGGGGCGAGCGGGCCATCGAACTGACAGCCCGCGAATATGCCATACTGGAGTTTCTGATGCGCCATCCGGGCCAGGTGCTCAGCCGTACTCAGATCGCCGAACACGTGTGGAACTATGACTTTTATTCCACTTCCAACGTAGTGGACGTGTACATTCGTTACCTGCGCCGCAAGGTAGACGAAGGATTTGATGTCAATCTAATCGAGACGGTGCGCGGCGTGGGCTACAAGATCGAGGGCCAACCGTGAAACTGCGCAATCTGCTCCAGTCAATACGCGTGCGCCTGACGCTGTGGTACGTGTTGCTCTTGGCAGTCGTGTTGATCGCGTTCAGCGGGGTGCTCTACCTGGCCTTGCGCGTTGCTCTTTACGACAATCTGGATGATACCCTTCGCAGCAGCGTGACACTGGTCGCCAACTCCTTGGACATAGACTCTCAGGAAAATCTGAGCGCTGGCCCAGAGCAGTCGTTCTTATTGAACGATCCGCAGGAAGGGGAACACTTCTGGCGCATCCTGGACCTTTCTGGACAGGTGGTAGAACAGGTCGGCGCGCGTGAAATGGCTGCCCCTATCTCCCCAGACGTCGTCAGGGCAGCGTGGGAGGGACAAGAAGTCATCCAGAGCATCGACATTGGAGGGGACCCCGTGCGAATATACACTGCGCCGGTGGTCCACGGAAACCGGGTCGTCGCCATTGTGCAGCTAGGCGTCTCGTTGGACAACGTTCAGGAGACCTTGACCGCTTTTCGTTGGATTGTGATTTTGGCCCTGCCGGTGACGCTGGTCCTGGCCAGTGTGGGGGGGCTTTTCTTGGCTAATCGCGCCCTGCAGCCCGTGGACCAGATTACCCGTGCTGCTCAATCCATCAACGCCCGTGATCTGAGCCAGAGGCTGGGACTGAACCTGCCCGATGACGAACTAGGGCGGTTGGCCGGTACCTTCGACGCGATGATCGCCCGGCTGGAGAGCGCATTTCGTCGCCAGCGCCGCTTCACCGCCGACGCCTCTCACGAGTTACGCACGCCACTTACCATTGTCAAGGGCAACCTGAGCTTGGCTTTGAATCGCCCACGCGACGCCGACTATTACCGCCAGACACTGGTGGAGGTAGACGAGGAAGTGAATCGTATGAGCCGCCTGGTGGAACGTCTGCTGATCCTGGCCCGGGCTGATGCGGAAGGCATTTCTCTCCAACGGCAGACGGTGGACCTGAGTATCCTGCTGACCGACCTGACCGAACAGACGTGCCCCCTGGTCGAGGCCAAAGGGCTCACCCTGACTGCCGAGATTGCACCCGACCTGACGGCCCATGTTGACGCGGACGCCGTGACCCAGGTGGTACTCAACCTGCTGGAGAACGCCATCAAATACACTCCCTCAGGTCAGGTGCGGTTGAGCGCGCACTATGCCACCCCCAACGACAACGAGATACAGATCGCTGTTGCTGATAGCGGACCGGGCATCCCGCCTGAGCATCAACCCCACATCTTTGATCGCTTCTACCGGGTAGACCAAGCCCGCAGCCGGGAATTGGGAGGCGCCGGGTTGGGGTTAGCCATCGCCCGCGAGCTGGCCCGTGCCCACGGAGGCGACATCACCGACCATAGCATCCCCGGCGAGGGCAGTACTTTCACCGTACACCTGCCCAATCAGCCCACTGTGACGTAAGCCGTTTTCCCCTCGCGATCCCCCGCCAAATGGCTTTCCTCTCTGCACCTCGCTCGTGATAGACTGAACATAGACAGAGTTCTGGAGGTGCGAGATGAATTTGTTCTTACGGCAGGGCCGCCGCCAGTTGTTCCAGTTCCCGTGTCAGTTGCGCCAATAGCCAATGCTGCTCTACTTGTTTGGTATGACTTGCGATTTCCTGACTTCTGGACTATTGCAGATCGTTCTGGCAACGGGCGTGATGCGCAGGTGAATGGAACAGTAGATGTAGCCAAGGGTGTCTCCGGTGGACTGATCATCCCGAAGCCAACTTCAAATTGGCCAGCGCGGCCTGGTGGAATGGTGGCCCCGGTTCTGGCTGGATAGGGGGGAAAATCCGCAGGCTCCAGACATGGCCGAGGTGAGCGTTCCCGAGGTGCAACGGCTTCTGGAAGTCGCATTGCCGTTGCCACCTCGTTCTCCCGAACTCCGTCTGGCGTGGTCGCACCCGCCGTGAGCAACGTCGCTGCACACAAACCGGCTTCCCCCTCGAGGGCGCGGGCGCCGTTTCCCTGCACCCGCGCTTGCGCCTGCCTGGCGGCCGAAAAGCGGGCTGCGCCAGACCGTCACACCGGCCGCAGAGCCGCCTGGCCTGGCACGTGACCCGCCCCAAAGCCGTTCGCCCCGGGCCGGATGGTGCTTCACGTGCGCGGATGGGCTGCCCCTGGCTCAGTCCGCGGCGCGTTTCCCCACACGTGGTTTTGCCTTAATCCCCAAGTGGGAGTACAATTGTCAAGAGCCGGACGTAAATGTACCACGGATGTTCACCAAGAATGCACCACGGATGTTCACCAAAAATGTACCAGGCATGTTCACCGAAAATGCACCACCTATGTTCGGCCAAAAT
>Ga0315288_10009457_pt1 | contig 12274 bp, 14 predicted proteins | sample YL17G11_20_MG_FD_203454 | JGI IMG/M metagenome (GOLD analysis project Ga0315288, IMG submission 203454) | Sediment microbial communities from Yellowstone Lake, YNP, Wyoming, USA - YL17G11_20 | ecosystem: Environmental > Aquatic > Freshwater > Lake > Sediment | place: USA: Wyoming | collected...
ACTACAATATTCAGCAGTTAAATTTTTGTCCTCATGGTGTTCTATATCTTTCAATAAATCTTTTTTATCTTCATACTGAATTTGATTTCCATCATCCATTTCAAAATTCAAAGATACTGGAGCTGTGTCGTGATATATTTTTCCAAATATTACTTGTTTAATTTTATATAGTAAAAATCCACCAAACGAAATTGTTATTCTATAATTTTTATATTTGAGAAATTCTTCCAATAGAAAGTGCACGGCATCAATTGATTTTTCTTCAAGAAAATAAGAATCGGTAATTAGATTTGAATAGTGTTTCTTAATAAGTGATTGACAGTATGATAATAGAATAGTATATAGTTCATCATATATTTTTTGTTGTACCTTGCCAGAACTACCACAATACCTATATTGGAGTCTTTGTAGTGTCCTTTCTGTTTCTGGTTCCATAACACAAAAAGTTTCTAAACAATTAGGACAAACCATTAAATAATTTCGCCACTTTTTTATATACTCAGGTGATATATGAAATTCATATCTACAGGCTTTACATGTTTTTGGTTTGGCCATTTAACTCTCCTTTTGATAATGAAAATAAGGAGTGTACATTTATTTTCTATACACTCCTTATTGTACTAATTAACTTAACAATTTGAATAGGAACTCTCCGAATAATGTGTTAGTCCCCTGTTATTCAAGAAAACCATAACTCTGGCTCTTGGGAGTTCGAGTTGTTCTGCGATTGTTCTTGCATTTCTGCAAGCTTTTCTTTGTTTGTTACCATTGAACATTGAAAGAACCTGTTGTTCTTCTTTTTTTGTGAGAGGTTTAGTAATTTTTGGCATTAACTGCCTCCTTGTTTAATTTTTTGTTATATATAAAATATAAATATATTTTATTCTTTATTTGAATCCGTCTGCTTTTAATTCATCGAGAACATACTCTTTATCGGTACTTGAAAGTTTTTTAAATTTATCACATGATTTAACTTGTGATATTGTTTTATATTTTGCTTTCAAATATCCAATAATTTCATTAAGATCTTCTTTCTCTTTAATAGTAAATTTATAATTTTCTTTCATTTTTAATATCCATTTAATAAAAAATTTTATATAATTATTAGTAATTTAATTTTTTAAATTCACTATAATTATTAGTAAGACATTTATTTTCTTTATTATTCCATTGGTCCATTCTACAACCATGTTCGCCAAGTTTATAGTTTATTGTTTTATTTAATTTTATTGCCTCTTTAAATATATATAAACTATTTTTTAATCCTATCATAATACCACCAAATTGGCAATCCCGACATTTATTTTCCATAATATAATCTCCTTATTTAATATATAAATATTTTAATGTAGATTTTTTTGATTTCTTTCATTTATATTATTTTTTACAATTTCAAATTCTTCTTTATGTTCATTCCAATATTTAGTAGAATGTGCGTATTTCCAAATTTCACCATACTCAAGTCCGGCAGTTAATTTTACTTCATTACCCGCTATATTTTTATAATATGGATATTCCATCCAATATTTAATAATTTTTTCAGTTTCTTGAATTTCAGGAATATATAATTCAAAAACTATTTCATCATGAACATTAATTATTATTCTTGTTTTTACGTTTTTCTTTTTAAATTCTTTCCAAATATTTGTCATTGCAATTAAAGTAGTTTGACCACTTGTTCCTTGTACTGGCGCATTTAATGCAGCATTCATTAAATTTCCTAAATTAAAAAATGAATCTTTATTTTTATAACTATCTTCTCCTATATAAGTTAATTCTGGAAGTCTACGTTTTCTTCCTAAAAGAGTTTTAACATAACCATTTTTTTGAGCAAATGATCTATTGTATTTTATATATTTTTCTATCTCTGGATATGATTGATAAAAAGCATTTAAATATTTTTCACCAGCTTCTATTTCAACTCCAAAAGAATTTGCAAGTCCGTATTTTGTAGCACCATAAAGTCCTTGAAAATTTAGCGTTTTTGAATTCGTTCTCATTTGTTTAAAATGTTTATCTTCTTGTCCTTCAATTTTAGTTTTTGAAAAAATTTCTTCATAAGAAATATTTTTATTTTCTAATAATTTAAATAAAGAAATACAAGTATAACAATGAGGATCTTTACCACTTAATATAACATTTTCAAGTGGGCCTTTACCCGCTATTTGAGAATATATAGATACTTCCATTCCATCATAATCTGAATATGCAATTACATATCCTTCTGGGGCTAAAAATATTTTTCTAAATTCTGGAGTTTTTGGCATATTTTGCCAATTGATTGTAGAACCTAATCCACCGCCCCCAGACATTCTTCCGGTTTCAGTTCCATGAAGTTTATATCCCCCATAAAGTCTTCCATTATAAATAGATGCTAAAAATCCTTTTTCATTATCTATCTCTTCTTCAACTTCAAACAATTTCTTTTTATTATTTTTTTTTTCTTTTTTAATAGAGTATCCAAATTGCGATATTTCTTTTGTTATATGATTATATTCAATTATTTGTTTTAAAAATTCATGATCTTGTTCTTTTACATATCTTTCAAGAACTTCTTTATTTAAAACTAAATCTCCATTTTTTGTTAATAATTCTTTTCCTTTATCATCTTTTAATATTTTAAATTCTGGAATTTTTTTTAATACTTCTGTAAGTTCTTTACTACTTTTAAGATTAAAAGATTTACCCGCTATTTTATAAATATTATTTTCTATTTCATTTACTTTTTGTTTTAATTTATTTACGTATTCTTTTAAATAATTAAAATCTATTTGTACTCCGGTCATTTCAATATCAGTAATCATTTCAACTGCCGGCATTACAAAATTATAAAAGTTTTCTTTTACAGAAATATCATCCAATTCAAAACGTTTAACAAAATAATCATATAATTGTCGAGTAATTATAACATCCATACAAGCATATTCTAATAATATTTGTTGAGGGGCTTGTAAAAAATTATCTATTTTATATTTTTTAAAATACTCTTGTAATTTTAATTCATATCCACCATAAATAGTATACAACCATGTTAAAGATTTTAAACCATTAGGACTATTTTCATTCAAAGAATGAGAAGCTAACATAGTATCAAAATCACATCTTGCATTATAAATACCGTTAGATTTTAGCATTTTTAAATCAAATTGAGCATGATGGAATACAAAAATAATATCTTTTTTACTAAATAATTCATTCAATAACTCTTTATTTATACTCTGAAACACACAGAAGCTCCCAGTGACACCATCATTTGAGAACTGAATACTATATAATTCGTCTTCAAAGTAATTCAACCCGGATGTTTCTGTATCAATTGCTATTATTTGTTTATTTGTATTATTTAAATAAGATTGAATTAAATTATTCGGTTCTTTTTCATAAAGTAATTTTAATTCTGATTTTCTTTCTTTTCTTTCTTTTAAAACTTCTTTAGTTCTATTTAATTGTTCAAAAAAGAATTTTGTTTCATAGACATCTTTAAATGTACCTTTATAATCTATATATTGATATATTGGGGGAATAGAAAAAACTTTACAATTAAATTCAGAAGAATAAATCCAAGTATCATCTTTTTGATATTCTTGTAATGCTCCCCCAATAGGAACAAAAAAATGATAGGGTTTTAAATCTTTAGATTCAGTAATTGTATATAAAGATCTTCCTGAAGTAATAATAACTTTAGGAGAATATTGTTCAATTAGTTTTTTAATATTTTCTTTTTTACATTGAGTATACATAGAAATAGTATCAGAATCTAATTTAAAATTTTTTGGAGTACATCCTAATGCTGGAATTACCGCAAATGTGTAATCTTTAAAATTTGAAAAAAAAGCATTTTTTAATGAATTCGTTCTATGTTCCGTTTCTTGAAATTCAAGAAGAATTAAAATATCTACTTTAGATTCTTTTGTATTAGAAAATGGATATTTAAAAGTATCATAAAAAATAGCATTTTTTCTTATAGAACAATTACAAGAAGTACTGATTATTTTTTTCTTTAAAAAATCTAACAATTGAATTCTCCTTATTTAATATATAAACAAATTATTCTTAAAATTTTTCTACTATAATTCCATTTTCTTGTAAAAAAGAAATTCCCCGTAAATCTCTATCATAGTCATCTTTATAAATAACTTTTATAATACCACTTACTAAAATAGCCTTAGCACAAGAAAGACAAGGACTTAATGTTATATAAATTGTAGTTCCATTAGTAGAAATTCCTTCTTTTGCGCAAAATAAAAGAACATTAATTTCGCTATGTAACTCGTATTCTTCACTAAATTGTAGATGCCTACTTTTAAACTCTTTTGAATTTATATCAACAATATCTTTAAAATAATCGGTACAATGTATATGATTTTTAGTACTACCATTATAACCAGTTGCAATTATTTTATTATTCTTTACAAGAATACTTCCTACTTGAACTCTAATACAAGTACTTCTTTGCGCAAAAAGTTCTGCGGTTTGCATGAATATTTTATTTAAACTTGGTCTCATTTTCTTCAACCATTTTTTTTAAAAGATCAAAATGACGTTCATAGCAATGCATACTATTTGATATCCATATTATATTTCCTATTTGAAGCTCTGGATAAGTATTTAATAAATCCACATATAATTTATTGTATATAAAACATTTCCAATAAAAATCGTTAAAAAATCCATATACAAGATCTTGACTTCTAAATTGAACAATACTAATTAATTCATTATTTCTTATAAGAAATTGATTATTTTGACAACACATAAAATCTCGAGCATTATTATATATAGAATCATAATGCATAGATGGACGATTATAAATGAAAATTGCTTGTCTTGATTCTTTATGCTTAATCAAAGTATTTAAACAATTATTATATTGATTATAATTATCATAAGAAAAACAGCACCATCCATAATTTGAATTTATATATCCATCTTTATCAGCAACATCCTTCCATATTTTAATATCATCTACCCAGCCTTTAATATTAAGATCTTGAGATAAATACCATTTTAATTCTTTTTTACAATATTCTTCATTAGTTTTTTTAATTCCGAAATCTAATATATTTTGAATTGGATTTAAATTATCTATTTTACATGTTACAATTTCTACAAGCTTACTTCCCAATTTATCAATTACAATATCATTATTTTGTAATTTATTATATAATTTTTTAAATATAGGAAATAATATTTGTTCATTATTCATATTATAGTCCTAAAAATTTATTTACTTCTTGTTGAATTTGTTCTATAGATTTTCCATTTATATCTATAATAATTTTATTTTTAATTAAAGATTTTTCTGATGCTTCTTTAAATTTATCTATTTCTTTTTGTTTCATTTTTTTAGTTTTAGAAAAAGAATTACCATCTTCTTTTTCTATTAAATGTTCTGGTGAATCTATAAATACAATAAGAAAAACATTATTCCATTCTGTTGTAAATTTTTTAATGCATCCTTTTTCAATATTAAAAACATATTTTCCAGAATATTTTCTATATAAAGGAGCATATACAAATTCTCCTATATGAAATCGATCCATTATAAAATTTTGTTGAAGTTTAAGACTTTTTAAAGCAAATTCGAAAGTATTTTTAAACATGTATTTAGAGGTGTAAATCATTTCTTTTTTATCTAATTGAGCTGGTTTACCAAAATGCAAATCTAAAAAAGTTTCGTTTTTATCTTTAAAATATTCTTTTAATAAATTAATTTGAGTAGATTTTCCTGTACGATCTGGTCCTTCAATAATAATCATTTTTCCTAATTTCATAATATCTCCTATTTAATATATAAATTTAAAATAATTTTTTTATATGATTATTTTCATTACTAATTTTTTGTATTATATTATTTTGAAATAATATTGATGTATTAGATTGTTTTAATTCTTCATTTAAATATTTTTTTATTTCTTCTGCATAGCAATAAGCAGAATTTACTGGAACATTTTGAGTAATATGATGCATCATAATTTTATTTTCTATTTCTACTTTAAAATTTTCTGGTAATCCCATTAAATGCATACATTCTCTAAAATTTAAATATCTTTCTTCTTCTGGATGAATTATATTTCCAAAACTTCTTCCAGTAATTGTTTGACTATAATCTCCTTTTAATATAGGTGAAAAATCCCAATAATTTTTTTCATCATTTAATTTTTTCTTTACGTGATATAATTTTCTAATTATAGGATTGTTTGGATAATTAATTTCTATAAAATTAATTATATCATCAAATTTATTTTCTTTTTTTGCATAAGTAAGAACAGATTTATATTTAGCAAAAATTTCTCTAAAATTATCTGGAAATTTTTGCTTCATATATAAATATAATTTATTTTCTAATAATTGTTCTTTATTTACATATTCATTATAATATAATGAATTTTTTGGTATTTCTTTTAAATAATCTTCTAAAGATTTATAAGGAATATTTATCCAATTTAATATAGGAGCATTATTTGATTTCCAAAAAAAATAAAATGTTCTTACTCTTTCTTGCGGAATACCATGCAATCTTGTATCTGTTTTTATTATACTAAATGAATAATTATATTTTTTTCCTATATCAATTAAAACATTTTTTACTTTTTTTCCAGCATTAGTAAATAAATTTGGAGCATTTTCTCCAAAAAGCACTTTTGGTTTTATATTTTTTAAAACAAATTCTGTAGATTTATATAACCATTGATTTTGATGAGCATCTTCACCCCTATTAGAACTATTTAACATACTTAAACCAGCACATGGACATAAAGAACTCACTACATCTACAGATTCTAATTCAATATCTAATTTATTTGTTTCTTGATTTATTAAATAATATGGAATTTTATTTTCAAAATAATTAAGTATATGAGAATCATTATATTTAAATGGTTCATAACTTAATATATATTTTGGTTTAGTTTTAAAACTTTTCTCAACTCCTAAAGTCATTCCTCCTATAAGAGGTATAATAGATGCATATGTATAATTATTCAAAATAACCTCTTAATAGAACATTCTTTAAATATTGTATTATTGTCAAAATCTTCATTACGCGAAACTTTTCTACGTTTAATTCTTTGGGGATTTTCTTTTAATTGACAATAAATTCCAAATTGGCAATGAAATACTTCGGTGCCGTATGTTTTTAATTCATTTTGATCATCTTCAAATATTTTGATTCCATTTACAGTTCTATTAAAAGTAGAATGATGAAATTCAACATTCTTTAAAAGTTGTTTTTGATTTTCTCTATACCAAATAATTCTATCACCATATTCAATATCTTTTTTTGTTAATTTAGGAAATAATAAATCTAAAGTATATTTTGCTCCAGGTCCCGGCATGCAAAATCTTTCATCATGATTAAATAGTAAATTTGGATTTATAGAAATACCAACAGAACCATGATACCCATAATAATCTCCTATAAGATTTTCTCCAGTCATTATTTGAAAAGTTTCTTTTAAACTTTTAGAAGTTAATATAGCATTTATAATAGTTTTATTTGGATTAAAATTAGATTTTTTCCAGGTCCATGAACCTATCCATTCATTTATATTAGCCCAGGTTCCTTTATCTTCATGTCTTGCATCATTCCTATAAATTTCATTTACTGTTCTTCTTGATGCAGTTTGTAATGATGTATGCAATTCAGTAGTTCCCCAAAAAGATAATTTATTTTCTTTACCTTTTATTGCTATATTTCTAAGTTTTTTAGTATATTCTCCAATTTTTCCAGAATTTTTAAATTCAATTTGTTCTTTTCCTAATAATTCAAAATCAACTAAAGCTTCTTTTGGATTTTTAATTCCAGTAGCATTTTGATGAATACCTCTTGCACCGTAAAAATGAGATATAATAGTATTCCCTAATTTATTTGTATCACTTATTTTTTCATTACATACTATATTATCCATAATATAATTCATCCTATCATCTAAAGTGATTGTAGGATGAAAATATTCTACATTAATTCCTAAAGCATCTACACCCTCATTATCATAAGATTTTAAAATTCCTTGTTGATATAATGCGCGTTCATTTACTTTTCTTAAAAAAAAACTCATTTCATTTAATAATTTTTCATCTATATTATTAAATAATATATCACTAATATTTTTTTTATCCAAGTTCAACTCCAGCAGCATCACGTCTTACATTTTCTTTTTCTACAAGATTATGAACTATATGTACTATTTTTACCCAGGGACACCCTTTCTCAATTACTTCTTTTTGTATAGGATCATCTTCAAAAAATATATCTATAATAACTCCATTATTTTTTAATTCATTTATAATATTAACTTTATGTTCTCCAGAACTTTTTCTAGTTTTCTCTATGAATTTTACTGGATTAAAGTATACTTTATTAAATATACCTTTATTATGCATAAATTCTATAGTTTCTTTTTCTTCTTCAAAACTTCTTCCTGTAATAATAACATCATGTGGTCCTGGATAAATTCCAATACTTATTACACCATCATTATCAAATCCATTTATTTTAATCATATAGTTCCTTAAAAATAATTTTTATAATTTTTTAAAAAATTGAGGTCTTCCATTCCAACCACTATGAACTTTAATCATTTTTTCTTTTATTATATTATTAAAAATTTTTGATATTTTTTGATTATTATATAATTGATTATTTATTTCATATTCTAAAAAATGACCTGGTGCCTCTGGATAATGTAAACTATGCGAAATAATTAAATATCCATCTGAATTAATCATGTTAATTAGTTCATTGATATAATTTGCTGGATTTTTATAATGTTCCGCAACTTCAAATGAAAGTACTATATCATATTTTTTCTCTCGTTTTAAATCATTAAAAGGAAATAATAAATTATGCATTGTACAAAGAGAATTAAAAATTTGTATTTGATTTTCATTATCATTCATAAATGAAACATTAATTCCTTGAAGAGCTAAGTAAATACTACTTAAACCAATTCCATTATAATCATCAAAAATATATAAATTTTTTAATGAATTAGTATAAATAAATTTTAAAACTTCACCCAAACAACGTAATGTTTGAGTATAATAACAATAAACACCAGCTAAATTATATTTCTCATTTTTATAAATTGAAAAATCAGTTCTATTAGATTCTTTCCATATCGTTAAAAGATCATTATCATTTTGTGCTAAAAATGAAATTATATTAGATTTACTTATATCCATAAATTTTTTATTATTACAACATAAACTCATTATTTCATTTATAGATTTAATATCTTTAAAATTATTTTCTTTTTTTAATTCAGAAAATTTTTTCATATAATTTACCTCCTTATTTAATATATAAATTTTTATCTTATATTTTTTTTAGTTAATTCTGTTAATTCTCGTTTTGCAAGCATTTCACATTCGTAATGCGCATCGCTTGTTTTCATTTGAATCTTAGGAGTTTTTTGTGTATATGCACTTGGCCCATCTATTGAACCACTCATCCCCATTTCATGAGCTACTTTAAGAAATCTAATAGCATCAATTACAACACCAGCAGAATTGGGAGAATCAATTACAGATAATCTTGCATCTAAAACTACAGGTGAATTACCAAAACCTTTTGCTTCAATATGAAAATGAGCAACCTTATTGTCTTTATAAAAACGAACATATTCTGATGGTCCTGCATGTATACTATTAGGTCTATCTATATAACCTTGTAATTCAGATTGAGATGATATAACATTTGTTTTTGAAATCTTTTTAGATTTAAGTCTGGTTTGATCTGTCATATTAAGAAAATCAGTATTACCTCCAGAATTTTGCTGTATATGAACGTCAATAATATGACCCCTTTCAATAAAAAGTTGTTGCAATACCGCTGATAAAATAGAAGCACCAACTTGAGATCTCATATCATCTCCTATAATAGGAAGTTTCTTTTCAATAAATTTTTGTTCCCATTTTGGATCTGAAGCTATAAATACTGGAATACAATTCAAAAATGGTATTCCAACTTCAAGAGCTGCATTAACATAAAATTCAGTAGCTTTTTGAGAACCAACTGGACAATAATTTATTAATATATCTGGTTTTATTTCTTTAAGAATTTTAATTACATCTACAGTTTCAGCATCAGAAAGTCTAAATGCTTCATCTTCTGACCAATCATTCATGTGAGTTGGAAATCCATCAAGATGAGGAACATTATATACTGGACAATCACATTGTACGTTTGAATTAAATATAGTAGTACAATTTGGTTTAGCATAAATTGCTTCTTTAAGAGGTTTATTTACTTTTCTTTTATCAATATCGAATCCCACTACAAATTCAATATCACTTGGATAATAACCACCAATATTAGAAAACATAATACCTGGAATTTTATCGGCTTTAGAATATTGGTAATACTCAACACCCTGTACAAGACTCGAACAACAGTTACCTATACCAATTAAACCTACTCGAATTTTGTTTTTTTGCATAAAAAATCTCTCCTATTAAAATTATTTAATTTATTTGATTCAAAATTCCATCTATAAAACTCTCTACTTATATGTATAGATTGTGGCTTTTCCATAACTTTAAAATCTAATTCTCCTTTATTATTTTTATAAATTAAAGGATGTTTATATAAACTCCAATTATTTTTTTCGCATAAATTTTTCAATTCACTATTAAAAAGTTTAACTAAATTTGTTCTTTCTTCCCAAGTTCCATAATATGGAGTTCCTTTATAATATCCAGTTTGTGGAATTTTTCTTAATATATTTTCAATTGGTAATACCTCACTTACTTCTATATCTTTAGTATTAAATTCTAAAAGTTGATTTTCATATTCTTTTAATAATTGTTTTAAAGAATCTTCAGGATTAGATTTTCTCATTAAATGGTGTCTAATATCAATATTTCCAAAATATAATTTTAATTTATTAAAATCATTATATATTAAAATATTTTTTAATCTTTTTTTAAGAGTGCCATATAAAGTAAATCCATTATTTCTATGAACAAAATCTCCGGTTTCATAAATTGAATGAGCATGACTATCTCCAATTAAATATGTTTTAGATTTATGTATAAAGTCAAATCTTTTATATTTTCCACACTTTTCTTTTAAAATATTTAAATCAATTAATGATACATTTTTAGATGTAGAATTATTATTTAATCTATTTTCTACTATTTTAGAAAAATCAGGTATATCATGTGTAAGAGAAAATATATTTCCTTTATAATTTATGAAATGAATTAAATTTTTTATTATAGAATCATTTAATCCAGAAAATAAATTATAAGTTCCAGAATATTCCATTCCATGATCTATAATAATATTATCAAAATCATTCCAATTATCTTTTTGATTATCTAAAATTTTAGTATTTTTATACCCCAAAAAAATTAATTGATTTTGTATTATTCTAGCCCATGAACCTTTATGAGAATAAATTTTAGATGGTATAGAAGCTGTTGAACTAAATACACAAGTTATACCAATAGATTGATTTTTTTGAATATTAAAATTTTCAAAATATATATATTGATTATTTTGTTCCAGTGCTTCCAAAACCACCACCCCCTCTTGAAGATTTAATTTCATATAATTCATTCATATCTACTTCTATAAGTTGTAGATAAAGCATTGGAATAAGTACAAATTGAATTATTTTATCACCTGGTCTAAGTATTTGTGGAATTTGACCATTATTTATAAGATTTATATGAATTTCACCCTGATATGTTTCATCAATTACTGATGCCATAATATCTAAAGATTTTTTAGAAGCTATCCCAGACTTATTAAAAGCAATTAATGCATATCCATGTGGAATATTTATTTTAATTCCAGAAGGTATCAAAATAGATTCACTATGATTTAATATAGTTTCTTTAAAATCTTCTGGGATAAAAAAATCTATTCCAGCATCAAATTCATTAGCTCTTTTTGGTGATTTTACTTCTCTAACTTTACTAAATTTAAATTCATTATTTATCATCATCATCATCCACTTTATTTAATTTTTTACATTCCCTTTCTGTTAGTTGTTTATCTTGTGTAAAAAATGTTTGACGTTCTTTAAAATAAACCCCCTGTAATCCAACCACACTTAAAAATTCAGTGTGGAGCGTCGTACTTGCTCTATGAATATAAAGTTCGATCATTTTTTCCGAAACATTTTCTTTCCTTAAAATCTTTTTGTATTCATTGATATTTTTACTTGAAGAATTGGGACAATCTTTTTCTGTTATCATACCAAGCATGATGTAAAACGCAAAAGTGTTTTGTGCTGTTAAACTGTCTGGATAATTTTTCATT
>Ga0315288_10009460_pt1 | contig 12270 bp, 9 predicted proteins | sample YL17G11_20_MG_FD_203454 | JGI IMG/M metagenome (GOLD analysis project Ga0315288, IMG submission 203454) | Sediment microbial communities from Yellowstone Lake, YNP, Wyoming, USA - YL17G11_20 | ecosystem: Environmental > Aquatic > Freshwater > Lake > Sediment | place: USA: Wyoming | collected...
CACAAGGCAACTCATTGGCATGACACCACTTAGGTAGTTTTTAGATTTTGAACTTCCGAATTCGGGTTTAATGATGTGGATTCGCCTCTGTATGATTCTGGCGCGCGACGTTTGGACCTACGTGGCGAGGGCCGCGGCGTTTGCATCCTTGGATGCCAAATGGTAGCCTCACTTGGCGGCTGCCCATGGCGTCATGCCGGCGTCGGCAGTGGCGGTCTATGAAGGCGAGACCGCGCGAAGGGCGCAAGAGTCCTGGGGCGTCGGGGGAACCATTCAGCGATGAACCGATACGAAAACAAGGTTTTCGAAAACCAACATCTGGTGCTGGACGACGGCGTGTTTATCAACTGCACGTTCCGCAACTGCAGTCTGGAGTATGCGGGCGGTGACGTCTACGTGCAGAATTGCACGGGGGAAGGCTGCCAGCTTGTCTGGCGCGGCGCGGCGCAGCGGACGGTCTTCCTGCTGCAAGGATTAGGGCTCATGACGGCCCCCGGGGTTTCCGGGCCGGCGGACTCCTCCAAGCACTTGCAGTGACAAGTCCGCTCCCTGCCGGCAGCTCGCAGTTCAGCTGGTTTCCTGTGCCGTTAATCCACCGGTCCTGGCGGCGCCAACGGCTCAATCAGGGTGTACCCAGGTCGGGACTGGTACTCCTTCAAATACTGTTGGTAAGCCTCGTGGCGCGGAGGGTGGTCTGCTTCCCGGTAAGGATAATTGGACATCCGGCGGAAAGGCAGGGGTTCGACGGACCTCGCGAAGGCGGTGTTGGGTTCACCATCCTTAGCCCAGCCGTGAAGATAGAGGAAGAAGGCACGCTTCCAGCCCGGCAGTACGGGCGCCAGCTTACGCCCATCGAATTCGACGGTCAACTCATCCCCCACGGCCATGGCCACCAGGTGGTCGTCCGCCTCGCGCAATAGTTCGTCCACAGCGCCGTAGCGCGTGTACCTGCCACGCGCCGGATTCCAGGGCGCACTGGCGAGCAGGTGATGATAATCGAAGGTATCCGGAATCCGGTGCCGGGGGTCGGAAATCGGCGTGGAGAAGCCACGATAGTGAAGGTCAGCAGAAGTCAGCGGCAATTCAAGCGGCGGCGGAGCGGCGGTGTCGTCGGTGGTGAAGAAGACTTGGTCCCAGTATACGCAGAGGTTGGTCCCGATCCGCACCGAGCGGTCGGAGGAGAGGAACTTTCCCGCCAGGTCGACCCGCATGGTGCGGTTGGTGGCGCTGGGCATGCCCAGGTCAGGAATCACCGTGACCCATTGGCCCTGCGCATCGCGCACCTGAAGGTAGGGTGGAATCATCTGGAGCTGGCGGTTGGACATGAGCGCGCGCGCGCCGTTTGAGTCCGTCCAGAAAACCCAGCCGCTTAACCAGAGTGTGATGGGCTGCGAGGCAGGCCCGGCGCCAAGGTCAAGCGTCAGCGTGTGAAGTTCGGCCATGCCGGGGATTCGGTGCTGGGAGAAATCAGCCGGATACCGGCCGTCGGCCTCACGGACGAGCGGCAACACGTCGTGCCCGTGCTCATCAACCGCCGCGCGGGGAAACCGCTTTTCGCGCACCCGGTAAAGGGTGGGAGGCGGGGGCGTGGAGGAATAAATCTCGTTGGCGTAGATTTCCTCGTTGTCGGGGTGATCCACCGCGAACAAACGGACCCGGTCGAAGAAATCGACTTCGCGCAATTCGTCGGTGAGCTGGAACACATAGGTTCCGTCCCGATCGCGCAGGGTGCCGGGCAGGCGCACGAACTCTTCAGGGTAAGGTTTCAAGCGGGTCCCGTCCGGGGCCAGTGCGCCCAGCGCCGCGACTCCGAGAACGTCCGACACGTAAACGAACTTCTCCCCGTTCCAAACGTAGAGCAGGGGACAAGAACTCGACAGGCGTTCCGCTTCCCGGATTTCGATAGCCTGGTTGGTGGCCACCTCGACGGAGTTTTGCACGACCAGGTTAGGCCAGGTGGCGCGTACCACATCCAGGCGTTTCAGATTGCCCACAAAGATCCGGACGGGGCTTTGGGTGACGACGACTTTGTTGTAGAAGTTTCCCGCCTTGAATTCCAGAATGCTTCCGACTCCCTGGGTGTTGCTCTTGTAACCCGTCAACTTTACTTCCAACCAGCGGGCAGGAATTCCGCCGCCGGCCAACACGGTTACGTGACCCTGCCGCGTGATGCCCACGAGGTTGAGCGTTTCGGGCTTGCCCAGCGACGCAGCGACAATGGAGACGAGCGGGTCCTGCGGGTTCACGTCCAGCCGGAGCGGCAGTTCATAGAAGCGGCCGGCCCCGTTGGCGAGGAAGCGCCATTTTCCTTCGATATCGCGCGCCAGCAGATCGGGCGCACCGTCGCCGTTGAGGTCGGCGATCGTTCCACGCCAGCTGAAAGGCCCGGAGGGCGGGGAAACGGCCGGTGATCCCGGGCCCGCCTCGAAGCGCGCGCCGCCGCGGTTGAGCAGCAGCCGGTATCCAGCCGGGGTCCACAGGCACAGGTCGAAATTGCCATCGCGGTTGAAGTCGGCTACCTGCGCATCGAGCGCCACGGTCGTGCTCAAAGCCTCGCCCGCCTCCGCGATGCGATTGATGAATTTGTTTTCCCCCTGATTGAGGTAGAGGAAGGGAGGACCATCGTCGCGCCAAATCAGTAAGTCGTTGTAGCCGTCGTTGTTGAAGTCCGCAAAGGCGGCGCCGCGCGCGCGCCCCTTGCCCAGGGCCAGGCTCGAGGCTTCCGTCATCTCGGTGAAAGTCCCGTCGCCATTGTTGTGGAAGAAATGGCTCGCGGCGCCGGCAAAGTCCTCAGGGAAGTTGCAGGAACCCTTCGAGGGTGGTGTGCCAAGATCGGTATAGACGGTGACGAACAAGTCGAGCCAGCCGTCGAAATCGGCGTCGAACAGCACGGCGCGCGTTGCCAGTTCCCCCGCGGGGCCGCTCAGCCCGGCCTTCGCGGTTTCGTCCGTGAAGGTTCCGTCACCCCTGTTGCGATAAAGCCGCACTCCCCCCAGGCCGACAACAAACAGGCTGAGATGCTGGCTGTTATCGTAGTCCGCGAAAGTGGCGGACAAGCTCGCACCCGGACCAGCCACCCCGGTTTTCCCTGTTACGTCGCTGAAGGTCCCATCTTCCATTTGCCGGAACAAACGATTGGGGCCAGCGGGATTCACCAGGTAGAGGTCAATGCGGCCGTCACCATCGTAGTCGGCCACCGGGACCGACGGGCCGAAGAGCGGGACCAACTCGCGGCGGGCAAATTCGAGAGAATACTGGCTGGCGCTGATTGGTTTGGACTTTGCCGATAGCGGCAACGGCGAAACGGCTGCCGCGGCGAGGCCGAGCTTGGCGGTAACGTTAACCAACGTCACGCTGCCTCGCGACGTCGACGCAACGGTCGCGAGAGCTTGGGGCGGCGGGACCAGGATGGCTCCGTACTTCCCACCCTCGAGGGCGGGATTCTGCAGCGAGAGGCCGGGGACCTTGTCGCGCACCTGCTCGTGAACCTTCAGGATTTTCTGGGCCTCCGCGCGCTGATTCAGGCGAACCAAAATCGTAAAGGAATGGAACAAGGAGGCAACGTAGAAGTTTTGCGCGCGCCCGAATCCCATGCCGACCACTCGCTGATGTGCGGATAGGGCCAGTTCGAGTTTCTTCTGCGCAAAATAGACAGTCCCCAAATTAAACCAAGTCGCCGGATCATCCGGGTCAGCCTCGATGACCCGCTGGAGAGCCGCCTCCGCATCGGGAAAGCGTTGTTCACGTTTGAGGAGGATACCCAGGTTGTATTCGGCGGCGACCAACTTGGAGTCCATCTGCCGGGCGGTAGTGAGAGCGCCCAAAGCCGCGTCAAACTTGTAGTCCTGCATCAGCGCCATGCCGAGGCTCAAGTAATCGGTGGCGGCTGCGTCCCCCGAAGTGACTACCTTCTGAAATTCGCCAGCCGCCTCCGCGTACTTCCCTTGCTCGTAGTAGGCCTTGCCCAGGTTGCGCAGAGCTTGGAGCGCGTCGGCCGGAGCAGTTCTGCTCGCAGGCGCGGCCGCCTTCTGTCCGGGAGCCTCCGCCGGTGCGGGGCTGAGCTGTGCGAAGACCAAACCCGCCGCCGCGACCAGCAGAACGCCCAAGGTGACCTTAAGGAACTTCCCTGTGATTCGCATCATGAGCTCACGCGAGCAGAATCGAGAGATTCTAGAATCGTCACGCCGACCAGGGGAACGTGGAATGGAAATTATAACCTGCCTGCGCGGCATTGGGAGGGAAAAGCTCGCTTGACCCCTCTCCGGACGCTGAAAAAAGCCACGGGTCTGTCATCCTGAGTCCCTGTGTGTCGGGACGAAGGATCGCGCAAGTCTCCGATTCTTCGAGGAGCGTGATTCTTCGCTACGCTCAGAATGACAGGGTCAAACTTTTTTTCAGCATCCTACTATCGCGTGTCTGATCCTGGTGTCACGTCCTCTGGGCGTAGCGGATTCGTTCTTCCACCGACGGGTGACTGTGGAAGACAAATTCGATCCACGCGGGTGGCTGGCGTTCGGCCAGGTTCATCGCCGCCAGCTTCTCCAGGGCGGAGACAAAGGCAGCCCGCTCCCGTATGGCCTCGAGCGCGTAGGCATCGGCTTGGCGCTCACAGGCGCGCGAGTGAATATTGACCAGGGGCAGGAGAACGAAGGCGAGGGCCGCGCCCACGAGGATCAACAACGGCAGGTTGGCGAAATCGGCCAGCCCACGAAAACCAAGAGTGGTATCCCACCGCCGCAGCGCCTGGTCGATAAGATAGAAACCGACGAAGGTGGCGGCTGCTTGTATGGCCAGCTTCTGCAGCAGGTGGTGGCGGACGTGGTGGCCGAGTTCGTGCGCCAGGACAGCTTCAACTTCATCTTCGTTGAGGTTCTCGAGCAAGGTGTCGGAGAGAATAATCCGCCGCGGGTTGCCCAGGCCCAGCAGGGCCGCGTTGGCCTTTTTGCTCTTTTCGCTCAGTTTCCATTCGAATACCCCACGGACGCGCGTGCCGGCTCGGCGCGAAAGCTCGAGCAGGCGTTCGGCCAGCGCCTGGTTCTCCAGAGGTTTGAATTTGAAAAACAGCGGAAGAATGAGAATCGGTGCGAGATTTGCCAGGACGACAAAGAAGAACATGAAGGCGGCACCGGCAATAATCCACCACTGCTCCGGCCAGTGGCGCAGGGTGGCATAGACGATCTGCGCCGCCAGCAAAGCCAGGAAGCCACCCACTCCCAAGCCCTTGACCTGATCCTGAACCCAGGCGCGAAAAGTCAGGTTCGAAAGTTTGAAGCGGTGCTCCAGCCAGAAGCCCTTGAAGAAATCGAGAGGCAGGCTCACCACGAAGCTGATCAGCCCCAAAGCGAGGAGATAGATCAGCAACGCCAGGGAATAATGAGTGGTCCAGCGCTCCGCGAAATCGCGGAGCCCGAGCGTCCAGCCGGTAAGAAGCAGGACGAGGAGGGTGGCGACATCGACACCAGAACTGATAACGCCCAGCAAGCGATGCAGGCGGTGATAGCCCTTGACCTCAGGTGTGTCCGGCATGAATGCTTCGGCCGGATGGGAAGGATCAACGGTCCACGCTTGGCTGGGGTCAACGGCAAAGTTGCGAAGGCGCCGCGGCAAGTGAGCCCTCACGCCTGCCCCTTGGCGATGGCGGCCATCTCCTCGAGCAGGGCTTTCGTTTGCTCGCGGGAGGGTGTCTCCGCGTACAGGCGCAGCAAGTTCTCGGTTCCCGACGCTCGGACCAGCAACCACGCCGAATCGCCGAAGTGCATCTTGATGCCGTCCACGTCCTCCATCGAGGTGACCTTGAGGCTGGCAATCTTCTTCAACTTGCGCTGCTGCAGTTGCCGCTTTACCCGATCTATCGCCGGCCGCTCGATCTCCAGGTCCAAGCGAGCGTAGCAGTGAGGTCCATATTGGGCGTTGAGTTCGTCGACCAGTTCGCCCAGGGTCTTGCCGGCGTCGGCCATAACCTGGGCCAGCAGCAGTGAGTTCAGGACGCCGTCGCGCTCGGGCAGGTGTCCCTTGACAGCAATCCCGCCGCTCTCTTCGCCTCCGATCAAAATGTCGCGGGTCAGCATGAACTCACAAATGTACTTGAACCCAATGGGCGTGACATGGAGGGGAAGACCATAGTGGCGGCAGAGCTTGTCCACCAGGGTGGTGGTCGAGAAGGTCTTCACTACCTCGCCGCGCAGGCCCAGGTCCTCGACCAGATGCTTGAGCAGGATGGAAAAGATCTTGTGTGAGTCAATGAATTCGCCGTCGCGATCGATCGCACCAACCCGGTCGGCGTCGCCGTCCGTGGCAAAGCCGGCATCGTAATTCCCGGCGCGCACCGCTTGGCGGAGGTCTTCCACGTGCGGCTCGATGGGTTCCGGGTTAAGGCCGGGGAAGATGGGGTTGAGCTCCCCGTGAATTTCCGCGTAAGGAATTCTCGCCTCCGCCAAGAGCCGGGCGAGGCAGCCGCGGGCCGCGCCGTACATCGGATCGATCACAAATTTCCGGCCACTCGCTTGAATCCGGTCCAGGTGGACCAATCCTTGCAGCCGTTCCAAATAAGGAGTAATCAGGTCGACAATCTTAATGGCTGCGGTCTTCCTCTTGCGAGCACGACCCCGGGCGCGATCGAGTTTGTGAAGATGAGTCTCGATGCGGCGAATAATGTCGGGGGCGGCGGAGCCTCCGTAGGGCGCCTTGAACTTGAAGCCATTCCAGTGATAAGGGTTGTGACTGGCGGTGATGACGATGGCTCCGGCTGTTTTCCGGGACACCACGGCATAGCTGAGCGCGGGCGTGGGCGTGGCCTGATCCGCCAGCGTCACCGGGATGCCCGCCGCCGCGACCACCTCGGCCGCCACGCGCGCGCTTTCGGCAGAGAGAAACCGCGTGTCGTAACCGACCAGCAACCCGCGCGTCGGCTCGCCTTCCGTGCGGACATATTCTGCGGTGGCGGCGGCCACGCGGCGCACATTGGCGAAGGTAAAATCATCGCCGATGACTCCCCGCCAACCGTCCGTGCCGAATTTGATCTTCTCCATGCGCAAGGCCCTCTGGTTCCGGATTGTGCACCGTTCTATAGGAGCTTGTGGAGCCCTCGCCGCTCGAGTTCCTGGACTGCCTTGCCCACATCCTGCGAATGGTCGAGCGCGCAGACCAGCAAGGCATCGCCCGTGTCTGCGATCACCAGGTCGCGAACGCCGACGGTAACGATCATCTTCTTCTTGGTCGTGACGATTATATTCCCCTGGGAATCCAGGCACAGGCTGTCGCCGGGCCTGACGTTGGCTTCCTGGTCCTTGGCGTGGAGTTCATAGGCAACTGCCCAGCTACCGACGTCGCTCCAGCCGATATCCGCCGGCACCGCGTAAACATCGGAGATCTTCTCCATCAAGGCATAGTCGATCGAGATCCTCTCGAGTTGAGGGAACAACTCCCGCAAGGTCCGGCGCGCGCGTATCCCGCCGGCCGCGGCGATGCGCCCAAGGAGCCGGGCCATGTGCGGCTGGAATTGTTCGAGATTGCGCAACAAGGTGTCAGCGCGCCAGACAAACATGCCACTGTTCCAGAGGTATCTTCCCGAGGCCAGGTAACCGCGCGCCACCTTCAAAGAAGGTTTCTCCGTGAATTTTTCCACGCGCTGGATCGGTTGACCATTCAGGCACCTTGCCTGCTTCCCCAGGCGCACGTAGCCGTAACCCGTCGCCGGCGCGGTGGGCTTTATGCCCAGGACCATCGATCGACCGGGCGTCGCACCCCACTGGCAGGCGACGCGCAAGATACGCCGAAAGGCCCCGGTTCGCTCGATCACGTGGTCGGCGGCCAGAACCACCATCACGCCGTGGGGATCACGGCGCAGGATTTCGTGGGCCGCGAGGCCGAGGGTGGGCGCGGTGTTGCGAGAGGCGGGCTCAGCCACAATCTGCGCCGGGGGGATTCCGGGCAGTAGGCGGCAAATCTCACGGCGCACCAGTTCGTTGGTGTACACGTAGATGCGTTCGCGGGGAATGATTTTGCGAAGGCGGGCCACGGCCTGTTCCACCAGGGTCTCGCGGCCGAAGAGATCGAGCAGTTGCTTGGGGCGCTTCCGCCGGCTGAGCGGCCAGAAGCGAGTCCCGCTTCCCCCCGCCATCACCACCGCATAGGCATGCGTAAAAGGAGATTCTTTCGGCATGGACGCCTCAGTCGAACACGATCTGGTCGATCTCCGTGGACGACAACCCTCGTCGAGCGAGCGGTTGTCGAAAGTCTTTATCAAGGTCCGGAACGTAGAACTTGAGCCAGCGGGTCTCCCCCTGAGGAACGCAACCGTACTCGCGGGTTGCCGGAGGGATAATCCAGGTGTTGCCTGCCTGGCACGGCAACCGGTCTCCAGCGGCCTCCAGCGTCCCGTTGCCCGCCAACATCGTCAAGACCTCGACCCGCTCTGGCGAGCCGGAGAATGAGGCCGGTGCCTCCACCGTCAATTCTTCCAGGGCGAAGTAGCGGTTCGCCAGAACGAATCGCCGTGAGCCGTAAGGTTCACGGAACTCGAAGCGCGGCAGCGCGCGATACAACGGCAGGTCCATTCGGATCACATCCAAACCTTTCTCCAAGTGCAGCGACCGGGGCTTGCCGTCCAGCCCTACTCTACCGAAGTCGTCCAACCTGTAGGTCAGGTCGGAATTCTGTTCCACCTCAAAGGAAATCAGGCCCGGACCCAGGGCGTGAATGGTTCCGGGGGGCAGAAATATCGCTTCGCCAACCTCCGGCCGGAAGAGGTTGAGAAGTTCCTTAGACTTTCCCTGCTCGAAAGCGGGGCGCAGGGTCTCTCTAGTGACGCCGGGCTTCAGCCCCAGCAGGATGCCTGCGTGCGAGTCGGCGTGCACCACGTACCACATCTCGCACTTGCCGAAGCTGCCGGGATCGTGAAGCCGCGCGTAGTTATCGTCCGGGTGGACCTGCACGGAGAGCCAGTCGCTGGTAAAGATGTGCTTGGCCAGGAGAGGAAAGCAAGGATGTTGCCAGTTCTTGCCCACAAGCTCCGGGCCGTATTTCGCGCCGGCCTCGGCCAGCGTCATTCCGGCCAACGGACCCAGCGAGAACTTCGAGGTGTCGTCGGTGAGCCACGCTTCTCCCACCGCGGCATCCTTGCTGGAGCGCGCGGTCGTCGAGGCGTCCGGCACCACCCCAATCCGGGTGCGATCATACAGCGGGGCCAGGTTTTGACGGCCCCAAATCTTCGCTTTGAAGACGGGTTCCAGTTGCAGCGGACGATCTAATTTGCCCATCGGAGACTCAAAGCCGGGCGAAGAAGTCAGCGAGCTTTTTCAACCCAGCGCTGATTTTCTCCGGCGCCGTTGCGTATGCGAGCCGGATGTGTTCGTCGGTTCCAAACGCAAGGCCCGGGACCGCCACCACGCCACTTTCATCCAAAAGACGGCTGGCCAGCGCCACGGTACCTTCAAGGCCTCCGCGCTTCAGGTACGCCCCCACGTTAGGGTAGACATAAAACGCGCCTTGGGGCTGAACACAGCGGATGTCGGGGATGGCACGCAACCCTGCGACGATTTGATCGCGCCGCGCCTGATAGGCCGCACGCATTTCCTCCACCGAAACCTGCGGCCCTTCGAGCGCCGCCACGGCGGCCTTCTGCGCGAACGACACCGGGTTGGAAGTGCAGTGGCTCTGCACCTTCAGCATGTTCGCCAGCAACTTGGCGGAACCCAGGGCGAACCCCAAGCGCCAGCCGGTCATCGCGTAGGTCTTCGACATCGATCCCACCAGCAGCAGGTTCTCGCGGTTGGGGAAGGCCCCGAGTGAGAACGGCTTCAGCCCGTCATAGATGAACTGGCAGTAGCATTCGTCCGAGAGCAGCAGAACGTTGTGGCGTTCCGCGAGCGCCAGGATTTTCTCCATCTCTTCCGGAGGCACGACCGCGCCCGTGGGGTTCGAGGGCGAGTTGACAATGATCATCTTCGTCTTTGGTGTCAGGAGCTTCTCGACGGCCGACGCGCGGAGGATGAAGTTTTCGCTTTCAGGCGGATAGACAAGAACTACCTTACCTCCGGCATACCGGATCGTGTCAAAGAAAGAAGGATAATAGGGTGCCGCCAGGATGACCTCGTCTCCATGGCCGACGGCCACGGAGATGGCCTCGAAGATCGCCTGCTTGCCGCCGACCGTGACCAGGCACTCTTCCACCTGGTAGCTCGAACCGAAGTCTCGGGCGTGGCGCTCGACGATGGCTTCCTTCAGTTCCGGGATACCACCGGTTGGCGTGTACTTGGTGAAGTTCCGCCGCAAGGCCTCCACCGCCGCCTGTTTGATGTGTTCCGGGGTAGGAAAATCAGGTTCACCGGCCCCGAAGTCCAGCAGTTCGGCGCCTTGCGCCTTGAGTTCTTGAGCTTTCTGGAATATTGCCGTGAGGGGAGAAATCGAGATTCGCGAGGTGCGTTCGGAGAACTGCATGCAGGGTAACCCTTAGGACTTCTTGGGAAACACTTTAAGTTGGAGCCGCTCTTCCACCACAGGTGGCACCAGATCCTTGACAGATCCCCGGTGCTGGAAAATCTCCCTGACGAGCCGCGAGCTGACGTAGGTGTAAGACTCCGCCGGCATCAAAAAGACGGTTTCCAGTTGGGGTTCAAGCTTGCGGTTCATCAAGGCCATTTGGAGCTCATACTCGTAATCGCTGAACGCACGAATCCCACGCAGAATAACGCGCGCACCCTTGTGCATCGCGTAATCGACCAGCAAGCCGCTGAAGGTATCGACCGTCACATTGCGCATGTCCTCCGTGACCTGGCGAAGCATGGCCACTCGTTCTTCGACAGTGAACAGAGGTTGCTTATCGAAGTTGGTCAACACCGCCACAATCAGATGGCCGAATAGCTGGCTCCCGCGCTGAATCAGGTCAAGATGGCCATTGGTGATGGGATCAAACGATCCGGGATAGATAGCACATGTTTCAGACATGAATGGCTTAGCCTGCTAGATTAGTCAATCAATACAAGTCCCAAACTCATTCTAGCGTTCAAGTTTCAAACTTGTAAACGTGTTTTTCGCCAGACAGGCTGAGGAGGATCATGCCCACTGGAGAAAGTCGAAGCAGGCCGAAGCCTGGGAAGTGTGCGGGCTAAGCTGGCTGCAGGGCGTGGCTGGAGACCTCGGCTAAGGCCCCCTTACAACTCGAGCCGCTCCCGGCCGTGCAGCCGAAACAGTGGCGGCCCGTCCGGACCTCGCGGCTGGACAGGACGGCTGCGTCAAAATCACGGAGGTGGCCAGGCGCGCCGGGTCCGATCGGCATATTCAACATCTGGTTGAAATCGCAGTCGTAGAGGGTGCCGTTCCATCCCACGTTGACCATGGTCCGGCACATCAGGCCGTCCACGGTGGCGGGGTTGAAATTCTGGGTCAGCAGTTCCAGGTACCGGTCGTGTTCGTGGTCCCGCGTGAGCGCTTCCAGGAAGCGGTTGATCGGCATGTTGGTGATGGTGTAGAGCTGATTGAAAACGATCCCGAAGCGGTCGCCCAGTTGCTGCCGATAGGCATCCTCCAGTTGCGCCTGCGGCGGTGGCAAGCTAGGTCCCAGCGGGTTATAGACCAGGCTCAACTTCAAACCCGTGCCGGGCTTCCCGTATCCCAGCCGGTTCAGATTCTGGAGCGCGCTGATGCTCCGCGCGTAAACACCCTTGCCTCGCTGCGCGTCCACATTCTGTTCCAGGTAGCAGGGCAAGGAAGCGACGACCTCCACTTCATGATCGCGCAGGAATGCAGGAAGATAATCCTTGCCCTCGACCTCGAAGACCGTGAGATTCGAGCGCACTGTTACCCGGCGGCCCAGGGCGCGTGCCTGGCGCACCAGTTCATCGAAGTTCGGGTTTAACTCGGCGGCGCCGCCAGTGAGATCAACGTGCGGGATAGCGCTGTGCCGCAAGACCTCAATCGCGAGTTCCGCCGTTTCGGCGCGCATGACCTCGGTCCGCGTAGGCCCGGCGCCCACGTGGCAGTGGCGGCAGGCCTGATTACACAGTTTGCCCAGGTTGACTTGCAGGGTTTCAATCCCACAGGCCCGCAAGGGCCAGCGACCGACCTCCACCAATTTGTCTTTGAAATGGTTCATGGTCGCCCACCGCAGTCTTCGGACGGCGCCGACTTCAAACGAATAATCAAGTTTGCCTCAGAAGGGGAGCCAGCGGAAGAGAATTCTGACGAGCTCTGCGGAATTAACCCGATCTTCTCACCACGGGTTTGGAAGGGCGGGGCTTTAGCCCCGCCGTTACAAGGCCTTCCTGATTATTC
>Ga0315288_10009462_pt1 | contig 12269 bp, 16 predicted proteins | sample YL17G11_20_MG_FD_203454 | JGI IMG/M metagenome (GOLD analysis project Ga0315288, IMG submission 203454) | Sediment microbial communities from Yellowstone Lake, YNP, Wyoming, USA - YL17G11_20 | ecosystem: Environmental > Aquatic > Freshwater > Lake > Sediment | place: USA: Wyoming | collected...
CCCGCGTCGCGGCTGATCGCCCCGCCGTCAAACCGGCCCCGCACTTCGCGTCGCGCCAAGGGATGAAATTGCAAGGATTCTTGGTTACACTCTGTGCGCAAAAGGCTGTCCTCCTTCGTCGGCAAAAGTTCTTCTCAGCAAAGATACTTATGCCTGAAGTGACAGCCTTTTTTCAATTCCCTGGTGAGAAATCCGGGCTAAGTGATTGAGAATAATTGGTAGCGGGGGGGAGGATCGAACTCCCATCCCGGTCTGACATGTCGTAACTTACTGATTTCACGATACGCCAAAACAGCCAGAAGGGCCAGAAACGCCGAAGCGAGGTACACGGCGGGTACACGGGGGAGATCCGCAGCATCGCGCTTCTGACACGTCGGAAACGATGGCTCCAAGGAGTAAAGGCAAACATGAGCAAACGGAAAAGTCCAGGCCATACGGAACCCGAGTCGGTTCGGGACAGTCGAATAAAGAAGAGTGGAGACTCTGTCCTGGAGAGGAGCCCCCTCGATTACATTTCGTACAAGGTTTTAGGCTACGCCTTCAAGAATGGATTCACACCGCCATTTCAGCTTCAGCTTTCCGAATCGGGCAAGGATGCGGTAATTAGGGAGACTCGAGTCACCGTAAAGGGCTCCGAAGTTTTGGAAGAGGTCGTGTCTGTACGCGAAGGTGCTGCTTGCTGTCCCTTAGAGTGCAAGCTTGTTGACCGGGACGGTCGAACGCATAACGCCGCCTTCTCGAATGAGGAGATGAGGCGGGTCTTTGAGGCAATAGTGCGAATGGAAACTGATGGATTGGAATACACATTTCATGAGACCGGGGTTATTCCAGTCGTGAAGGTTTCCGTAGAATCTCCCGACTTCTCGGCGGAAGTCTACGCCACTGTCGTAGGCATGATTATCGCCGCGGGCAGGATTGGTTTCAATTCACCATTTGAAATTGAAGTGCGGGATGCCCGGGGCCAAGTCCAGGGAACGACGGAAGTAGATTTCAGCACAAACAACGAGCTTCGGGAGACTAGATTCGCCAATTGCGCTCACGGGGTGTTTCCCATGACCATCAAACTAGTCGACAGAGATGGAAGGGAGTTCACTGAGATCGTACAACGCAGAACCTAGCGCGATCGGCCCCCTCTGCTCCCCCGAATCCGCACGAAATGGAATATGATTTCGGACGCGGAAAGGGGAGGAAGGATGTCGATTCTGCTGGGCAGCGCCAACCGCCACCGCAGGCTTCCGAGGTTGCAAGCAATCAAGCTCAGCGTCGGCTGCACCTCCATGGACGAGAATACAAACGCGCGGGAGCGGGGCACTCTGTGCGGCCATCCACGATGTATGAAGGTGCGGGGCAGGTTGGCGCGGGGGCAAGGGCTAGTTCCAGAAAAGCGAAGCAGGCTGTGAGCGAAATAAGAAACCGCTTCGCCAGCCTGCTTCGACGACTCAACTGCCGAGCTTGGCAGCCAATTTCTTCCCCTGCCCGATGCTGTTCAACAGAGCCTTAGCTTCGTCTCTCAGGTCATCGAGCAACTTTGGCACGAGACGGAGCGCCTTAATGCGAGTCTCGCGCGGTGCCTTGAGCAATGGAGATGGGGGATCTGGATTGACAGTGAACTCGCGCTCACCCACGGATGCCAAGTCCGTCCTCCACATCTCCTCTCGGACGGCGAGTTGCCACGTGTCTTGCACTTTCGAGTAACCAAGCACAACGACACCTCGGTACTTCTCGATGAGCCTCTCTTCGTCGTCGTACCCTTCCCTGAAATCGCCAGCCTCGATGGGTTCGGCGTGCCAGACTTCCACGCCGAAATTCAACGCGGCGAGCTTTTTGTTGAGGGTCATGATGAGCGCGTTCAGGTTGTCGGATTGTTGATTGAGCTCTTTTGCGAGGCGGGAAAGTTCGTCAATGGTTTCCACCATAATCGGGGTTCCTCCTGGGCGTCAGCCCATTTGAATTCCGCATTGCGTCAGCGTTGCGGTGATCCTTTCCGGGATCGCAATAACTTTACAGCACCCGCGTCAGGGTGTCAAGGAAACCCGGCGCGGCGCTGCAATGAATCGCGTCAAGAAGAGTGCGTCCGCGTCGCGCCTGGCTTTAGGGCGGGGCATTCTACAAAGTTGCTCCGCGGTCATCTGCCTTAATGCCCGCGACTATTCGGCCGATGGTGCGGGGCGACACGCCCAACACTTTGGCACACTCAGACTGGCTCTTGCAGCTGGCGAGCAATTTCCTCAGCCGGGCAAGGGCTTTTTGATCAAGCTTCCCCGGCCGGCCCCCTTGCCTACCCCAGGCCCGGATCTGAGCCCTGCTGTGAGCCTTGGCTCTTGCGAGCCCCCCCATTCGGGCCATTTCGGCGACCGTCATCGGCTTTTCGCCCATGCGCCGAAGCGTACACCGAAAAAACATGCCCGTCAAGCCATAAGTTACAGGCAACAAGTGTCTTACAACGTAAATTATGTTAACCCCTATCGTACTCATTTATAATCAGATATAGGTTGAGCTATGGTGATCCGATTGCCCTCGGGCGACACAGCTTTGTTGCCAAACTAGGCTCGTGGCGGATTCTTTGAGGCCGTAACCTAGTACGCTAATTGCACTTAAATTTTTCCTTGGCAGGCCGAAACGGACGCTCCGGTGTACCTGCAGGTCTGACAAGAGGGTCTGCGTTGAGCTTGAGGCAGCCTAGCGCAGTTGGCGGGCAATCTGTGAATGCACCTGACGGCAATGGAGGGCACGACCAATCAGGGCCACATGGTTGCTCAGTTTCCGACACGGTTTGACGTGAGACTTACTGGATCCGTCAATAGTATGCCCCTTCCGGACCCGAGGCCTTGCAGCGGCTCTCCCCCCATCCTTGAAAAGCGTCAATTCCTTCTGGTCGCGTCCTGCAGCGTCAACGACAGATGCTTGAGTTCCAGAGACCATTATGTGCGCGAGCCGCCGCCGGGATTTTCTTCGCGAGCTCATGTAAGGCTTGCGGTCACCCTGAAAGAAACTTTCGGAGCTTCTGTCCGGACTGATGCGGAGGTTCCTTGTGTTGTTTTGATTTCGCGGCCTTAATCCAGATCTCGCGCGACCGCTCATCGCCAATCGGTTCTTCCGATAATCTTCTTTGGCCCAATGTGAATCCATGAATGATCCGCATGTTGTCAGCCTCAAATACCGTTTTGTTAAAGAGCCCGACGTGGACTACTCAAACCCTCCGCCAATAGACCATGAGATCGGGAGCTTCCGGCTCAGGTTGGACGAGCAGGGACTCATTGTCACAATGCTCGACCACTATCCATCTGCCGAGTCCGCAAGAGAGATTGTTGATCCATGGTTGCGCGCCTGGGAGATCGACCAAGCGCTCAGTCTCGGGAAGACCGAACTGCGTTTTGAGTATGAGGGCGTAGAGATCATCGACCGCAGTCCTCCCGTGCTTGGTCAAGGCCAGGTCGTCGTTTCGGGCGCAGTAGCCTTTATCAGCGTAGGAACGGTGCTGGTCAATGCGACTGTGACTCAAGGGAAATACCCTGCCTTTCCCAAGCGCTTCAAGCTTACTCCTGACTTGGAGACCCTATGGCACCGCTACAGAGGATTCGAGCAGGGGCGCGAGCCTCTGACGAGCATGGGCTACTTTTGCCTTACATTAGTCGAACAAAGTGCAGGAGGGAGGAAACACGCTGCCAACACATACAAGATATCGCGAGAGATACTGAACAAACTCGGCCATCTCACATCGGCGTTAGGTGATGTCGGGACGGCGCGAAAGGTCGGTACACAGGGCCTATCTCGGCCGCTCACTGCGGCCGAACGGGAATGGATCAAGGGAGCTGTAAAGCTTCTCGCCAGACGCCTGGGCGAATGGGCATTCGACCCAAGTGGTGCCCTGCCAAAGCTCACGCTTGCCGACTTACCTTGACTGTGACCAGAGAGTGTACGGCAACTTGATAATGAAGAAGCGCCCCAAGGTTCAGCACTACGTCGCCAAGTCCTACCTGCGGGGGTTCGCTACTGGGAGCTCGATCAGCTTGATCAGCGAAGTGCAAATTCCGGCAGCGTCGACGCGGGCCAGCATCTGCTTGGGCCCCGGGCGAGGAGTCGGCACCTTTCGTACACGCAGGTGGTCGAAGCCGATTCCGTCCAGCACCAGCGCGCGCATCTCTGCGGGAACGCCTTACGAACGGTTGGCCCCTCGGTCGCCCACCCCGCCGGAGTTCATCGATAGTGGCGATTTTTTATCGGGTCCCATAACAGGCACCTCCCCGATTGGGGAACCTGAACGTCCCAGATAATCCCGATGGAAGCTCTGCCTTGAAATATGACAGCGGCGTGCTTTCCTGGTCGGGAAGCGCGTTCTTTATCAATTGCCCTCTATGACTGAGCCCGGGCAAAAGCATTTTGCTCCGCTCTCGTCCGGCTCTCGTTTAGGATCGACATCGCTTGCGATACGCTGGCGCCCTCATGAACAATGGCCTTGCAGGCGCGGACGATTCTCTCGGTATGTGGATGCTGGTAGACGTTCCGTCCGTAGACGGTACCCGAAGCGCCTTGTTGCATAAGAGCAAGAGTTCGGGAAAGGATTTCTTCATCGGATACCTGCGAGCCACCGCGGGGCAGCACGGGTTTGGGCGAGGCCGTTTCAATCACTTTGTAGTACTCCTGGAGATTCTCGGAGGGATCTGCTTTCACGACGTCCGCTCCCAATTCCACAGCCTGACGCACCAGCGCCACGGTTTTGCGAATGTCCGGGTCGGGCTTGTACCCGCCACCCCGTTTGTTGGGCAACATGACGAGAGGTTCCACCATGAGGGGCATGCCGTACCGTTCACACTGCGGTTTCACGCGAGAGACATTCTCCAAACACTGGTGGTACAAGTCCGGCTGGTCAGGCGCCCACAACAGGTTGACGACGATGGAGACAGCATCCAAAGCGAGAGCTTGGCCGACTGCGTCGTCGATCAAGTGGCAAAAAACATGCCGGGGTGTGGGCGTATTGTAGAGGTTTGTGGGATCGGCGCGCACGACAAGGGATGGCTTGTTCTTTCCCGCCAGATCCTGCAGGAGGTGTGCCTGACCCATGCTGAGTAGGATGGCATCAGGCTGGGCCGCTGCGACGGTGCTGATCGCCTGCTTCAGATTCTCGATACCTGGAAGGAAGCTTGGCTCATTATGCACCCCGTGGTCCATCGCCACCTCAAAGCACTTGCCATCCGCCCCGAACAGGCGGTTCAACCTGGGAGCTACCGACATCGGGAAACCTCCTCTCCGAAAGTCATGATTTTCCTTGGGGACTTCTTGACCTGATGCAACAGCCATGAGCGCACACTCATCAAAATCGCTCTCTCAGAAAATTGTGAATCCCACAAGACCGTATGGAGGTCTATTGCGCAGCGCGAGGTGGCAAGGCGAGCGCCCCGAGAGGGCGGAGCTGGCACTCAAATCTCCAATTCGGAAACCCGCGTCGTCCCGAGAGACGATCCCAATGGGCACATTCGCTCCTCTGGAGAAGGCTAAGGGACATCGCTTCTGTAAGGGAATCTTTCCTCCATTTCGAATATTTCCTTCCAGGGGTTAATCCCGCCTGTCGTCGTCAAATCGCTCAAATTCATGGCCCCGGCGCATACCGCGAAGCGCAGGGTCCTGTCGTGGCTCCAGCCTTGGTACAACCCGTAGAGCATGCCGGCGCAGAATGAGTCACCCGCATCCGTGCTGCCGACAATAAAATCGTCGGGGACCTGGAGAGAGGGTTGAATCATCTCTGACCCGTCCTTGGGTAACAGGTACGCTACCTCAGGAAAATGGATGATGACCAGATCGTTAACACCGTGCTCGAAGAGAGTCTTTGCGGTCCCCTTGAGATTCTGTGGCAGCACCTTGTTTCCGCTCCGCAGCGGGATGCCCGAGAGCTTTTCGGCCTCGAAGTCGTTAATGATGCAGCAGTTCGTATACTTCAGAGCCGGGGGGACGACCTGATTGAAGCGATCGCTGTCTTCCGATACGAGATCGATGGAAGTATTGATGTTCCGCTTTTGTATTTCATGCAGGAATCGAGTGGCCACCGTCTTGAACTGGCCGTCCGGCTGATCCATTCCATCCAGCAAAAGCAGATAACCCATGTGAAACAAACCGACAGGAAGGTCGTCCAGATTCACTTCTCTGGGCGTAAACAAGCGGTTCGCCCCTCGATATTGGAAGAAGGCTCGTCGTCCCGTGCCCTTGACGCAGAAGACGTCCGTATAAGAAGTCTTCTCGGAGTTCGTTCGGAGTGATTGCTTGGCGTTGATATCTTTGAATTGGCAACATTCAGAAACTATATAATCGCCGTTCGGGTCATCGCCAATAATGCCCACGGCGTAGAGATCGATCGTGGCATCGAACTTGGCGAGGTTGAGCGTCACGTTGCGAGCGCATCCACCTCCGCCCATGGATTCCGCGAGGATGTTCGCCACGGCGTTTTCGGGGGCAGAGAAGTCTACCACCTTCACCAAATCAACGATCCAATTTCCCGCGCACGCAATCCCTTTCCTAGCTGCCATAGGGGAGCCTCATTCCTCGTCTGCAAGGATCCTCCCCACGTCATCGATGCCGACCGAGCGGAGAGTTCCAAGGCTGAAAAATGTCAGACTGCCTGCTCAGCTCAAGGGCACGGTGTGGCTCCGGTTCATTGCTTCGCGTACTTGTAGAATTTGGGGTAGTCCGTCACCAACAGGTGTAAGGGTGGTTCATCCTCCTCGATCTCAGGGAAATGGCCTACCGGTTCGTAGAAGCGGTTGTCGGACTCGTCGTCGTTCACCAGGGATACCTCACCTGCCAAAACGCGCTCCTGCACCCCCCAAAACTTGTGGTAGAGGCGCGGAGGAAGGGTAATGCTTTCTCCTGGGGCCAGCTGAACATGGTCACCGGCCTTGACCACACGTTTGACCCCGTCGATGCTCACCGTGACCGCCGAGTCAGCCAAACCATCTCCAGCCGTCGCGTTATACAACTGAATCACCAACTTGCCGCCCCCCGGTTGACGATGTTTCAACCTTGTTCCAATGAAAATGCATGGGCGTCACTTGGTCTACGCCGACGACCATGAGCTTCTCGCAATAAAGTTCGCCGCGCCTGGCTTTCAGCTCGGCGAGGCTGCCGTTGCGGATGCTGAACAGGAACAAACCGCAAGTCTCGTACCGGCTCTGTCCGAAATCGGTAATGTCCCAGCCCAATTGATTCTCTGCGATTTCGCACGCCTCTTCACCCCGGGTGGTCCAGTCGGCGGGGGTCCAGAAGGCGAATGGCGGAAGGTAAAACCCTCGTTGTCGGATGAAACTATCGGCCTCGCGAATAATTGCATTGACATTTGAGCGCATCACCGTTGTCCTCCTGCTTCAGGGGTTCGCTGGTGTGCATCCTCAGCGTTCCTGAGACTGACCTGCGCCTTTGGCCGGGATGCAGTCCACTGCCTAAGCTTATCCCCTGGTTTATCCAATGACCAGTCCCAATTGTACCGCGGCGACGTATCTTAGCAAGCTGGCCGCCCCACCATTTTCTAGCGTAGCACTAGACGTAGACAGCGCCGGCCATGAAGCAGCCCAGTTGCTCGATGGGTTGATGTCAGGCCGAACAAAGGGGAGACATGTTGTGACGGTAAGCCCTCTCTGGGTGGTGACGCGACGATCGAGCGACGTCAACTGGGAGCGGGATCCTATGGTTGGGGACGCGCTGCGCTTCATCATGGATCATACGAGACAAGCCATTGGGGTCCCGGATGTCGTGACCGGCGTTGGTATCTCGCGTCGCACTTTAGAGCGCCGATTCTTTCGTGCAGTCGGTGGCTCAGTTCTGGGCGAAATCACCCGCTGTCGGTTGGATCGGGCCAAGCAACTGCTCCGCGAAACGAACCTGCACGTCTATCGCGTGTCCTCCGAATCTGGTTTCACTAGTGTCAGAACGTTCAACCGCGCCTTCCGTCATGCGGAAAAACGCTCGCCAGGAGCGTTTCGTCTTCACTCGAGCCGAGGTGTCGCGGCCGATCAATCTCCTAAGCGGATTGTGGTGCACTCCAGAGGGCGAGGGTCGTTGCGTACTCCTGTCATACCCGCGACGGAGGTCCGATCAGATTCGCTCGTTGAGGAACGTACGCCTGGTGCGCAGGATTCACGGGCAATGGGTCAGGTCGCACGGGAGCAAAGCTGAGGAGGTCACGTCTCTCGCTCGGCGAGGGTGGCAAGCACCGGACGCGGGGCTAAGAGGCGACTGCGCGTGTGGAACAAGATCAAAAAGGTGAGTGGGCGTGCCTTTAGCTACCATAGGAACACGCCCCTTGAGCGGTCGAAAGAGGCCGCCTCTTTTCTTGAACTTCTCCTCATTATGCTCCTGCCTAGCATAGTTGCTGGAAACCAGTTTGGTGAAACTCTACGGCAGGCCCAGCAGCTCGAGTCCCAAGGACGCCACGAGGAGGCCGCGCGCATCTACGAGGACTTGGCCCGGAAGTCACCGAAATCCGTCGAAATTCTGAACGGCCTAGGTGTAGCAGATGCTCGATTAGGTAAGTATCGGCAGGCAATCGCCGCCTATCAGCGCGCCTTGGACATCGAACCTGATTCTGTCCCGTTGCTGGTGAATCTCGGCTTGGCCCATTTCAAAAGTGGAGATTTTGGTGGTGCTGTTCTCCCGCTTGCGCGCGCGCTGCAGCTCGAACCGGGTAATCCTCGAGTGCGCAGCCTGCTGGCTATGTCCTACTACGGCGAAGGGAGTTATGCGCGAGCCAGCAGTGAACTCGAAAAACTGATTGGTACTGACTCCTCTAACCCAACCCTCCATTACCTGCTCGCTCAAAGCTACCTCTGGAGTGGACAGTATGAAAAAGTTATGCGTACTTTTGAGGGCTTGCTCCGTCACTACCCGGACTCGGCCGCCGCTCACATGTTGATGGGAGAAGCTTACGACGGACTAGATCGAACCGATCAAGCGATCCGGGAATTTCAGGCCGCTGCCTCCGCAGCTCCCAGCACTCCCAACGTTCACTTCGGCCTCGGCTATCTGTACTGGAAGAAGCGCTGGTTCGAGATGGCGGAGCCTGAGTTCCGCCGCGAGATTGAAATTGGTGGCGCCGTGGCGCAATCCAAAGCCTACGTTGGCGATATTGCGCTTCGGCAGGGGCGGTTAGAGGAGGCCTCGGGGCTGCTCCACGGAGCACTTCGGCTCGATCCCAAGATTCGCATTGCGCATCTCGACCTCGGGATTCTTTACACCCAGATGAGGGATTACGAGAAAGCGGTGAAGGCATTGAAAGAGGCTGTGCGACTGAACCCGAAGCTGCCCGACGCGCATTACCGGCTTGCAGCGGCGTATAAAGGTATGGGCCGAGTTCAGGAAACAGAAGCCGAACTCAAAGCAGTGCAAAGTCTCCAGGAAAAGACTCGGGAAGAGCTGCTCCACAAGGTCTCTGGTCCGCCGCCCAAGCCACAAATTGAATAAGACAGTACGCTTAACGGCACGGGTGGTATTACCCGTCTTCGACAGTTACTTTCAAAAATTCCTTGCTCAGTATGCTGATTCCGGAGAAGGCGGTCACTGATTCCGATCTGATGCCGGGCAGCGATTCCGACGCGAAGCCGGTTGCGATCGGAGCGAGCGAAGGTCACGCATGGGCACGCCCATAGATTCCGAGACACGTTTGCGGTTGAACTCTTGCTCGCTGGGACTCCAATTGAGCGCATGGCTGCGCTCCTCGGGCACACAAGTATCAAGACCACAGAGCGGCACTACGCACCGTGGACGCGCTCACGCCAAGAGCAACTTGAGGCCGACGTGCGACGCGCATGGCTCTCTGATCCCGTGGCCTTTGCCGAGACGAAGGGGACGCCAGAGGTACACGGAAAAAGTCAGCGCCTTAACTGACTGAAACGGAAAGGAAAAGGTTTGGTAGCGGGGGGGGAGGATCTCCCGACCCGAACTGACACGTCGTAACTTGCTGATTTCACAATGCGCTAAAACAGCCAGAAGCGCCAGAAACGCCGAAGTGAGGGACACGGCGGGTACACGGGGGGGGAAGATTCGCGGCGTCGACCGTTCACCGCAACGCCCAAAACAACGCTGAAGATGATTTTGCTAATGCAAATCCTGCATCAACGCCTGCCCCTTTGCGCTAAAACCGAGCGCGGACTGGAAATCATCTCGGGCCATTCACAGGTGAACGTCAATCTTCGAGATGACATCACCCGGGCTTAGGAAGATGTACGCTGCCGGCGAGCCTTCGCGTACAGAAGTGACTTTGAACCCACCCTCGGTTGCTATACCGGACACTCCGGACCACGACAGAGACGCAACGAGTTCAGTTCCCCAGTCGGAAGTCCGAAATGCTCTGCTGGGTCAACGAGAGGTCCTCGAACACGGCGGACGTCCCGTTGCCGAGCGGGGACTGGGTGCTGATCCCCACCCAGATCGATGCTGGGTAGTCATTCTTGAAGAGGCGAATCAACTGCCAGGTCTTCTTGTCGAGCGAGTAGTAGAACCCGACAGTCTTCGTGTCCGAAGAGATCTTCATGTAGACACTCTTCGAAGTGACCACGTCGTGATTGTTGTCGTCAGAGGTCCCAATAGTGCGAACGCTAACCATCCTGGTCTTGTGGCGTTCATCCATTTCCATCGCCATCTTCAGCCAGAGGTCATCTTTCACGTAGATATAGAGCGTTCCGGCGTCATACGTCTTCAGAAACGTCGGTGTGATCTTTGCCGTCAGGGTGAACGGCTTCTTGTTGTCAACCTCGGTCAGCAGAAGTGGCGCGGTGTTGTTGGACAGCTTCCCGTCCGGGTCACGGAAATTGTCCCGCCTCGCTTCACTCGCAAGAGTCAGCCTGCCATCCTCAACCTTGGCATGAGCGGCGGCTCCGTTGAGCGAGCGAGTAAAGGTGATTCCAGGCAACGTGATGCGGCACGCTTCACTCTTCATATCTTCGGCAGACGCTTGGCGGGGGACGACACAGAGTAAGAGGAGCGACAGCGCGGAGAGCAGTATCTTCATGGTTCGTGGCTTCCTTTCTGGATAGAGAGTCGACGACGGGACTCGGGTAGCTTTCACTCGTAGACGCATGGCCTTTTGCCCTGCCACCCAGTCTTTCCTCAAATTCGCTGCACTCAATTCCTGCACCTGCCCTCACGGACACCTTGACGCCTAAACCTACAAATCTACCCTCTTCCGGTAGCAGGTGAGTAGCATCTTGACCAGAATTTCCTTTTTAATATCCGAAGCGGCAGCAGTATACACCGCAGCGGCTTGTTCCGAATTACAATTCTGGAGTCCAAGCACCGGCGAGCCATCCGGCAGCGGATGGCACGGCTTGCGGATGCAACCAACCGGCATTTCGACCCGTATCCACCCGATTTCTCGGACACCTCGGGCTCTCCCTTGCTCGTTCCCGAGATTCTCCCAACCGGTAGGGGACTCTAACCCGCTGGCACCGGCAGCGCTTCGATCCGCCGCACCATGACCCCGAACAGCCGTCGTGTCAAATGACTTTCTGCCAGCAACAACCAGTAGTACCGTGCGTGCTTGATCAAACGTCCGCCGGTCTTCACCAACCGCTGCTGCAAGCTGGTCAAGGACCAACCGTCGATCCTCTTCGGTAGCGCCAGCCGTCGCCACAGGTTCCCCAGGTTATAAGCGATCACACTCAACCACAGCCGCACCTCGTTAGACCGGAACCGGTGGCAGCTCAGCCGCGTTATCTTCACCGCTTGTTTGCCTTCTTTGATCCATTGCTCCGCCGTGCCCCGTTTATTATAGAACCGCACCACGGCCCGGCTCGGCAGGGTCAGGTTAGTCACAATGAATCCGATCCGAGGGAACAACTCGCCAAAGTGGAACTCCACCTTCGCCACCACTCGTCGCGTCGTCTTCCAGCTCGCCGCCTGGTAGAGAAAGCTTTTGTACCAGACCACCGGCTTGTGGCTCGGTCTTCCCACGAGCCGCGTCAACAACTCCGCGATGTCCCTCTCTAGGCTGTCGTTGGCCGGGATGCGAATGGCGTACTTCACGCCTCGCTCTTCCAGCGCTTCGTAGACCTCCGGCTTGGCAAAGGCGGCATCGGCTCTAAACACCACTTCTTTGCCTTGGTCCTGCTGCCGTTCGATCTCGGGCAGCAAGAGCTCATCCCAGCCCTCGGCGCTGTGCACGTTGCCGGCTCGAAGCTTGGCGGCCAGACAGTCACCCCCGCGGTTGAACAGCAGGAGCGGGTGGTAGCAGGTGGACTCGAAGTGCCCGTTGTAGGCGCTCTCCTCCTGCTGGCCGTAAACCGGAATCT
>Ga0315288_10009465_pt1 | contig 12268 bp, 10 predicted proteins | sample YL17G11_20_MG_FD_203454 | JGI IMG/M metagenome (GOLD analysis project Ga0315288, IMG submission 203454) | Sediment microbial communities from Yellowstone Lake, YNP, Wyoming, USA - YL17G11_20 | ecosystem: Environmental > Aquatic > Freshwater > Lake > Sediment | place: USA: Wyoming | collected...
GTACCTTACCTACCTCTCCGATGTGAGTCGGTTGAATTTCAACTACTCCATAGCAAACTACCCGAGAACGGTAAACGAGATGATGGCCGAGGCGATTCCCTGGACCGTCGGCCTGCTGGGCACGACGACCTTGCTCTCCTTCAGCATCGGGACATTCCTGGGCGCGCTCCTGGCCTGGCCTAGAGCGCCCAGGTGGATGCGTTGGCTCATGCCTCCATTGTGGGCCCTCCACGCCATTCCATTCTTCCTCCTCGGGCTCATCCTGGTGTACCTTCTGGCTTTCCGGATCAATGTGTTTCCGATGTTCGGTGGCTATAGCCCCGGTGCCTTTCCGGGCCTGACCCTGGAATTCGCGGGCGATGTGCTCAAGCACTCGATCCTCCCCGCGATGTCCATTGTCCTCGTGGCGACGGGAGGATGGGCGCTGGCGATGCGCGGGATGATGGTCACAACCCAGGGCGAGGACTACGTGATCTTCGCGGAGGCCAAAGGGCTGAAGAGCCTCACCATTTTCCTGCGCTACTGCGTTCGGAACGCGATCCTCCCCCAGACCACTGCCCTGGCTCTGGCCCTGGGACAGATACTCTCCGGGGCGGTCCTGGTCGAGGTGATCTTCGGCTACCCCGGTGTCGGGACGCTCCTTTTCCTCGCGATTCGGGAGAACGACCACTTCCTCATCCAGGGGATCGTATTCACGGTCATCGTGGCGCTGGGGCTGGCAACTTTGCTTCTCGATGCGATTTACCCCTTGCTCGATCCCCGGATCACCTACCGGAGGAAATAGTCCCACCATGGGGCAAGCGACGGTACCACCGAGACCCACGCCGGGGGCTGCACGGCCAGGAAGGCTGGCGGCTCTCTGGCGCTATATGCGCCGCAACATCTCGCTCGTCATAGGAATCGTTCTCCTTTCGGGGCTGGTTCTGTTCGTGGGAATAGGCCATATCGTCGTGGACACGAGTAAGGCCAGGGCATTGTCGGCGCCCGCCATGAAACCACCCTCCCTCCAGTACCCCTTTGGGACGGACCGGCAAGGCAGAGACTTGCTGGCCGTTATGGTGGCGGGGACGCCGCTCACCTTGCGAATCGGGTTCATCGCTGGCTTCCTTGGCGTCGGCATAGGAGCAATCCTGGGCTTTGTGTCCGCGTACTATCGGGGAAAGGTCGACACTGTCATTCGGGGCATCGCAGACATCGGCCTCACCGTGCCGGGGCTTCTGGTGCTGATCATCATTGCTGTCTCGATCAAGGAAGGCCTGACGGTCGACCAAATGGCTATTATCGTGGCCTCCCTGGCGTGGCTGAACCCTACTCGAACCATCAGAGCCCAGGTGCTGAGCCTCAGGGAGCGAGGCTACGTCGAGGTGGCTCGCCTTTCGGGCATGAGTGGGCCGGAGATTATCTTCAAGGAAATGATGCCCAACCTCCTGCCCTACTTGGCGGCGACGCTGGTGAACGCCGTGTCCAACGCCATCCTGGCCTCCATCGGCCTGGAGGTCCTCGGGCTCGGGCCCATCGAATCCCCAACCCTGGGGATGACGCTGTACTGGGTCAACTATAACGCTGCCCTCATCAACGGCTGGTGGTGGTGGTGGACGGCGCCCATCGTCATCATCCTCATTGTCTTTCTCGGTCTCTTCTTCCTTACCGTGGGATTAGATGAAATCGCGAACCCCCGGCTCAGGAGGGCGGGGTGAAGGCAGACGTCCTCCGGGTGCAAGGGCTGGTGGTGCACTACCACACCACGCTGGGCGCGGTGAAGGCTGCGGACAACCTCACGTTCAGCCTCAAAGCCGACGAGCGGCTTGGCTTCGCCGGGGAATCCGGCTCGGGCAAGTCCACGATGGCTCTCGCCATCCTCCGCATGATCAAGCCCCCGGGCCGGATCGAAGCAGGAGAGATCTGGCTGGACGGCCTCAACCTGATGACCCTCTCCGAGGAGGAGATGCGACAGGTGCGGCTGGCTCGGATCGCCCTGGTCCCGCAGGGCTCGATGAACTCGCTGAACCCGGTGATACGGATCCAGGAGCAGATTGCTGATGCGCTGACGGACCACGGGGCACGGATGGCCAAGCGGCAAGTGGAGGAGCGGGTCCGCGACCTCCTGCAGTCGGTCGGGCTGAGGCCGGAGGTCGCCACCATGTTCCCCCACGAGCTGAGCGGGGGCATGAAGCAACGGGCCTGCATTGCCATCGCCATCAGCTTACGCCCCAAGGTGATCATCGCCGACGAGCCCACCAGCGCCCTGGACGTGGTGGTGCAAAAGCAGGTGATGGAGACACTGGCGAGGGTCCAGAAGGACCTGGAAGCCTCCGTGATATTGGTGGGGCACGACATGGGGCTCGTGGCCCAGTTCGTGGACCGACTCGGCGTGATGTATGCCGGGAAGCTGGTAGAGGTCTCGCCGGTACGAGACATCTTCACGAAGCCACTCCACCCGTACACCCAAATGCTCATCGCCAGTCTTCCATCGCTCGAACAGAAAGGGACGTTCCAGGGCATCCCGGGACTCCCCCCGCTGCTGCGGGACCTTCCGCCAGGGTGTGCGTTCCATCCTCGATGCCCCTACGCCTTCGATCGCTGTCAGACGGAAGAGCCACTCTCCAGAGAAGCGCGGCCGAATTGCTGGGCGGCGTGCCACTTACTGTCATGACGACGCTGCTCGAGGCCCGACACGTTACCAAGATCTTCGGTGGAGGCTTATTCGATCGGAACTCCATCGTTGCCCTCGAGGGTTTCTCGATGGCCATCGACGGCGACCGGCCCTCCATCACCGCGGTGGTGGGGGAAAGCGGCAGCGGAAAGACTACGTTGGCCCGTCTTCTTCTGGGCCTGGTGACGCCGACGCGAGGGCAGGTCCTCTATAAGGGGCGGGACCTGCAGAGAATGGCGCACGCGGATTGGCGAGCCTTCCGCCGCGATGTTCAAGTCATCTTCCAGGACCCCTACGAGGTGTACAACCCCTTCTACCGGGTCGACCACGTATTGACCACGCCCGTGTCCAAGTTCAAACTGGCCTCCTCCAAGGCAGAAGCACGAGCCTTGATCGAAGATGTTCTGAAGGCCGTGGGGCTGCGCTCCGAAGAGACCCTGGGCCGTTTCCCGCACCAGTTGAGCGGTGGGCAGCGCCAGCGGGTGATGGTGGCGCGGGCACTTCTGTTGAGACCCCGCCTGATCCTGGCCGACGAACCAGTGTCGATGGTGGACGCTTCCCTACGAGCCAGCATCCTTGGCTCGCTGCGCAACATGAACCTGGAACTCGGCATTTCCATCATGTACATCACCCACGACCTAGCGACTGCGTATCAGATCAGCGAGAATATCGTCGTGCTGTATCGCGGCTCCGTTGCAGAGGCAGGTGATGTGGAACTCGTGGTCAAGCATCCACAACATCCGTACACGCAGCTCCTCATTTCATCCATCCCCTTGGCCAGCGCCGAGCGGACCTGGACCACCGAGACCGTCGTGGGCCCCGCTGGGCTCCAGGCCGCCGGTAGTGCCGGGTGCAAGTTTGCCGACCGTTGCCCATTCGCAACATCGCCTTGCCTACAGGCTGCGCCACCGCTATTCCAGACCAATCGTTACCGAGCAGTATCCTGCTACCTGTACCAAAGTGCTCCCGCGCTCTCAGTGGAAGAGATGGTGAAAGCTTTTGCTGAGCCGGCCAAGCTATCGCGCGTGGGTTCGTCCGGCACCCCGATGACAGCATAGAAGGGGTGGCAGCGATCACGGGTGAGGCTCTCCAGAGACCGTCGGGCTGGCAATCCGCCAGAATTCCAAGGATCTCTGGCCCGAGCTTGACGAGCTGGGCAGGCCGCGTGAGCGCCGGCGGATCCTCGCGGGTCGCACGACCTGGGTCAGTGCCGCGTTGCAGTAGCAGCCGGGGAACCGCGTGGGTGTTGTTCCCTCCTGACAACCTCAGGACCAATGCGGAGGACGTAATCGTGACCGAATCCCTATGGTCTGCGATACGACCGATTCGGCTCGGGATGATCGGCACTGGCCTGGCCGTGAAGAAGCTCCACTGGCCGGCCCTCGCCAGGATGTCGGATCGCTTCGTCGTCGTCGCCTTCGCCAATCGCACGCGCTCGACCGCCGAAGAGTTTGCCACCCTCGCCAATCTCTTGATGGACGACTACTCCTCCGACTACCACGACCTGCTCCGTCGCGACGACGTGGAGGCCGTGCTGATCTGCGTCCCCATCCCGCGGCTCCTCCCCATCACGCGCGAGTGTCTCGCGGCGGGCAAGCACGTCATGTGCGAGAAGCCGCCGGGCGTGGACCTCGCCGAGGCGCGCCAGTTCATCGCGCTGGCTGACCAGTATCCACATCAGAAGATCATGATTACCGAGAACTTGTTTTACCGCGACGATCTGCGCCTGGCCCGCTGGCTCGTGGACGAGGGCGCCATCGGCCGGCCCCAGCTCCTCCTCGAGCGCTGGGTGCATCGGCTGGTGCCGACGCCTGGTGACTACTCGGGCACCCCCTGGCGCTACAAGCCGGAGTATCGTGGCGGACCTCTTCTCGACGGCGGCGTGCACTCCATCGCGACGATTCGCCTCCTTGGCGGGGATATCACGAGCCTCTACGCCCGAACCGAGTGGATCAACCTGACGATGGATGCCCCGAGCGCCCTGGCGATGACCTTCGGCTTTGCCAGCGGGGGAAGCGGCAACTGCGTCTGGGGCTTTCTTGGCAACCCCGTCCTCGACGAGGTTAGGGACACGCGCCTCTACGGTAGCGAGGGCGCCCTGGTCGCCTCTCGGGGACAGGCTAGACTCATCCACGCCGACGGCTCGACCGAAGAGTATCGGGTTGAGCCGACCGACTCCGGGCACTACAACATGTTCCTGAATTTCCACGACGCCGTCGTGCACGACGAGCCGATCGTGGCCAGCGTCCGCCAGAGCTTCGAGAACATGCTGGTCGTGCTGCGGGCGCTCGAGTCGGCCGAGCTGGGCCATCAGGCCGAGGTGGTCGACGCCGGCGTGACGCCCTCGGCGGGAGGGGTTCCCCTCTGGCGGCCACGCGGCGCGAGCGGACTGTTCGAGGGGCTGTCCTGTCAGGTGATACAGGTCCCAGCGTCACGGGACTGATCCGCTCGGGAAGTAGCCCTAATCCAAGAAAAAACTTGAACCGCCATGACGCCAAGGTCGCCAAGGATACGATGTTCCGACCTCTCAAGAGGAGAATGCGAAAGCGCGTTCTTGGGGCCTTCGGCAAGTTCGTCCGTTTTTGCCCAATGAGCTATTTCGCTCTTGGCGTTCCGGGTACCCAGCGCTAGCGCTGGGTGTCCTTGGCGGTTGAGAATTTCGGACTGGGGGTAGTCCACCGCCTATTGGGTGCAGTCAGAGGCCGAGGTAAAGTCGCTCATCGAGCTCGACAAGCAATAGAAAGGAGAAATCGATGTCGAGACCCAGGATTTACGTGTCCAGGGAAGTGCATCCAAGCGTTCTCGCCCGACTTGGGGAGGTGGGCGAGACTCGTGCCTGGGCGGGGCCTGACCGGTGCCCCGCCGATGTATTGGAGAAGGAGGTTGCGGACGTCGACGCCGTCTTGGGCACCCATCGTTGGACGGCCGCGTTGATGGACGAGGCCCCTCACCTGCGGCTCATCGCCCTTACCGCGGTCGGATTCGACATGGTGGATGTCGACGCGGCCACTGAGCGCGGCATCCTCGTGACCAACACGCCAGACGTGCTCACCGAAACCGTCGCAGACTTGACCTTTGCCCTGATTCTGGCGGCGGCACGGCAGATCTGCGAAATGGACCGTTGGCTGCGCGCGGGGCAATGGAAGACCGCCGGGGTGACTCCCATGGCGTGGGACGTCCATCATGCGACTCTGGGTATCATTGGGCTGGGCCGCCTCGGCACTGCCGTGGCCCATCGGGCGCTCGCCTTCCACATGAAGGTGCTCTACTACGACACGGTCCACCGGAAGGATCTGGAGAAGCAGTTCGGCTACCAGTTCGCCGAATTGGAGACCCTGCTTCGGGAGTCGGACTTCGTCACCCTCCACGTGCCGCTGCTGCCTGAGACCAAGGGGATGATAGGGGCGGCCCAGTTGGCCCTGATGAAGCCGACCGCGTTTCTGATCAACACCGCTCGTGGGCCCGTAGTGGACGAGTGGGCCCTGATCAAGGCTCTCCAGGAGGGTCGCATCGCCGGCGCCGGGCTCGACGTGTACGAAAAAGAGCCGGTCGACCTGGGTAACCCTCTCCTGAAGATGGAGAACGTGGTAACGTTGCCGCACGTGGGAAGCGCAACCGAGGCGACCCGTCGGGCCATGGTTGACCTGGCAACCGACAACGTCCTGGCGGTTCTGCAAGGCAAGCCGCCACTCACGCCCGTCAATCCCGAGGTTCTCTCTCGGGTGAAGAAATAGGACTCGGTTGCGCGGCATGCGCAACAACCAGCTTGCCTATGGCAGGATCAAAAGGGTGTGACGGATCCGCGCGCATCTGCGTACACCCGTGCCCATCTATGGTGTCAACTGGAAGGAGGATGCAGTGCAACCGCACACCGAGTTCCGGTTCCATCCGAAGGTCGTCCAGATCGGCTGCTACTGGGGTGATGGCGGCCACACCGAGCTCTACCTGCTTGAGGGCGACACCCTCGCCATCGTCGACACGGGCGTCAACGACACGCCGACCAAGTACATCGCGCCGGCGCTGGAATCCTACGGGCTCACGCTCGGCGAGGTGGACCTCATTCTGAACACCCACGGCCACCACGACCACGCCGGCGGTAATGCCGAGATGGTGGCCGCGTCCGGGGCGAAGGTCTGGATCCACGAGGCCGACGCCCGGGTCGCGGAGGACCCCGACTACCAGTTCGACACCTACTTCGTCAACCGCCACGTTCTCGTCGGACGACCAGACCGGCTGGACGCCGCCAGGGCCGCGATGAGAGTCACGGCCGGGCAGCCGGCGAAGGTGGACCGGAAGTTGGTCGACGGCGACTTGGTCGACCTCGGGAAGGGCATCAGCCTCCGGGTGATCCACACGCCAGGCCACACGCGGGGCTCGGTCTGCTACTACTGGGAGTCGGAGGGGCTGGTCTTCTGCGGCGACTCGGTTATGGGCTTGAGCAGCCGGCCCGGTGGCTTCCCGCTCATCTACTTTCCAGCCGACTACGACCGCACCATCGACCGGCTGCTGGGGATGGAGATCGCCGCCCTCGGGCTCGGCCACCACTACCGGACGCACGCGGTGCCCCGAGACTCGGTCCACTTCGGGCCGAACGTCAAAGCGTACTTGAGGGCCAGCCGGGAGATTGCCGACATCATCGGGGACTCCCTGCGTCGCGCTGCGGTGACCGGACCGGGAGCAGGCTTCCTGGAGGTGGCCCGGGCCGCGACGGACCTCGTCGCAGAGCGACTCCCCATCACGAAGGGCGAGGACGGGCTGCCACTGACCGGGAACGTGGAGGCCTTCTACGGCTACTGGCAACTGCTGAAATGACCCCCCCAGATCCGTCCGATGCCGTTGCTCCACCTGGCCGCCGCCTACGACGTCGTCCCTTCACCTCTCCCTTCACCCGTTTAACCTTGACATCGCTTCTCCCCCTGCGGCATGCTCCTGTAGCTCTCGGCCATCCCCTGGCCTGCGCCCCGATCGTGAGGCCGCGTGGCCCTTAAGCAAATTCCTGTCAGCATCACCCACCGAGGCCAGATCCACGTCAAACTGGGAGTCGGCTCCAATGCGGGGAACAGGCATTGCCGTCCGGTTTGGCCTATGCTAGTCTCCTTCAATCACGTATGCGGGGCCAGGCCCTTGAATGCCCGTCCCCGAATATCGGCTCTCACGCTCAGAATCGCTTGCCCTAGCATCCGCAGAGAGATGGGCTTCTGCTGGCGGGCCCGAGGTCGCAACTGGATGGAGCGCAACGCCATGGAAAGACTCAACGGCGTCATTCCCCCGATGGTCACGCCCTTTCAGCAGGACGGAAGCATCGACGAACTGAACCTCGCCAAGCTGGTGCAGTTCCTGACGGAGAGAGTGCATGGCCTCTTCATCTGCGGGTCGTACGGGAACGGCCCACTCATGAACGTCGAAGAGAAGAAGCGCGTCATCGACGTCGTGGCCAAGCACATCCGGAAGGAGACCCAGTTGGTGGTCCACGTGGGGTCCACGAACGTGCGCGACTCGGTCGAGCTCGCCAAATACGCCGAGGGTGCGGGGGCGCAGCGGGTGGCCTCGGTGCCCCCCTACTACTTCCATCACACGCGCGAGAGCATCAAGCTCTTCTTCGATCGGCTCGTCCACGCGGTGCGCATCCCGGTGTACGTGTATAACAATCCGAAGTTCACTGGCGTGGCCCTCGACGTGCCGCTGGTCCAGGAGCTGGCCGACATCGGGGTGGCGGGCATCAAGGATAGCAGCTTCGACATCATGCTCTTGGCGAACTTCGTGCGGGGCATCAAGCGGCCCGATTTCGACGTCGTGCTCGGAACAGAGGCCATGTTCCTCTATGCGGCGGCCATCGGCGTGAAGGCCTTCATCCCGGGCCTCGGCAACGCGTTTCCGGAGATCTGCGTGGACCTGCACAAGGCGGCCATGAGCCGCCAGGCGGATCGGGCGCTCGAGCTGCAATGGAAAGTGAACGCCCTGCGGGACGTGATGTACCTGGCGAAGTCCACCGTGGTGGCCGTCTATGCGTTGCTGAAGATTCGGGGCGTATGCGAGGCGTACCCGAGGGAGCCGTTCATTCCCCTGTCGGATGCAGAGGTGGCGCACATGAAGAACGAACTCGTGAAGGCAGGCTTCCTCAGCTAGACGGGACGGGTCTCATGTTCTTTGCGACGATCGATTGCGGGACCACGAACTCGCGAGTCTATCTGCTGAATCAGGACCTCGCCATCGTCGGCAAGGGATCCCAGAAGATCGGGGTGAGGGATACCGTGGTCCATGGGTCCAACCAGGTCCTGAAAGACGGGCTCGCCGACCTCTTTCGGCGCACGGTCGAGGAGGCCGGGCTTGCGCTGTCCGACGTCCGCCTTGCCATCACGTCCGGGATGATCACATCCGAGCTGGGGCTGCTTGAGATTCCTCACCTCCGGGCCCCGGCGGGCGTCGCGCAGCTGGCGCAGAGCGTTACCTACGTGGACGATCGAAAGATATTCCCCCTCGAGATCCCCATCCTGTTCATCCGCGGGATCAAGAACGTCTATCCGGACGAGGCGACCTATCGCCAGATCCGCCAGATCGACTTCATGCGAGGCGAGGAGACCCAGATTGCCGGGCTCCTCTCACTGCGGCCGAATCTGGAACGCCCACTCACCGTCGTCGTCCTCAGCTCGCACACGAAGTACATCAGCGTCAGCGCACACGGGCAGATCCTCGGCTCCCTGACCACCCTCAGCGGCCAGGTGTTCGAAGCGATCCAGGCCGCCACCTCCATCGGGAAGTCGATCGCGCTGCCCGATGGTTGCCCGGAGGAGGACTTCTTCGAGGCGGAGGTCGTCGACGCCGCCCATGAGGCGGTCGTGCATGCGGGATTCCTCAGGACCCTGCTGATGCCCCGATTCCTGGACGTCCTGCTCCACGCCCCCGTGCACGTCCGCCGGCTGTTTACCGAGGCGGCCATCGGGGCGGAAGACCTGAAGGCCCTGGCCGAGTTCCCGGTGGTGGGCTTCCCCACGGAGACCACGTTCGTGCTGGTGGGTCAGCAGGGCAGGTGCCGCGTCCTGCGCCACCTCTTGGAGACGCATTACAGGCCCGCGAGGGCCGTGTCCTGCATCACGGACGTGGAGGAGATAGACCGGCTGAGCATTCACGGCGCCATTGCCATTGCCCGCGAGGCGGGATACCTCGCGCGATAGCTCGGGGTTCCTGGCGTTGCCCTCGCGGGTTGTGATCACTCCGCGTTGTACGGAAGAGGCGCGAATCGAACGCGCCGCATTCACGAGTCCCTCAGAGGGGGAGAACAGGAGGGTACGATGATGAAGCGAGAACGGACACAGAGGCCGGGTAGGATCCGTGTCATGAGCCGAAGGGAGGTCCTCAAGCTGGGCGCCACTGTGGTCGCCGGGGCGGCGGCGGGCCCGTTCGTGGCGACGCCAGCGAGGGCCCAGGCCTTCAACTGGCAGCGGTTCCGCGGCACGGAGCTGTTCCTCATCCTCACCAAGCATCCGTGGGTGGACGAGATGGTGACGCACATCCCGGAGTTCGAGTCGCTCTCCGGGATGAAGGTGAAGTATGAGATGTTGCCGGAGATCCAGGGTCGTCAGAAGCTCACCGTGGAGCTGACGGCCGGGACCGGTGGGGTGGACGCGTTCCACACGGCGCTCCACGTGGAGAAGCGTCGCTTCTGGAAGTCGGGCTGGTACCAGCCGCTGAACCGATTCCTGGAGGACAAGACCCTGACCGCGCCGGACTTCGATTGGAACGACTTCGCGCCGGCGGCCAAAGGGGCCGTCACCGAGCCGGACAATACTATCAGCGCCATCCCCACGATGGTCGACTTCTTCGCGATGTTCTACCGGAAGGACCTCTTCCAGCAGAAAGGATGGAGGGCCCCGCGAACGCTGGCGGAGATGGAGGACTACGCGCAGAAGCTTCACAACCCGCCCGGCATGTACGGGATCGTCGCCCGCGGCCTGAAGAATGCGAACGCCACCGCCTTGGCTTGCATCCTCTACGCAATAGGGGCGAATTACCTCACCCCGGATGGCAAGTCGGCCCTCAACACGCCCGAGTGGGTGAAGTCTGTTGACTACTATGCGGGGCTCCTCCGACGGTTCGCCCCGCCCGGCGTCGTGAACTTCAACTGGTACGAGTGTAGCAGTGCCTTCATGCAAGGGAACGTGGGCATGTACTTCGACGGGATCAACTTCGCCAACCAGTTCGAGGACAAGGAGAAGTCGAAGATCGCGGGAAAGGTGGGCTACGCCGTGCTGCCCGCGGGGCCCGCAGGGCAAATCGCGCCGACGTACACGAACGGGATGGCCGTCACTGCCCACAGCCGAAACAAGGAAGCGGCCTACATGTTCATTCAGTGGTCCACCAACAAGCAGAACGCGCTCCGGGAGCTGCTCGCCGGCGTCGGTGTGGGGCGGGCCTCGACCTGGACGCTCCCGGAGGTCAAGGCCAAGCCGAGGATGCCGGCGGATTGGTACACCACCTATTCGGAGAGCCTCAAGATCGGTCGCCCGGGGCTCCCGGAAATCGTTGACGTGACCCAGTACCGCGACATCATCGGCGTGGTCATCCAGAAGGCGATCGAGGGTGGTAACGTGGCGGATCTCATGGTGCAGGCCAACAAGGAGTTCCAGGAGCTGCTGGATAAGACTGAGAAGTAACGGTTGCACCCCCTCTAAGAAGAGCCTGGCCTCTCGCCTGTGGTGCGCGGCGGGAATCAGAGGCCAGGCTCTCGGTTTTCTGGAGCGAGCGTTCCGATGGGCTTCCCGATACCGCTTGACGATCCCCATGCGGCGGGCCGGGTAGCCGCGTTCATCGAGAAGATCCTCACCCATCTCGGGCTCTGGCCCGCACACGCGCACAGCCCGCCGGCGGGGTACCCGTTGCCGTTTTCTCTGCTACGGGTCGTCGCCGCATAGCCGCCCCGCGCAGCCGCACCGAACGGTGTCGTCCGTCCGGGTCCGCCCCGTGTCGCCCCCCTCCAGTTCCCTGGCCCGTCTGTCCCCCCCGCCACCGGTCCTCGGGGCAGTATCGGCTTGACACCACTCCCTGCGCTGCGCCATGCTCCAGTCGCTGCCACAGGGTGCCTGGGCCCGCGCCGGGCCTGTGCGAGCACAGGGGCGCCGCGGCCCGAAAAGAAGTTCTTATCACCCAGGTGATTGAATGGTCCGCGGCCTGTGCAATCATGAAGCGTGTCTCACCAGCGAAGAAGCCACCCCAGGGTGCACTCATACAGGCTCGGCCGTCGCGCGACAAGAAGCACCGCTCCGCCAAACCCCACTTCCCGTGCGAAGTGCACCAGGTCGTTCCCGACCCTGATCGTGGGGCTGCCAATCTCCCCCACCCGGAAGACGACGCGGCTGACCGGTCGCGACAGGCCCTCTGCCTTGAACGGCCCGCCCGTGTGGTAGAGGTCGTCCACGTCCGCCGGCGTCACGCGTGGCGGCTCGCGACCTGTGGGGTCGGCAAACGTGATCTCGGTGAGCGTCAGGATGCCGCTGTTGGCCACGAACACCTCCGTGACCAGCAGGCCGAAAAGGGAGTTCTTCCAGGTGAGGACGACCCTCTCGCCGTCGGGCAGAAGCTGGGAGGCGATCCTCCTCCCGGTCCCCGCGTCCGTCAACT
>Ga0315288_10009466_pt1 | contig 12267 bp, 11 predicted proteins | sample YL17G11_20_MG_FD_203454 | JGI IMG/M metagenome (GOLD analysis project Ga0315288, IMG submission 203454) | Sediment microbial communities from Yellowstone Lake, YNP, Wyoming, USA - YL17G11_20 | ecosystem: Environmental > Aquatic > Freshwater > Lake > Sediment | place: USA: Wyoming | collected...
GGAAGTAGACGGGAAAGAAGCGATCCTGCCCTGGTCTGAAATGGAAAAAGCCCATTTGATTTATGAATTCGACTAAAGAATAAGAAAGCGGAGTGAAGCGATGATAGTGAATGAATTGAAAAGGATCATTGAACAGGTCAGCCGTGAAAAAGGATTGGATCGCGAGGTCCTCATCAAAACCCTGGAAGAAGCGGTCAAGGCCGCCGCGCGCAAGAAGTTCGGGCCGAACTACGATATTGAGGTGACCTTCAATGACGAAGCGGGCGAGATCGAGGTCTTTGAATTTAAGGAAGTCGTGGAGCAGGTCACCAACGACCATCTGGAAATTTCTCCGAAAGACGCACACGACATCGATCCCGATTCCGAAATCGGCGACAGCCTGGGGGTCAAAATGGATACGGATGAATTCGGCCGGATCGCCGCCCAGTCCGCTAAACAGGTCATTATGCAGCGCCTGCGCGAAGCGGAGCGTAACATCATTTACGGAGATTTTAAAGACCGCCAAGGCGAGATCATTCACGGGATTGTGCAGCGGTTCGACAAAGGCAATATCATCGTGAACCTGGGTCGCACCGAGGCGGAACTGCCCCTTAAAGAACAGATCCCCAAAGAATCCTATAAGCAGGGCGATCGCGTCCGGGCTTATATTTTGGATGTCCGCCAATTCAGCCGCGGGCCGCAAATCCTGCTTTCCCGCACCCATCCCAATTTTCTGTCCGCTCTTTTTGAAAACGAAGTACCGGAAATCGCCGAAGGCATCGTCTCCATCGTCCACGTGGCCCGCGAACCGGGCAGCCGGACCAAGATCGCGGTCCATTCCAAGGACCCGGATGTGGATCCGGTCGGCGCCTGTGTGGGCGTGAAAGGCAGCCGCGTGCAGGCCGTGGTGCAGGAATTGCGCGGGGAGAAGATCGACATTGTCACCTGGGATCAGGATCCCGCCAAGTTTATTTGCAACGCCCTGGCACCGGCCGAGATTGTGCGCGTGATCGTGGATGAAGACGAGCATGCCATGGAAGTGGTTGTGGGCGATGACCAGTTGTCCCTGGCGATCGGTAAGAAAGGCCAGAACGTGCGTTTGGCTTCCAAATTATCCGGTTGGCATATTGATGTCACCAATGAATCCAATTACAACCAGGCCTTGAAAAGCGCTTATGAAGCCCTGCTCAAACTGGACGGCGTGGGCGAAAAAACCGCCCTGGAGTTTTACCAGGCCGGTTATCGTTCCGCCAAAGACATCGTCACCGCCGGTTTGGCGGAACTGGAGCAGTTAAAGGATATCGGCGCGGCCAAAGCCAAAAAAATACTGGAAAGCGCCCGGCAACAGGTTGAACAGGAGCAGAACCAGCCGGCCGAAGCGACGGCCGCGGACGTAAAAGCCGAGCAAGAACCGCATCCGGAAGCAAAAGAACCCAGTGCTCCTTCGCCGGCGCAAGCAGTCGCTTCCGATGAAAATAAAGGGTAACGTTCAAAATGTTTTTTCGGCCCTGAAAAGCATAGGGCCGAAAAAACATACAAAGGGGAGAAAACCATCGTGCATAGAGGCCATGTCCCCCTGCGAACGTGCTTGATTTGCAGAAAGAAAAAAGAGAAAAAAACACTGATCCGTTTGACCGTTCAGGCGGACGGATCGTTGACCAGGGACCCTAAACAAAGGGACGCGGGCAGAGGTTATTATGTTTGTGACGATCCGTTTTGCCTGGAACGTTTGCTGAAAAAGGAGAATAAAAAGCCATTAAAGTATCGTGGGGTAGATAGGCTGTAGGCCTGAGTATTAACAAACCGTGTTTGAAAAACCAGTGGATTTAGAGATAAAGAATTTGACCGTTTTAAACGCTATCAAAAATTTTAGTCAAGAATGAGGGTATACATGGCGAAAGTCAGGGTCTATGAGCTGGCCCAAGAACTCAATGTGGACAAAAATGAGCTGATCGAAAAGTTGGCGGCCGGCGGAATCGTGGTTAAAAACGATAAAAGCACCTTAGACGAAGAGGTTTTGGAGCGGGCCAGAGCCATTATGACCGGCCCGGTCTCCGAGGTTGTGGAAGAAAAACGCATCAAGCCGACGGTCATCCGGCGACGTAAAAAAACCGTGGCTGTGGAGCATGAGGAAGGCCAGGCCGTTGCAGGCGTAGAAGAAGCTGCAGACCGGGAGACGAAACCGGCGATTCCGGCGCAAGAGACCGGGCAACAGAAACAACCGGCTGTTGCGGAGACCGATACGGTCCAAGAGGCGGAGCCGGGCGAGGAAGAAGATAAGACCGGCACGGAAAAGTTGAAGGGCAAAGGCAAAAAAGGCAAAAAGAAAAAGATAGATGTGCCCGCTAAAATCATCAAGAAAGCCGAAGACAGCCCTCTCAAACATGCGATTGCCAAACAAAAGACGAAAGAAACCGCCTCGGAACCGGTCCGGCCGGATCTTTCACCCAAAATAGCCGTGGTTGCGCTACCGGCGGAAGAGAAAGACCGCGACTGGGCGGACAAAAAGAAAAAAAGCAAGAAAAGAGTCGAGAAGGAAGACACCGCTTCCAAAGGACGGATCCGGCACAAGAAGCTGGAAGTTTTTGAAAGGGCGGATCTATATGAAGGCCGCCGGGTCAAACACAAGAGGAAAGACGGCGCGGCCGGTGAGGTTCAACGGAAGTTAAAGAAGACCGAGATCACCACGCCCAAAGCGATTAAAAGAAGGATCAAGGTCCAGGAACAGGTGACCGTGGCGGAACTGGCCAAAGTCATGGGTGTCAAAGGTTCCGAATTGATCCGGAAACTAATGGGCCAGGGCGTAATGGTGGCGGTCACCCAAACCATCGATTTCGATACCGCTTCCCTGATCGCGAACGAATTCGGTTATGAACTGGAGTTGGAACAGATCGAATTTGAAAAATTTATCGAAGAAGCGGATGACAAGCCGGAAGAATTGCAATTCCGGCCGCCGGTGGTCACCATCATGGGACACGTGGACCACGGCAAAACTTCTTTGCTCGACTATATCCGCCAATCCAATATCATTGCCGGTGAATCGGGCGGTATTACCCAGCATATCGGCGCTTATTATGTGGAACGACCGAGCGGCGACATTGTTTTTCTGGATACGCCGGGTCATGAAGCGTTTACGGCCATGCGGGCCAGGGGTGCCAAAGTAACGGACCTTATCATTTTGGTGGTGGCGGCCGATGACGGGGTCATGCCCCAGACCCGGGAAGCCATTAACCATGCCAAGGCCGCCAATGTTCCCATTATTGTGGCGGTGAACAAAATGGACAAACCCGAGGCCAATCCGGACAAAGTAAAAAGGGATTTGGCCGATTTGGGGTTGATCTCCGAAGATTGGGGCGGTCAGACGATCTACGGTCATATCTCCGCTAAGACCGGTCAGGGCGTAAACGAGTTATTGGAGATGATCCTGCTGCAGGCGGAAATACTTGAATTCAAGGCCAATCCGAATAAACCGGCCCGGGGCACGATCATCGAGGCCAAGTTGGACAAGAATCTCGGTTCTCTGGCCACGGTGTTGATCAAAAGCGGAACCTTAAAAGTCGGCGATCAGTTCATCTGCGGCGAGTGCTACGGCAAGGTGCGGGCCATGCTCAATAGCCGGGGCAAGATGATTAAGACCGCCGGACCTTCCATGCCGGTGGAGCTGCACGGTATATCCGGGGTGCCCAAAGCCGGCGATGAATTTGTCGTGATTCAGGATGAAAGAAAAGCCAAGCAGCTTGCGGAGTTGCAACAATCCAAGACCAAGGCCAAGGAAATCTTCAAGCGCGGCATCGTCAGCCTGGATGACCTTTATGAAAAGATCAAGGAAGGCGACATCAAGGAACTGAATATCGTTTTGAAAACCGATGTGCAGGGATCCCTGGAAGCGTTGGCCGAAGCCTTGTACAAGCTCAGCACCACCGAAGTCAAACTCAAGATCATTCATTCTTCCACGGGCGCGATTTCGGAAACGGACGTGATGCTCGCTTCCGCTTCCAATGCCATTGTGATCGGGTTCAATGTACGCGCCAATCCGCGCGTGGTGGAAGTGGCCGAGAAAGAAAATGTGGATATCCGTTATTACGACATCATCTACAACGCCATCCTGGACGTGCGATCCGCCATGGCGGGTCTCCTGGACCCCAAGTACGAAGAAGAAGTGATCGGTCGGGCGGACGTCAAGGAATCGTTCCATATCCCCAAGATCGGAACCATTGCGGGCTGTTATGTGACCAGCGGATATATCGAACGCAATGCCAAAGTGCGGCTCTTGCGGGACGATGTCGTGGTTTTTGACGGCAAACTGTCTTCTCTCAGGCGGTTCAAAGATGATGTGAAAGAGGTCCAAACCGGGTACGAGTGCGGCATCGGTGTGGAGAACTTCCAGGACATCAAGCCGGGCGATGTATTCGAGGTTTATAAAATCAATGAAATCGCGGCCGAGCTTTAAATGTTTTTTCGATCCTGAAAAGCGTAGGATCAAAAAAACATCAATTCCGGCTTGTCCCGTCGGAGATACCGAAGGCGGACAAGAATTGCCGGAATAAGCCCGTACGATGGTAATGGGTTAATAATTTTCCTTTCATTTATCGACAACTTTTTGTCGATAGGGTTGAACTAAGCGCCTATGGTCATCGGGATTCTGAAAATCGAACTGTTGTTATACGATAACGATTCTTTAAAGGGCAAACGCAAGGTCGTTAAAAGCATGATCGCTAAAGTGAAGAACAAGTTCAATGTTTCCATTGCCGAGACCGGCTCCAATGACAAGTGGCAAAGGATTGAATTGGGCGTCAGCACGGTCAGTAATAACCGCCGTCATGTGGATGCTTCCCTGAACCATGTGCTGGAATTTGTGGATTCCCTGTATTTGGCGGAGATCACGGATTCGAAGATGGAGATTTTCAATGTCTAAATGTTTTTTGATCCAAAAAACGGATCAAAAAACATGAATTCCGGCAGAATTGCCGGAACCCTATCCGGAAGACGAAGCCACACGAGGGCCTTGCCCTGGCCTTTTAAAGGCACTTAACATCCAAGTCCGTCATTCCGGCCTGTTGTTAGCCGGAATCCAGGTTTTCGGACGTTGATACGGATTCCGGCTAAATGATGATTTTGTTCCACAAAATCATGACATGCCGGAATGACGATGCAGGGTAAACGGCTTTTGGAATGTATCGACAATAAATTGTCGATGTTTTAGAGATAAGCGCCTAAATTGATGGAGAGCGTTTTATGTTGGCAGGCAAACGGGCGGGAAGGGTCGGCGATCAAATCCTTAAGGAGGTGGCCGATCTTCTGATGCGCAAAGTTAAAGATCCCCGGGTTCAGGGCGTCACCCTGAGCGGGATCGATCTCGGCAATGATCTGAAAATCGCCAAGGTCTACTACAGCCTGATCGGCGGACGCGCCGAAATCGAAAAGGCCCAAAGCGGTTTGGAGAGCGCCAAGGGCTTTATCAAGCATGAAGTGGGTCAATGCCTGGGTTTGAAATATTTGCCGGAGATCGTTTTTAAATACGATCCGTCTCTGGAACAGGGCGACCATATGGAAAAGATCTTTGAAAAGATTAAAAAAGAAGAAGCCCACGCCGGGACGCGAAGCTCCGGCCAGGCCGGTCAACCGGACCCGCAGGATCCAGATGACGAATAATCCGGACGGCATCCTGCTGATCGACAAAGAAGCAGGAGAAACTTCTTATACGACGGTTAAACGCGTCGGCCGGATCCTGAAAGTGAAAAAGGTCGGCCATGCCGGCACGCTGGACCCGGCTGCCACCGGGTTGTTGATCCTCTTGTTGGGGCAGGGCACCAAATTGTCGCCCTATTTGATGACCCGTGATAAAGAGTATTGGGCCGTGATGCGGTTGGGAATCGTCACGGACACCCTGGACGCCGACGGCCAGGTCCTGCAGGCCGTACGGGTTCCCTTTGTGGACGTGGCCCGACTCAAGCAATGCGCCGCTGAATTTGTGGGGGAGATCGAACAGGTCCCGCCGGCGTATTCGGCGCTCAAATATCAGGGGAAACCGGCTTATGTTTATGCCCGCCGAGGGGTCAAGATCGATTTGGCCAAACGCAAAGTGACGATTCGGCGCTTGGAGATCCAGGCCGTTGATCCGCCGGATGTAACCCTGCAGGTCGTTTGTTCCAGCGGTACTTATATCCGCAGCCTGGCCGCGGATTTAGGCAATCGTTTGGGCCCGGGTGCTCATTTAAAAGCATTACGGCGTTTATCCATCGGACCGTTCTCCATAGCCGAGGCGGCCAGTTTGGCTGAGGGAAATGCCGATTTTTTAGAGCAACAACTGCGTAGCCGCATCATTCCTTTAAAGGAAGCGGTCAAGCACCTGGCGGAATGGGAAGTCGATGAAGAAACAGCCAAGAAGATCCGTAACGGCCGGCGGATTGATCTAAAGGAGTTAAGCCTGTCCCAGTGCGGGCAGGAATTAGCGCCCGGGGAAATAAGACTGGTATGCGGGGAAGCTTTGGTAGCCATTGCCCGGTTGGATCCTGCGGAGTCTCAGGATGAACACGGGCTGAAAATATTAAGGGTATTCCAATGAGATTTTTTGCGGTCCTCCGCAAAAAATCTAAATTTTAACGTTTTTTTAAGGAGGTATGAAAGTGGTTTTAAATGCAGAAAACAAAAAGGAAATTATCGATCGGTTTAAAATGCATGAAAAGGACACCGGATCGTCCGAAGTCCAGGTTGCGATTCTGAGCAACCGAATTAATTATCTGACTGATCATTTCCAAACCCATAAAAAAGACCATCATTCGCGGCGCGGTTTGTTAAAACTGGTCGGACAACGAAGAAGATTACTGAATTATCTCAAAAAAAGAGATATCACCCGCTATCAGGGCATCATCAAAGAACTCGGTTTGCGTAAGTAACGATTTTTAAAAAGCGTGGCCGATCGATTTTAGGATGCGTGCAGGATGGCGCGTAAACGGAAAGGATAAGAATAAATGATTAAAAGTTGTTCCGTCGATATCGGCGGAAAGAAGTTGCATATTGAAACAGGCCGCATTGCCAAACAAGCCAGCGGCGCGGTGGTCGTTACGTACGGCGAAACCGTTGTGCTGGTGACCGCGGTGGCCTCTTCCCAGCTTCGGGCTGGGGGCGATTTTTTACCTTTAACCGTCGAATATCAGGAGATGTCCTATGCCGGCGGCCGGTTCCCGGGAAATTATTTCCGGCGGGACATGGGCCGGCCGGGAGAAAAGGAGACTTTGTCCGGTCGCCTGATCGACAGGCCGTTGCGGCCCCTTTTTCCCAAACATTATTATTTTGAAACCCAGGTGATTGTCAGCGTGCTTTCGACCGACAAGGAGAATGAAGCGGATGTACTGGCCATTGTCGGCGCTTCCGCCGCTTTGGAAGTTTCGGATATTCCTTTTAACGGCCCGATCGCCGCCGTGCGGGTCGGACGGGTCAACGGTCAATGGGTCATCAACCCAACCCTCACCGAACAGCTGGAAAGCGATGTGGAACTGGTGGTGGCCGGCAGCCGATCCGCCGTAGTCATGGTGGAAGGCAGCGCCCGTTTCGTTTCCGAAGCCGATCTTATTGAAGCTATTTTCTTCGGCCATGCCGCTTTGCAGCCCATGTTGGACATACAGGCAGAGATGAAACGCGAAATCGGCAAGGCGAAATTCAGCGTTCCGGTCCCGGTCAAGGATGAAACTTTTGAAACCCAGGTAACGGCCGTCGCCAAACCTTTGTTGCTGGAAGTCATCGCCATCAAAGACAAGCTCATCCGCCAACAAAAAAGAGCGGAAGTCAAAACCAAGGTAATAGAGAACCTGGGCCAGGCGGCGGAAGAGAAAGAATCCAAGATCAAAGAGCTTATCGAAGAGCAGGAAAAAGACCTGGTCCGCAAGATGATCCTGGAAGAAGGTCGCCGTATTGACGGCCGTTCCTTTACCGAAGTCCGGCCGATTGAATGCATGATCGGCGTGCTGCCGCGCGTTCACGGCTCGGCGCTGTTTACCCGCGGCGAAACTCAGGCCCTGGTGCTGACCACCCTGGGGACCGAGATGGACGAGCAGAGGATCGAGACCATTTACGGCAATACCTTCCGCAATTTTATTTTGCATTACAATTTTCCGCCTTTTTCCGTGGGCGAAGTCAAGCGCTTGGGCGGTCCGAGCCGGCGCGATATCGGTCACGGCAACCTGGCGCGCCGCGCTCTTTTGCCGGTCATTCCGGACAAGGAGCAATTCCAATATGCTCTGCGGGTGGTTTCGGAGATCCTGGAATCCAACGGATCCTCCTCCATGGCCAGTGTGTGCGGCGGGTCTCTTTCCCTGATGGACGCCGGTGTGCCGATTAAGGAAGCAGTGGCCGGGGTGGCCATGGGTTTGATTTCCGACGGGCAAAAGACGGTGGTTCTGACCGATATTATGGGCGATGAAGACCATTATGGCGATATGGATTTCAAAGTGACCGGCACGCGCGATCATGTGACGGCCCTGCAAATGGATATTAAAATCAGCGGCGTGACCAAGGCGATTATGCAGTCCGCCCTGCAACAGGCCAAGGAGGCCCGTTTGGTTATTTTAGAAAAGATGAGCGCGGCCATCGCCAAACCGCGGGCCGGCCTTTCCCCCTATGCTCCGGTGATTACCAGCATTCAGATTAAACCCGAGAAGGTGCGCATGTTGATCGGCCCGGGCGGTAAGGTCATCAAGGAGATCCAAAATGCCGCCAACGTCAAAATCAATGTGGATGACGAAGGCAAGGTGGTGGTGGCGGCTCCGGACCAGGAATGCGCCAATGCGGCCATGGAGATGATCGGCCGTATCATCCAGGACGCGGAAATAGGCAAGATTTACAAAGGCAAAGTGGTCAAGATCATGGATTTCGGAGCTTTTGTGGAACTTTTTCCCGGGACCGACGGTTTGATCCATATCTCCCAGCTGGCCAAGGAAAGGGTTAACCGGGTCACCGATATCCTGAAAGAAGGCGATGAAGTGACCGTCAAGGTGCTGGAGATCGACAAGAACGGCCGGATCTCCCTTTCCCGTAAAGCGGTCCTCGAGGATCAATAACAGTATGTATCGAAAAACAGTTCTCCCCAACGGGGTTCGCATCATATCCGAAAAGTTGGAGCATTTCCGCTCCGTCTCCTTGGGGATCTGGGTGGATGTGGGTTCCCGCGATGAATCCGAAGAAGAAAATGGGATTTCCCATTTTATCGAACACATGAGCTTCAAGGGCACCCACAAACGCAACGGACTGGATATTGCCAAGGAACTGGATGCGATCGGAGGGCTTTCCAACGCCTTTACCGGCAAAGAATATACCTGTTTTCACTCCAAAGTATTGGACAAGCATTTTGAAATCCTGGCCGATATTTTGAGCGACCTTTTTTTGGATTCCATTTTCGATCCCCTGGAAATGGACCGGGAAAGGCAGGTCATTCTGCAGGAAATCAAAATGGTAGAAGACACTCCCGACGAATATATTCACGATCTGTTTCAAGAACAATTTTTTAAAGGGCATCCTTTAAGCCGGTCGGTGCTGGGCAATGGCCGCACCATCGCGGCTATTAATAAAGAAACCATCCTGGCCCATATTAAAAACTTTTACAGGCCTGAGAAAATCGTGATTGCGGCCGCCGGGCAGCTCGACCACCAGACCTTGGTGGGCTATTTTCAACCTTTATTTGAGGGCCTGTCTTCAAACCACCGGCCCTCGGATAGGCAACGCCCTCAAATCCAGCAAGGTATGGTTACCTATTATAAAGATTTGGAGCAGGCCCATATCTGCCTGGGGGGGCGGGCACCCTTTCTGACCAGCGAATCGCGTTTTGCCGCCGCCATCTGCAATACGATCTTGGGGGGCAACATGAGTTCGCGTCTTTTCCAGGAAATCCGGGAAAAACGGGGTTTGGCTTATTCCGTTTACTCTTTCTTGTCCGCCCATATCGATGCCGGTATGCTGGGAATTTATGTCGGCATTGACCCGGCCAAGGTCAATGAGGCCCTGGAAGTCATTCAAAGAGAAGTCGTCAAGATCAAGCAAGGGGCGATCGCACCTGAAGAGCTGGCCGCCGCAAAAAACCATCTGATCGGCAGCATTTTGCTGGGGTCGGAAAGCACGGATGCGCGCATGATGCGCATCACCAAGAATGAGTTTGTCTTTGGCCGCTATATGGGGTATGATGAAATAGTCGAGAACCTTGAAAAAGTGACCCTAAATGAAGTGGTCGCGGTCGCCAATGACACTTTTCAAAAAGAAGGCATTTCCCTGGTCACCTTGGGAGCCATTAAGGACCAGGATCTGGACCAAAACCATATTCATTTTCAGTAAATTGAGCGTTGAATGACCCTGGAGCGGATTGAAATTCAAATCAAACGTCTGGAGCATGCCGAAGATTTGCCTTTACCCCGCTATGAATCCGCGGGGGCTTCAGGCCTGGATCTGCGAGCGGCGGTCCAGGAAGAAATCACCCTGCATCCCGGTGAAATTAAACTCATTCCCACCGGCATGGTTTTTTCCATCCCTCCGGGCTTTGAGGCCCAGATCCGGCCCCGCAGCGGATTGGCATTGAAACACGGTATCGGCATGGTCAATGCGCCCGGTACGATCGATTCCGATTATCGCGGAGAAGTCGGCGTTATCATGACCAATTGGGGGCCGGCGCCTTTTAAAATCAAGCGCGGGGACCGCATTGCCCAGATGATTATTGCCAGGGTTTATCGAGCCGAATTCGTGGAGACCGATTGCCTGGACAACACCCGGCGCGGGCCGGGTGGTTTCGGCCACAGCGGGGTCAAATGAGAAACCGCGAATGAATACGAGATTTGAAACCGCGAATGAACGCTAATGGACGCGAATTTTAAAAAACTTAAGAACTTATATCCCGAATATCGACAAAAAGTTATCGATAAGTGAAAAACGAATAATGAACGACTTACCGTCATACGGACTTATTCAGGCGCTCCGGCCGGAATGCATGTTTTTTTGATCCTGGATTTTCAGGATCAATAAAACATTTAGGGATTTATAAAACCCATTAGCGTTTATTCGTGTGCATTAGCGGTTGAAATAGAAACCGCGAATGCACGCGAATGAACACGAATAAAAAGAGATCAAGTTAATAAGGCTCTTGAAATTATTAGCGTTTATTCACGTGGATTAGCGGTTAAAAAAAAAAGGAATAGACCTATGAACAACACCATTCGATCTAATGCCCGATTGCGAATTTTATTGGCCGGCTTTTTTCTATCCGTTTTGCTTGCGGCTTGTGCCGAGGTGCCCTTGACCCAAAGGCAAGGGCTGCATCTCGTGCCCCAATCGGAACTTTTGCAAATGAGTTTTCAACAATACGACAAGGTCTTAAAAGAAAGCAAGCTGTCTCAGGATACTGAAAAGGTCCAAGCCGTTAAGCGGGTGGGCAAGAAGATCGCCGTGGCGGCAGAACAGTTTCTTAAGGATTCGGGTTTGTCCGGCGATCTGACAAATTACAAGTGGGAATTTAACCTGATAGAAGATGACAAGACTGTCAATGCCTGGTGCATGCCCGGGGGCAAGGTGGCGGTTTATACCGGTATTCTGCCCTATACCCGGGATGAAAACGGGCTGGCCGTGGTTATCGGCCATGAGGTTGCCCATGCCATCGCCAATCATGGCAATGAGCGTATGAGTCAGGGCTTGCTGATGCAGATGGGCGGGATGGCGCTTTCCGTGGCCCTGAAGGATCAACCCAAGCAAACCACAAATTTGTATATGATGGCCTATGGGTTGGGTGCCGGTATCGGAATTTTGTTGCCCTATAGCCGTTTGCATGAAACCGAGGCCGATCAAATCGGCTTGATGTTCATGGCGCGGGCCGGGTATGACCCTAACGGCGCCGTCACTTTCTGGGAGCGGATGAACGCCAAATCCGGTTCAAGGCCGCCGGAGTTTCTCTCAACCCATCCTGCTCCGGAAACACGGATTGCGGAAATTAAAGCCTTTATTCCCGAGGCCATGCCTTATTATCACAAGCCCTGATTTTTTTTGATCCTGAAAAGCGTAGGATCAAAAAAAATGTATTCCGGCAAGCCGGAACAGGAGTTCCAGCGAGATCGCCGGAATAATCCGTACGACGGTAGTGGGTTGCTTATTGACCTTTCGTTTATCGACAACTTTTTGTCGACCTTTGGAGTGCGGCGGCAAGACGCCGCTTTTTAAAGCGCGACGTGTCGCGCTGAGTCAAAGCGCGGACATATCCGCGCAATCCAAAGAAGCACCCGTACGATGGTAATGGGTCAATTGTTTACTTTTCACTTATCG
>Ga0315288_10009467_pt1 | contig 12266 bp, 22 predicted proteins | sample YL17G11_20_MG_FD_203454 | JGI IMG/M metagenome (GOLD analysis project Ga0315288, IMG submission 203454) | Sediment microbial communities from Yellowstone Lake, YNP, Wyoming, USA - YL17G11_20 | ecosystem: Environmental > Aquatic > Freshwater > Lake > Sediment | place: USA: Wyoming | collected...
TTTCTGGCTGTATTCTAACAAAATATTTTTAAGCAAATCTTGTAGGTCAGATTCTGTTTCTATTTGGAAGGAAATAAGAGGATTACTTTCATCATCGTAAGCGGACACGGCCCACATGAGATACTCTCTTCTGTTTGCCATTAGAGATCTTTTTAAAAAGTTTTCAAGCAGCAATGTCAGGGAGCACCTGCGCTTCGGCTCTGGCTTGCGCTCGTTTTTTCTTATAGCGTTGGCGATCTCTTCGTTTCTTTTCTTTCTCTTTGGAGATGTCTCGATATTCTCGGTAGGCCACATCACTACCCCCCAAGATTGCTAACATTTGAAAAACTCTAGCCACTACCTCTACCGCAGACTTAGTTTCTTGATAGTTTTTGTCGCTTAAACGCACGTCTTCTCGTGCTCGATGACACGCAATACAAACAACATGGCACTTTTCCAGTTCTTTTAGGACTAAGCTAATTGAATACTTAGTGCCCTGCGCCAAGTCAAAACGTTTGACTTCACCAAGTTGGTGATCAAAGGTCAGCTTACCTGGGTCGGTGATACCGCAATCAACACAGGAAGAAACACTTTTCAAGGCATCTAATAAGGAGCGAATCCTTTTACGAGCATTTTTACGTGACATTAAAAACGGAAGCAGTCAGACTCGAACTGACACAACGAGGTTACTCGTTACTGGTTTTCTTCGCGGTCCTGTTTGGGACCAAAGACCAGGGCGGTACCAATTACGCTTTATACTTCCATAACCAAAGTATAAGTCAAAAATTTAAAAAAAGCAAGCTCAAAGGCGGATGATTTGATATCATTAGTTATATGAACAAGTGCAAAGTCTGTAAAGAAAATATTAAGCAATCTGGGCCAGGTCGTCCTCGTAAAACTCACAAACGTTGCGCTGGAGCCAAGAGCACTGTCAAGCGCACCAAGAAAGGCGCTGTTCGTCGTTATTCTTCTGGAACTACTACCCGCAGTCAAAAAGGAAGAAGTTTCTTTGGCAAGGGCACTGGTTGGTTAGCACTTTATCACGGAGGAAGAACCGGAGATACCCAACATGACAAAACTTGGGCTGTTCGTGTAGTCAAGAAAGGTTCTGGATGGACGGTGGTTACTCGCCACGGTCGTCGCACTGGACAAAAGAATGAAACGTCAAGAAAAATAATGACCAGAGATGCTGCAGAAGCAGCCGCAGATCGTCTTATTCGAAGCAAACTCCGTAAGGGTTATATATTTGCTAGAGCTAACAGAGCCTGCAAGCGAGGCAGAGCTTAAATGCTTAACTTTAAAGTCGGGGACAGAGTCACAGTAGACCAAAGCTATGTTAGCAATGTTCTAACCACTCTACCTCAAGACGCCAAGTTGGTTCATACAATACAACTATTAGAAATGCTTGGCAGCGAAACCGCAGTAATAACTAACATCGGGTTCATCATGGTAGAAAAACAGATTACCAGTGGCCCACTTCCAATTCACCTGTTTCCTGTGAGATCCAGTAACCCACTATTCCAAGGCGGTAGTGGAACTAGGATCTATCTTCCTAGCGAAGAGCACATCAATAATACATTACATAAAGTAGCCTAACCTATATCGTCATCCCACTGGCAGAGTCCGCGTTGTTCAAACTCTCCCGGAGTGATGATTTCTTCATCCCCCTTTAAGTAATTTTTGTATGCGCGGTCGTGCAGCACAGTTGCAACCGCAGTAGCCAGGTTCAAGCAGTGCCTCGTAGGAATTACTACGAACCGATGGCAATGCTGCAAATACACCCTGGGTATTGACCCATCTTCTGGGCCAAATACGTAGACAGCTTTCTCCGGATGATCAAAGGTATAAAGCGGCTCTGAGTTTTCGCGCACTTCGACGGCCACAGGAATTACATCACTAGGGAAGAGGTCCAAAAACTTGTCATATTGAATCAGGTCTACTTCTTTATAGCCTTTCATACGTTCTTCGCGCGGAAGACGCTTAGCCATGCTCGGATCATCGTTGATCCGATTGCCCGACATCCATAACTGCTTTACGCCGTAACAAGAAGCTAGGCGTAAGATGGCACCAACATTTCTGGCATACTTTGGATTAACCAAGGCGATAGACGGGCTAACACCCATTTTTGGGGTGTTCTTGCCGATGAACGCTGTAGTCTGAGTTTCAGTGGTCATGCGTAATCCTTGGTGAATTTTGGATCTACAAGTCGCCTTACAAACGAAGAAGCATCAACATCCGTAAGCGCAGCAACTTCTGCGAAGAATTGGTGAATCATCTCCGTAGTTGTAGTTTCATCCTTGCCTAGAGCACGCGCTCGTTCCGCAAAGTCGCATCGCAACTGTGTGGCTGGTGCGGTGCCCACCATCGCAAGGATGGTCATAAGGAGGCTCTTGTCACCCATGGAAAAACTCCTTTCTCCTTTCTACCATTTGAGATCGTCGCTGGCAAATCATAAGAAAATTGGTCCACTATTCATCATTCGTTCCAAGCCGATTGCCCAGCCTGCACCGCCGACATAAGGCCCCCCGCCCAGCAATTGAATATTTTTGTCAGATAAGATTTCAAAAGCTTTATTTCCGATGTAGATATTGAGTCCGCGCTGGGCTTCATCAACAAGCTTCCAACCAGTATCTTGCTTTAGCTGCTTGAACAACCAAATAGCATCGCGACGAACATCTCTGCAGCAATCTAATTCATTATCTCCGAAGAATTCTACTCCTATCTGGGTGAATTCTCGGAACCGATTGGCGTCTGTTGACTTTTCATTACGGAAGCAACGAGCCACATAATAAACTTTGTCGCAACCCAGTTTTTTCTTGATGCCAGAAACATACTGTGTAGCTTCCGGCATTAACACCAAATCGTTTTCTAGTTGGAAGGCGCGATTATTGGTATTTTCTAGGCATTTTTCAATAGTTTCTTTGGGGAGAATCGAAGGAACCTCTAGATATCGATAACCTCGACGTTCTAAGAGTGTCGTAATAAGGTTAGTGAACTAACCTCCTCTTCTCGCTTTCCGCGACAGTCCAGTTAGAAACACCACCTACTTTTGTCATGATTTTCTCCACAATTATGGTAGCACATTCGAAACAGGAGTCAATTCAAAAAGACTAACCCACTCCTCGTTTGGTTTTACTTTCTTATTTCCACTGATTCCACCCTTTTTCCGGGTCTCGCCAGTTGCGACTAGCATCGCATTTTCATTGAGCGGCCGACCTTCCGACACATAACAAGGTTGCTTTAGAGACTTAGCGTAGGAAACAACATCCAATTCATGCCCATAAGGTGTAGTTCCTGCGTAGGGAGGATCAATGTAAACAATAGAATCATCCATAGGATTGATCTGACGAACATCTCCACAAATTCCAGTAATACCCTTACCCGCTAAACACAACCTCTCAACTCTACTTAGTAGCGAGGCTGGGAGTGGCATCATAGGGTTAACGTGGGAACGTCGATTGCTGGTAGCCGTTGGCATCCAATAGGATCGGAAGCTACAGTTCTTCCAGGCATTGCCCTCGATCCAGATGGGCTTACTTCCAAAGCTGGATGCCTGGAGTAGCAGGAATGTTTGAGTGGTAGCTATCGAAGTGTCCTGCTTAGAAAGCTCTACCATGAAATCCTTAATTCTAGACAAATCTTTGGGCAGACCCTCTACCAAGGATCGCATCAAGGTTAGATCGAAGGTGCCAGACCCAATCTCCTTCCAGAACAACCCCCAAGGCCCCGCATCACACATCGTGATACGAGCCGGCTGGATGCCTTGGTTAAGAAGCTCGATAGCTATAGCGCCCGAGCCACAGCATAAATCGTAAAAGTTGGTTATGGGCGACGCCTTCGCCAACAGCAAAGACACAATTTGCTTGGCTATTCGATTTTTTGCGCCCTGATAAGAAGTAGGAGGTTGCAGCACTCCAAAAGTATCGACCGGCAAGTAAAAAAGACAAGATTCCAGTACATGAAACTGGCCGCCCAAGGGCGGCCAGGAACATTCAAGTGGATAGTCGATGCCCTACACCTTGATGGGAGACGCGATCTGGCTGGGAACGACCGTGGTGACCGTCCCCGCGCTGATGGACGACACACCGCGAATGCCCTGGGTCTGGAGGGCCTTGCTGTATCGGTCGCGGGACTCGTTGGGGTGGTCAGTGTAGATGACACCGCAGCCGTGGCACCTGGCATCGTAAGGGGGGCGACCACGGCCACCGCCGTTCTTGATGAACTTCTCGCACTTCATGGGGTTGCTCCTGTTGATTCAGGGCCTTCCGGGCTCCGAATAAGAAGAATCTACCCAATAAGGGGGCCAGTAGCAAGGAAATTTCGTGGGTCTAACCCTCTAATTTTCTGCTACTTACGGATGAAAAGAAATTTGAAAAGAAAGCTCTTTGAGCTTGCCAAGCTGAGAAACGTTTGCTAGGATTGGCCCTCCGAGGAAAATATGAGAACCATCTTCATTGGCGACACTCACGGCTGCAACGATGAGTTGCACTCTCTCATCACGGAGCTTCATCTTCGTTCCGATGATCGTCTAGCCTTCGTAGGGGACCTCGTAGATCGAGGCCCTGACAGCATCGGTGTCATCCGCTATGTGAAGGAATTGCTGGCTCACTATCCAGGCAGCTTCTGCGTTGCTGGTAACCACGAGAGTAAGGTCATCGAGCAACGACGTAAGTCCTTATTCAAGGAGCCTTGGACTCCAGATGCCTCAGAAGATGACTGGAAGTTCCTGGAAAGCCTACCTCTCATCAAAAAGCTACCTGATCTCAATGTCACGGTAGTTCATGGAGGCATCTTCCCTCGGTTCTTCCAGTCCTACCCGGAAGGGCTGTCTCGCATCGAGTCTAATTGGCATCAGAGCAAGGGCAAGTATATGGACCGCGCCAAACGGTTCCTGCGAGTCCGTTTCGTCAACCCCGAAGGCAACATGGTCTCATTGGGCCAGGAGACGGATGAGGATGTCTTCTGGACGGAGAGATATGACGGTAGGGAAGGTTACGTGTTCTACGGACACCAGCCCTACATCAACCCGCCAGAGCCCCGTCTCAGCGAGCATGCCGCTGGCATCGACACCGGATGTGTGTTCGGAGGTCGTCTGACGGCAGCCGTGGTCACAGATGATCCCCGGAAGGCGGAATTCGTCAGCGTTCCGGCGTTGAAGGTTCATGCCCAGCCGAGGTTCGGAGTTCCCGGAAGCGATCCTTTTGGGGCTCCGGATGAGTAGTTTTCTCTCTTGATCTATGTCTTTGTTTATGTTAGGATTTTCGAACGCTAGCGTAACTCAATTGGTAGAGTACCACTCTTGTAAAGTGGAGGTTGTGGGTTCGATTCCCACCGCTAGCTTTATTTTTGTTGACAAGCTGTGGGAGTCTGGTAGGATGGGGTCGTGATCTGTAAGTTTTGCCAGAAAAAGTTGAATGCGACAGCGATGGTCGGCTACCAAAATCGCCAGATGATTACTTACCTTCACGCCGATGGTGATTATCATGCGTGCAAAGAGGAGGACATCCCACCGGGCACGGAAGCTCCTCAGTGCCATATCTGCCAGACCTACACTGACTACCACCGTGATTATTGCTCGGCCGCCGGTCTGCCACAGTACCATCCGGCACCAGATTAGCCACGAGTCCGCTTCAATTTCCTGTCTAACTTCTTATCAAATACTCTATGTGCTCGTTTTTGATCGTTTAGCTTATCGGAAGTCATGCCGCTGCCAACTTCCGATACTTTCCAAACTACTACCTCATTATCTTCTAGAGGCTCGTCTTCCAAAGAAACTAACCATCCCAGATGGGCGAATTCCGCCTCGATCCAGCAGGTTTTTTCTAGATTCTTTCTGGTCAGCTTGACCTGATTCCAAGTATTATCCATGGCTAAGTCCCTTCATTATCGTTGAAGTATAAGCCGGTGTAATTTATTTGTCAAGCTCACCAACCTTTTAGCTCGCTGATTTCTTCCTTTAGCTGTTCAATATAATCTTGGAGGCGCTCTACTTCGGAGCGAAGTCTTTCGCATCCAGTACACCCCTCTTCTGGGTTGCCACGCAGCGCAGCCGGCTGTTTCTTAGCCTTTGCAGCCTCCAGTTCACTATTAAAAACATCTAGCCACGCGTCAAACTGACCATCCCTGCCAATAGCTTCTTCAATCTTTCGATTGGTCGCTGCCCACTTCTTTCCAAGAGAAATAGCGGCGGCTTCCACTTTTTGACAGTGTTCTTCGCCAAAATTAGCCAAACATTCACTTCTGCCTAGGTTCAGATTTGCATCCAACTCACGTAGAAATTCAGCACGAACTTCTCGTGGAATCGCATAATCCAAAGCCCAAGAACCAAACATTCTGATGGCCCGCGGATCCATGTATCCTGGCATCAATTTTCCTGTTGCTCTCAAGGCTTTGCCGGCAACTCTCTTGGTTTTACCCCACAATGCGCTTGGGTTGTGCCTGCGATGACGAAGGTCTTTGCCGTAAAGTTCTTCCAACTCGTCAGTATGGATGGAACGTTTTATTTTTGAGTCTATTGCTATAAATATCAATTTCCAGCCACGTCCAATGTTCTTATTCAGTTCTCTAAGAAGTTTATTGGCCTCTGCTTCCGCGACACCCAAACTTTGTCGTTTAGGAATTATGGCACTTACAAAAACCCCAGCTTTATCTACATGAAAACCTTCATCTGGTTTGATGCTTATCCCTGTTGCCTCTTTATAGTGTTGTCCAAATTTCTTGATAGCTTGGAAATGTTCATAACCTTCTTCCATTAGATCGACAGCTTTGAAGTAGTCAGCTCGGTAGTCATGTTCGATAGCTAGCAGTTCCATTCCTTCTTGTGCTTCAATATCGTCCGTCCAACGCTTATGTAGCTTACGTTGTCTCGCTTCGGCGGCTATTGCCTCTTTTTCTGTGGGCCAAACCTGATTCTCGCTAGTATCTATCGTATGTTCATACTTTCCCGGGACACTAACTTTTATGCGACGGTGCTTTTCACCTTCATAACCAGGGCGAATGCTTACTACGGTTCCAGACTCAATTTGATGCCCAGATACCCAGACTCGATCCCCCACTCGAAGCTCACGAGACTTTTTTGGAATAGGATTCCTTTTGAGCTTGCTGCGAGCTTTCTTTTTGCAAGATCTCGCATTGTGATAAGGACGACGACAAATTCTGCATGCCATAATCTCTATTATATCTTTTTATGAACTATTGATCTTTAAAAAAAACAGGCCATCATTAAATAATGAATTTGAAATACAGCAACGAAGTAATCATTGATTACACCAATTGGAAGGGTGTTCGTCGTCCCAGGAGAATTCTTCCAATGGGAATAAAATTAGCCCATAACGAGTATCATCCTGAGGAACAATGGTTGTTAGAAGCAATGGATTTGGAAGATGGGTACGCTGTTAAAACCTTTTCGCTCAAGGATGTTCATTCCTGGGCCCCTGTTCTACTTAGTGAATCTGTTGTTGAAAAATGGCAGGCTAGCAAGCCAGAGAAGGAAAATAATGCAAGAACCAGCTAACGTCTCAGAATGGCAGAAGGCCGCCTACCAACTATCAGCCGATAAAGGCTGGCACACATCACCTAAACCTATTGATGGTATTGCTAAATTTCTAATTAATCTTCATGGAGAAGTTTCTGAAGCTTGGGAATTAGCTAGGATGCCAGATTTTGATCCCCAAAAAATATGGAGAGACGAAAAAGGAAAATTACACGGATTTCCCACGGAGCTTGCTGATGTTGTGATCCGAGCACTCGACACAGCAGAGACCTTTGGCATCGATCTACAAGCCGCCATGTGGCAAAAACACCAATATAATGCTACTCGACCTTTTCGTCATGGTGGAAAACGGGCCTAAACGACGGCCCGGTAAAAATTTCTGATTTAGGGCTAGCCAAGCGGCCGGAGTTTGGTATACTGGGGACTCAACGGTTTCGGATTCGTAGCTCAATGGTAGAGCAACGCCCTTTACGCGCCAAACAGCGCAGAATTAAGGCGGAAGTTCCGGGTTCGAGTCCCGGCGGATCCAAAGCATACAGAAAGTCACAGCAAGATAGTGTGACTTTCGGCTTCATGGCGGAACTGGCAGACGCGGCGGGCTTGATTCCAAACAGAATCATAAGTAGGACCCGTTTCCGATTAAAAGGAGTGAGGGTTCAAATCCCTCTGAAGCCAAACTTGACAGCGTTATTATGTCAATTATGCTTTGAGCATGACTGAAGATAAGTATTCTAAAGACAAAATCGAAATCGCAGTTAAAAACTCTAATTCTTTTGCAGATACTATAAGATTTTTGGGGATGGAACCCTCTGGCGGGGCGCACAGGAAAATATCGTCACTTATTCGATATTATAATATCGATATAACACACTTTAATATGCTAGCCTGCGGATGGGCTCGCGGAAAAACCGCTGAATCTCATACTAGTGTAAAGTTATTTACCCGGAAAGTTTATCTTGCTGATAGTGCGATTTTTTGTGAGAACTCCAGGGTAATAGAAGGGCCTCGTCTAACTAGACGATTGCTTGAGCTTGGCTGGTATTATACGTGCGCCGTAAAAGAATGCCCCACCCATAACTTGACTTCCTGGTGCGGAGAAAAGTTAAAATTACATCTAGATCACATTAATGGAATACGAAACGATAATAGATTGGAAAATCTTCGATTTTTGTGCCCAAACTGTCATCAATGTACTCCGACCTGGGGCAACAAAGGTAACAAAGTTAGGATAAAACATGTTTCTAGTCCGATATTAGAGTCTGATTTAGTCCGTTCTTCTAAAAAAGAAAAAGTTGTGTGTGATAAGCCGTGCAAAAGATGCCAAATGCCAGTAAAGGATTTCGAGAGAACTTACTGTAGTATACAGTGCTTCACCTTGGACACAGCTAAGGCTAAAAACAAAATTACCAAGGAAGAGTTGGAGAAATTAGTAGAAAATGAGTCGTTAACCCAAATTGGAAAGAGATACAACGTATCCCCCAATACAGTCAAAAACTGGTGTGTTGATTATTCGATACCGACACATGGTGTCGGTTATTGGGCCAAGAGGCGTGCCGAAGAGCAGGCGGCCCAAAAACTTATTACCTCTTTGCCGGAAGTATAATGCGTGTGCTCTTCCAAAAATCCCCTGCCAATCCCCAAAATCCCCTTGCCAAGCCCCGCCCGAAGTGCTAGACTCCCCTCACCCAACGACCCGGAGGAACCTATGGCCCTGGACCTGGAAGAAGCCGAGTTTCGCGTCATCGTCGGTGAGGAAGACCCCGAGCAGGGGCAGACCCACATCCTGCATCTGGATGCTGACAAGAACCAGAACTACGTCTACCGCGCACCTGTCTCCTACGCCACCAAGTTCGGTCAGGCGCTTCTCTTCGGAGAGGGCTACTACATCGGCAGCCTGCTGGTCCGCATCCAGCGGAAGATGATCACCACCGGGCAGTGGATCGACCACGCCTAGCTTTCTTTGGCGTGAGTATTTCCTATCCATAGCGCCATATTGTATAGCAAACTGCTAAGAATCGGAGGACTCAACGGTGGAAGCTCTAGCTTTAGAGCTTCCACCGATATCGCATTTTTCAGAAACGCTTCAATCGAAGCGTTGATAACTTTGTAATCGAGAGGACAACGTTCTTTCAACAATTTTTGGATGTCCTCTAGGTTCTTTTGGGCAAATTCCGAATATTTCTCTTTTTTCTTTTGAAGCTTGGCTTGCCTTTTCGCAACATTTTTACCTAGAAACTTTTTGGCGGAACTCATTGAATCTCGCGTTCCTCGACTTGGTATGAGGCTTCTTCGTGGCCCCAATATCCTTGTTCAGGATTACAAAATTCTTTCTCCCAAATACGATTACCAATAAAAGAAGACAAAGCCTTTTCCCTCGTGGAAAACGGTCCTAGCGGTTCGCCGTCTCCTTTGCGGTAATCTACGTGTACAATAAAAACTGTATTCATATCGAAAATACTAAATCAAAATTCAATTTTGTCAAGACCATTGATCCTTCTTGATTTTGAGCTACACTTTTTCCATGGAATGCCACGATTGCCGACTACCTATTGACGAAAAAGCCCATCACGATCACGGCAGGGGTTCTATTGTGATTTGCTGTGATTGTTTTGACGAAGAGATTGGCCGACATCCTAGCAAACGCCGCCATCCTCGACCTATTGTTAAGCCCGCCGCGCTCTTGATTCGCGATAAAAAATTCTTAGTGGCGAGAACCCAAGGGAAATCGCATTTTTATGCAGTAGGGGGAAAACTAGAACCAGGAGAAACTGATATTCAGTGCCTACATCGTGAAGTGATGGAAGAGATCGGATGCCACATTACATCCGAACGCTATTACAGAACATTTGTAGGTCCTAGCGCCGACAACCAAAAAACTGTAGTTATGATTTGTTTCTTCGTAGAGTTAGATCGCGAGCCTACGCCATCCTCTGAGATTGAAGAATTGCTGTGGGCTGATAGCCGCACCACTAAGGATGTAATCGGATCCCTGTTACACGATTATGTAATACCTGCCCTCAAAACTGACAATTTAGTGAACTAGGCATGTTCTTATTCTAGCCAATTTGTTATATTGAAGTAATGCAAGAATTTTGTCAATGTTATGCCCGTAATCCTGACGAGCGGCTTCGCGAGCTAGAGCGCCAAGCACATGTTACTGGTAGCCCGCAAGATTGGGATCAATATTTGGCGGCGCTTGAAAGAACTGGTTTAATAGATGCTCGGCTAGCTAGCGTTGAAGCTACTCTTCCTCCTATGGGAGGGGAGGTTGCCCCAGAAGACGCCATTTTTCTAATGCATGTTATGGGATTTCGATACCGACACGGACCCGATTTGTGGAGAGGTGAATTCATATCCAATTTAAGAGATTGGGGTACCGAAAATATAAGACAAGCCATCCTAAGAAAAACTAAAAGCGCCAGCAGTAAGATGTCAGAAACGTTAGAAGGATATTATTGGATACGATACTCTGTAAGAGATTGGACCGCCCTTGGATACGCCCAAGGACCACACATCGTAAAAACAGCGTGTAAATGCAGTATGGACAGATTGATTACTACAGGTTGTCAGTTTTTCCCTGATCTTCACTGGCCTCAACAACTGTATCCAATTCGAGTAATTTCTTCGGAAGCAGCTAAACAAAGAAACTATTTCCATCGTATCTTTTTGTTGTGCCCAGTGTGCCAGCAAGAAGTTCCGGTAGGACGTTTGGACCAACACATGAATGCTAGAAGCCACGCAGGTCTTCCAGCACGGTTGTCTATGCGTGCTGGACAGCGGAGACGAATCTGGTCGGACGATACGAGCGGCGCAGGGCCAGCCCCCTAAGCTATTCTTTCTCCTGTTGTCTCATCCCAATAAATTACCACTAACTTGTTATAACCAGGAACTTGGTAATAGGCGCGGGTTACTGGTTCTATATTTTGGTAGAAACTTCTTCGCTCATATCGCATTAAGGTTCCTGAGACCCCATTTCGAAGAACGTCACCTCTTCTCCAAAGAGTACCGTGACCTATATTCTTTCCGTGTGTTTCTATGGTGAAACCACCACGTTTATCTATAACACTATCTACATGTTCTGGTGGGGTAAATCTATTACTATCTTTCTTGAATTTTTCTACAGCCTCGCGATGCGACTCAATAACTTGCTCTTTGGTGGGTTTAGGTGTCTGGGTAATAAGAACTCCAGGAGGAGCCCGGGAGATTAAGTGATTACCCAAACTTCTGTCAGAGGCCGGGTCTCCTGTCTTCCACGAAAGATGGTCCACGCCCCACCAACCATCATGACTAGCTGTGGCAGAAGAGATAATTATTCCATCTGGAAGGGTAGTCTGCGCTTGCCATCCTTCTCCAAATTCAAAAATGCGAGGAATCAAAGCTAGACCAGCCCGTGACCGAGCCACATTTAGACGATTTCTGGCTTCGTCAGTTTCTTCCAGTTGGTACTGACGTTCTAGATAGCGTATTTCATCATCAGGATTGCAACGACAGTGCATACCTAAATTTTAGCAATTTCTACTCAATAAACATCATAAAACCGCTAGCAGCCAAAGTCTCTTTGATTTCGGGATCCATCACAGCTTTGGGGCAAGTTCCACTAGCATGCACCGATGCCAGCTTAGTGCCTGAATGTTTCTTGTGTTGATATTTCACCAAAGCGCAAGTGCCCCAGTGACTACTTGCAAACTGGCTGTGAATGCAAAATCCGCATGTAGTTGCAATTTTGTAGCCATGTGCTTGCAGAGCCGTCAGTTTGTTCGCGTCCGGCATCTTAGTGTTCCATGGTCGATGGCCA
>Ga0315288_10009470_pt1 | contig 12264 bp, 9 predicted proteins | sample YL17G11_20_MG_FD_203454 | JGI IMG/M metagenome (GOLD analysis project Ga0315288, IMG submission 203454) | Sediment microbial communities from Yellowstone Lake, YNP, Wyoming, USA - YL17G11_20 | ecosystem: Environmental > Aquatic > Freshwater > Lake > Sediment | place: USA: Wyoming | collected...
CCAAAAGCGATCGGGCACTACCGATTTTCTCTTGAACCCTTCGTCGCCCCGCGGTCGGGTTCTGCGGCACGTGTCGGCGCAGGGCCTCATCGGCCTTCTGGATCTCGGCGTGGAGTTCGGTCAGCGCCCGAACCAAGGGAGCCATCTCCTCGCCCCGGGGGGTGACGATGCAGATCTGGCTTTGATTCTTATGGATGTCAAAGCTAATATGTTCCACGGCTGGCCTCCTCCACTTACAGCTTCGACCGCGTCAAGGGTTGTGGGGCGCCATGGTGCCACCACGGTGGGTGGGGCCAGCCGCCTCATCCCATCTATCCAGTGCTGAGCAAGTCATCAGGAGGGCACGACCGTGTGGGACAAGATTCGCGGCGTCGCAGTCGATGCGGTCAGGGATCTCCTCGGTTCGTGGCGGAGCCTGGCGATCACCGACATCGCCTACAAGGTGGTGGCGTTCGCGCTGCTCACGCCGGCGACGGCGTTGCTGCTGCGCTGGATGGCATCGCGCGCCCACACCCGGGTGGTCGCGGACTCCGACATCGTGAGGTTCTTCCTGACCACGCGCGTCGGGGTCATGATGCTCATCGTCGGCGGCGCGATCTTCGTGGCGATCACCGCCCTCGAGATGGCGTGCCTGATGGCGATCGGGCTCGCCGGGGTGAAGGGCACGCACCTGAACGCGAGGAGCGCCCTCGCGTTCGGAGCGAAGCGAGCGCCGTTCGTGCTCGCCCTGACCGGGCACATGGTCGTGCGTGTTCTGCTCGGTCTGCTGCCGTTCCTCGCGGCCCTCGGCCTCGTCTACTGGGGATTCCTGCGGCGGTACGACATCAACTACTACCTGGCGCAGCGGCCACCGGGCTTCTATGTCGCCGCCGCAATCGGCGCGGTGATCCTCGCCCCGCTGGCGGCCCTGCTCGTCCGGACGATCGCCCGCTGGGCGCTCGCACTGCCGCTCGTCTTGTTCGAGAACATCCTGCCCCGGCGGGCTCTCGGCGAGAGCGCCAGGCGGGCGGGCGGGAACCGCTGGGTGATCGTGGTGGTCCTCGCATCGTGGGCGATCGTCGGTCTGATCCTGGTGACCGTGGCCAGCTGGCTGCCCGAAGTCCTCGGCCGCGGCCTGGCACCGCACCTCGCCGGCTCGCTGGCGGCGTTGCTGTTCTTCATCGCGGGCCTGGCTCTTCTGTGGATTGCCGTCGGCCTGATCGTGGGCATCGTCAATGCCTCGCTGTTCGCGCTGGTGATCCTCCGGCTCTACCTGCGCGTCGGCGAGCCGCAGGAGCCCCGGGTGCCCGAGGCGGTGAGCCTGGGACGCTTCGGCACACCCATCGGGATCTCCCGCCGCGTCGCGGCCGGCGGGGCGGCGATCGTAGTGCTCGGGTGCGTCGGCTTCGCGCTGCTGGCCCTGACCAGGACCAGGCGCAACGAGCCGGTCGCGGTGATCGCGCACCGGGGCTCTTCGGCGGCCGCGCCCGAGAACACCCTGGCGGCCTTCCGGCTGGCGGTCGGGCAGGGCGCCGACTTCGTCGAGCTCGACGTCCAGGAGTCGGCCGACGGCGAGGTCCTGGTCGTCCACGACAGCGACCTCATGAAGATCGGCGGCGCCCCGTTCAAGATCTGGGAGACCGACGCGGCGCAGCTCAGGGCGGTGGACATCGGCAGCCACGCGGGCCCGCAGTTCTCCGGCGAGAGGGTGCCGACGCTCGCCGAGGCGCTCGCGGTTTGCAAGGGCAGGGCGCGCGTCGTCGTGGAGCTGAAGTCCTACGGCCACGACCAGCACCTCGAAGAGCGGGTCGCGGCGATCGTCGAAGCCGCCGGGATGGAGGATGACTGCATCTACATGTCGCTCGACCACGCCATGATCGGAAGGATGAAGCGCTTACGGCCCTCCTGGCGATGCGGCGTGTTGGTCGCCAAGGCGGTCGGGGACCTCACCTCTCTCGATGCCGACTTCCTCGCGGTCGAGGCGAAGATCGCCACGGGTCGCTTCGTCCGGCGGGCGCACCACGCCGGCCAGGAGGTCTACGCCTGGACGGTCAACGACCCCGCGTGGATGCTCGCCGCCATGAGTCACGGCGTCGACGGGTTGATCACGGACAGGCCGGACGTGGCGCGCCAAGTGGTCGCGCGGCGCGCTGCCCTGAGCGACGGGCAGCGCCTCCTGGTGGCGCTGCTGGTCCGGCTGGGGGCGCGGACCGAGACGCTTGCGGCCGAGGATGCGCTGAGGCCGTAGCCGTCAGCCAGTCGGGCAGCCGAGGAGGACCGCATGAGACGTCACCCGCCCACTGTGCGCACCGCCGCCACGGCGGCAGGCGCGCTCGCGGCCTGCGCAGCGGCGCTGTTCGCGGCATCGGCTGACCGACAACAGGCGTACCTCGTCGCCCGCAGTGTCTTGCCGGCCGCCACGGTCCGGGCCGGCTCGCCGCCGTCGGGGGCGTTCTTCTCCGCGGTGGAGCGCGCAGCGGCCCTGGCCAACGGCGTCCGCGGCCCGGCCGAGGGACCGCACTTCGCCGAACAGCCGGTGCAGGGGTTCTCGAGCATGGTGCCCGCCGATGCCGGAACCTGGTGGGCGCTGGCCGACAACGGCTTCGCTTGGCGCCCCAACTCAGCCGACTTCCAGCTCGTCTTCTACCGGCTCGACCCCCGCTGGGGCGATCCCGCCGGTCCCAGGGTGCTGGAGACCGTCATCCTGCGCGATCCCGACCGCCGCATCCCCTGGACGATCGTCTGCGACCGGGCCCGCGGCAGGCCGTTGCCCGACTTCTCGTTCAACGTGTTGCCCCCCGCGCCGCCGGCGTGCGGCGGCGAGCCGGCGGCCCGCATCCTGACCGGCTTCGACCTCGACCCGGAGTCGTTTGTGCGGGTTCCCGACGGCACGTTCTGGGTCAGCGAGGAGTTCGGACCGTTCCTCGTCCACGTCGCGGCCGACGGCCGGGTGCTGGAGCCGCCGGTCCCCTTCCCGGGCGTGCGCTCGCCGCAGAACCCGTTCCTGAAGATCTCGGACCGGGTGCACGCCGATCGGCCGACGCTGGCGGCCAGCCGCGGCCCGGAGGGCCTGGCGATCAGCCCGGACGGCACGAAGCTCTACGCCCTGCTCGAAGGGGCGGTCGCCGGGGACGACCCCCAGGACCTGCGCATCTACGTCTTCGAGGTCGCGAAGCAGGCGTTCGCCGGCGGCTTCCTCAAGCTGCGCCTCGAGATGCCGAGCCAGACCGTCAACCTCGCCGGCCTGACGGACCCCTCGGGCGCCCGCGTCTACCCGGACGCCGTCGCGCCGCCGGCCGGCCCGGTCTCCATCGGAGAGCTGAAGGCGGTCAACGAGCGGCAACTGCTGGTGATCGAGCGGGACAACCACGGCGACGACCTGCCGGCACCGCACTTCAAGAAGGTGTTCCTGCTCGACCTGGTCCAGGCGGCCGAGCACGACGGTTACCTCGGCAAGACACTGCTCCTCGACCTGCTGGCGATTCCCGACCCGCCCGGGGTGGGCGGGGACGGGGACTTCTTCAGCCTCCCCTTCTACACCATCGAGTCGGTGCACCTGGTGGACGAGCGCACCCTGCTGGTCGCCTCCGACAACAACTACCCGTTCTCCAACGGGCGCGCGCGCAGCCGCAGGAGCGACCGCAGCGGCCCGCTCGCCGCCGACGACACCGAGCTGATCCTCGTCCGCTTCGGCACTCCGTTCGCCGTCGACCGGCGGCTTCTGCCGGCGGCCGGCAGGTAGTACCGGCTCTCGCAACCCTTTGAGCCGGGTTGTCGGCCCGATCGATCGGGAGCTCGGCACATGCGAGTGCCCCGCTATCTTCGTGCGTACCTGGTGCTCTTCGTCGTCGCTCTCACCTGGAAGGGGCTCCTCCACCTCGTTCTCCTGCCCGGCGTTCCTGCAGCCGCAAGCCACGCCTTCCGTCCCGATCTCCAGAGCAAGCTCTGGCTCTCCCTGGTCAGCTCCGCTCCCGTCCGAAGGGCGACGCTCCGATCCACTTGCGGAGCCGGTCCCGGAACAAGCAGAATAGCGCCGTCGACCCCGATGGCGTCCTCGGGACCTCCGGTCGCGAGATTGGCCATGAACCGGGAGCCCTCACCGGCTCTCTTTCCGGTCGTGGAGACTTGAGTGAAGATCTCCGCTTCTCTCTGCACGGTTCTCACCGTACTCGTCCTGTCCTCCGTATCCCCCGGCCGGAGCGCCGTGTTCCCGAAATCTCCCCCCGCGGTCTCCGGAGGCGGGGCTCCGTCGGAACCGTCCACCCCCGTGGAAGAGAAGGCCCGACCTTCCGCGGTTCCGATTGCCGATCTCGCCACCGAGGCGGAACGGACAGTCACCCGGCTGCGGGGAATTCTCTCCGCTCTCCGTCGTGAAGTTCCCATCTCCAGCCTGGAGAGGGAAATTCCGCCCATTCTCGAGTCGATCTCCGAGCTCCGGCAGTCCCAGGCGGCGCTCCATACGTCGCAGCTGACCCGGCGGATGGTGTCCAGCATCCGTCAGGAGTGGCTTCTCGACGACCAGCGTCTGGCTGGGGTCGAAGAGTCACTCAATTCACGCGTTCAATCCCTGCTGGGGTTCCGGGACGAGGTGCGGCGCACCGAAGAATTGTGGGAGCGGAGCCGGGAGGAAGCGCGGAAGGAGGCGGCGCCGCCCGCGCTGATCGAGCGGGCGACGACGGTGATCGATGCGGCCCGGGAGGTCGGGGAAGCCCTGGAGGCCCGTCTCGGTCCCGCCCTCGCCCTCCAGCGGAGCGTCATCGAGGCCCGGCTGGCGGTGACCGAGGGTTTCGACTGGGTCGAAGCGGCCTCGCAGGAGGTGTACCGGGACCTGTTGCGTCTGGACAGCCCGCCCCTTTGGAAGGCGATTTCCGCCCCGCCGCCGACCGAGACGATTGGATTCCGGTGGGGAACGGTGGTCGAGACTACCCGGCGCGCCCTGACCCAGCTCGTACGGGCCTACCCGGTCCGGCTCGGAGGGCACGCCCTGACCGCCGTGGTGCTCCTGCTGCTTCTGCTGCGCGTGCGCCGGCAAGCCGGAGATTGGAGGCAGGCTGATCCGGCGCTGCCGGGAACGGCCGCCGTCCTCGCCCGGCCACTCTCCACCGCCTTCCTCCTGGCCCTGCTGGCCACGCTGGGGATCTACCCGCGGGCTCCCATCGCCGTACTCGAGCTGGCGGGGATTTTCTCGGTCCTCCCCGCCCTCCTCCTGCTGCCGTCGCTGACGGTGCCCCGGGAGAGACCCGCCCTGATTTCCATGCTCGGGCTGCTGACCGTCCATCTGCTCCTGGCGTGGCTGGACCTGAATCCCCTGGCCGCCCGCCTGGCCAATCTCGGCCTCGCCCTGGCGGCCCTCGCCCTTTTCTCCTGGCATCTGCGGCCCCGCTCTCCCTTCCGTTCCCTGCCTCCCGACCGCTGGCGAAAAGCGGCCTGGAACGCCGCCCGAACCGGCCTCATCGGCCTGGCCGCCTCCGTCGGCCTCAACCTGGTGGGGAACGTCTCGCTGGCCCGGACGATTCTGGCGGGGACGATCCTCAGCGGGTATCTGGCGGCGATGATGTATCTGGTGGCTCTGGTGGGCCAGGGGCTCATGGCCCTGGCGCTCTCGTCCCGGGCCGCCAGTTCCTTGAAAGTGATTCAGTCACGGGACGACCAGGTCCGGCAGCGTCTCACCCGCTGGGTGGAGCTCGGATGCCTGCTGAGCTGGGGTTATTTCACCCTGGAGATCTTCGGCCTGTTCCGGCCCGGGCTGAGCGCTCTCTCCGCTCTGCTCAGCCGCCGCTGGACGATCGGCACGGTCACTCTTTCTCTCGGCAGCATCCTGGTGTTCACGGTCACCCTGTTTCTGTCCGTTGTGCTGTCCCGCCTGATGCGCTTTTTCCTGGAGGGGGAGATATTCCCTCGGCTGAGCCTCCGCCGGGGGATCCCGGCCACCATCTCCGCCATGGTCCGTTACGGATTGATCGCCGGCGGATTCCTTCTGGCCGTGGCGGCCGCGGGAGTGGATTTGAGCGAGTTCACCCTCCTCGCCGGAGCCCTCGGGGTCGGAATCGGGTTCGGCCTGCAGACCATCGTGAATAATTTCGTCTCGGGCCTCATCCTGATGTTCGAGCGGCCAATCCAGGTGGACGATGTCATCCAGGTCGGCAATCTCTCCGGTCGGGTCCGCCACATCGGCGTGCGGGCCAGCACGATCAGCACCTTCGAGGGGGCGGACGTGGTCGTCCCCAACTCCAATCTCATTTCGAGCGAAGTGGTGAACTGGACGCTGTCCGACCCGCTCCGCAGGATGGAGATCCTGGTCGGGGTCGCCTACGGCACCGATCCTGCGCGGGTGCTGGGTCTGCTGGAGCAGGCCGCCCGAGATCACCCCGAGGTCCTGAAAGCGCCTCCACCCCAGGCGCTGTTCCTGCGGTTCGGCGAGAGCTCCCTCGATTTTGCCCTCCGCTTCTGGACGGTCAACATCGACGAATGGGTCCGGATCCAGAGCGAGGTCGCCGTGCGGGTCCACGGAATACTGCAGGAAGCGGGCATCAGGATCCCGTTCCCGCAGCGGGATCTTCACCTGCATGTTTCGGGTCCGGCGGATCTCCCGCCCGTTACAGGCAAATAGAACGGATCGGGTAAAGCCCCCGGGGGACGAGACTGCACTCCGCCGGCGCTGTCCGAGACCCTCTGGTTTACACGATACCCACTACCGGACCTCAAGAACTGATCTATAATTCCCTTCCGCTCTCGCGCAGGCGGCGAGGGTTGATGAGAAGCAGGGGTGACAGAAATGAAGGCAGGACGCGGTTCCGCGGATCCTATTCAGAAAGGAGCTGAGTCATGAAGAAGTGGATCATCATCGTAGCGATCCTGGCACTGGCCGGCATGCCGGCGTTGCGGGCGGGGGAAGAGAAGAGCGGCAAGGAAAGTCCCGCCGAGAAGAGGGCGGCCCTCGACGCCGTGGCCAGGGAAAGCCTCACCAAGCTGTTCAATGAGAACGGCGGCGCGGAGAAGATCCACGCCAAGGCTTACGGCTACGCCGTCTTCGACAACCACAAGGTCGCCTTTGTCGTCTCGGGGGGCGGCGGATCCGGCGTGGCGGTGGAGAGAGCGTCGGACAAGCGGACCTACATGAAAATGGGGACCGGCGGGGTCGGCGTGGGGCTCGGCTACAAGAAGTACCAGGTGGTCTTCCTGTTCGAGACCAAGGAGGTCTTCGACAACTTCGTGGAGAAGGGATGGAAGGCCGAGGCACAAGCCAGCGCCGCCGCGGGAACCGCGGGATCCGGCGCCGGGTCCGTCTTCACGAACGGCATGGCCACCTACCAGATGACGGAGAAGGGCCTGGTGGCCCAGGCGGACATCGCCGGCACGAAGTTCTGGAAGGACGAGGATCTGAACAAGTAGCCCACGCACCTGGGTCCGGGACACCTCGATGGGGAGGGTGCACCAGAAGGTTGGCCAATACACCATCAAGGAGGATGACGAGATGAAGCGACTCAGCTACCTGATCCTCGCCGGAATCCTGGACCTCGCCTCGGCGGGACCCCTCTGCGCCCAGGCGAGGTCCGAAATCGAGGTGACCCGGGCGGAGATCCAGACGAACAGGCAGGCCATCGTTTCCGCCAACCTGTCGCTGAGCGATGTGCAAGCCGAGGGGTTCTGGCCTCTCTACCGGGAGTACCGGAAAGAGATGGACCAGATCGGCGACCGCACCGTGAAGTTGATCACCGACTTCGCCGCCACCTACGGGATGATGACCGACGAGAAGGCCACAGCGATGTTGGCCGAGTTTCTCGACGTTCAGAAGGACGCCATCAAGGTGAAGAACAAGTACACGCCGCGCTTCACCAAGATCATGCCGGCCAAGAACGTCCTTCGCTTCTACCAGATCGAGAACAAGATGGACACCATCGTCATGATGAACCTCGCGGACCAGATTCCGTTGTCGAAGTAGTTGCCGCTCGTCCCGCAATCCGGCGAGGGCGGACATATTCCGATTCAAGGCCCTGGTCCCGGCTCCGGTCTTGCTCCTGGTCGCGGCTCCGGCCCTTGCCGACGACCTCACGGGGGCGGGCAAGTTCGCTTTGGGGACTCGCAATGCCGTTTGAATCTCCCGCCCGCCGCCACGGGACACGAGCGCTCCTGCTCCTGGCCGCCGCCGCAGCCTCAGCTTGCATCTTTCCCCACTTCCGCCATCTCGAGCACGTGGACGACGTCCAGCGTGTCCTGGAGGGCCAGACCACCCGCGAGGAGGTGCGCGATCGGCTCGGCGCGCCGGGCATGGTGGACACCCCCGGGCTGTACGTTTACGACTGGGAGAAGGCGAAGGCGCTCGCGGGCGGTTACTCTTACATGGCGGCGATGGGGCACACGGGGACGAGGGCGCTCTTCGTCTTCGACGATGACGGCCGTGTCGCCCGCGCGGAAATTCAGGGAACGGGACAGGGAGAGAAGGAAGAGACGGGAGGGGCGGCGAAGGCACTCCCCCGGGCCGCCACGGCGCCCTTGCCGTCCGGGGAATGCGGGGAGAAGCGCACGGCGCGGGCCTGGTTCGCGGGACCGGAGCCCCGGCTCGTCCTGCACCACGCGGACGGGATTCGCGTGTGCGACGCCCGGGGTTCAAGGGTGGTCGGAGATCTGCAGGGGAAATTCTACGGCTTCGCGCTCTCCCCCGACGGACGTCTGGCCGCCACCTACGATCACGAGAAGTCGCTGACCCTGCGCTCCGGTTCGACGCTCGAGCGGCTCCGGGAGCTGGAGCCCCCGTCCACGGTCGGATTGTCCCTGGTTCGCTGGGGTCTGGGGATCTCCTTCTCGTCGGACGGCGGGCGCGTGGCGGCCTACCTCACCAATCACGGCATTACCGTCTACGACACCGCAACGGGTGAGGCCGTGCTCCGTCTGCCGGACCGGTGGAGTCCGCGCCTTTCACCGGACGGGACTCTGCTCGTATCCAAGGCGAAGACAGGCTTCTTCCTGACCGAGGTGGACACCGGACGCGATGTCGCCGTGCGCCCCCCCCCGAAGTACCCCTACGGGATCGCCCAGGATCCGTATCTCGCGCGCAGCCTGTCGGTGAGCCTCGGCTCAACCGCCTTCTCGCCCGACGGCAAGCGCCTTGCCGTGGCGAGCTGCGCCCACGCGGAGGTATGGGACCTCGGCACGATGCTGTCGTCGGGATGGAAGAGGGGGCTCCAGGAAGCTTTTCTGCTGCCGTTCTCGAGCGTGTTCGGCGTGTGCGCCGCCGCGGTCATGTTTTCTTCCGACGGCGCTTCGCTTGCGATCGCCAATGAGGGGAGCGTGACGCTCTACGATCTCCTGAAGCACGAGGTCCGGGGGTCATACGCCATCCCGGCGCTGACCATCGATGCGTCGTTCACGCCTGACCTGACCACCGCCGCGTTCGTGACTCGCGCCGGCCTCCTGACCTGGGAGGTCGGGAAGGTGAGCCCACCCGCCCCGGAGGGAGGACCAACCGCTCCCCCTGCCGGCTCCTGATCCCCAGTGGGACGAAACAGCCCTCTATCAGTCTTGATCCCGGTTTCCTGGTTTGCCCGGCGAGCGATCAGTTCCGGCCGAAGTTGAACCGAACGAAGGCGTTGTATTCGTTGGCCTCGCTGGCGAACGAGGCCGCCGCGCCGATCCCAATCCGCCAGACGTGGAAGATGCCGCGGGCTTCGTAGCTGTCCGTGGAACCCGCGTTGTCGTAGTCGGTCCAGTGGACGAATCCATCGAGCTCGAACAGCTTGATCGGCCGCCAGCGGACTCCACCGGTCAACCCGTAACCGTTGTCACCCACGTTCTCAATCTCTGTATCGTTCCAGGTGGCCTCGGCCACGATGTCCCCCTTCTCGCCGAGCAACCCGTGCCAGCCGGCGGCGAAGGTCCAGAACGTCTGCGAGACGTTGTCCGCGTAGTCACCGTTGACGTAGCGGCCGGTCACGTGAAAGTGCTTCAGAAAGTCCAGGGAGGCCCCGCCGAACCAGTTGTCACCGGAGCCGCTGAGGTTGTCCGGGTCGACGTTGAGGTACCCGGCCTCGATGTAGGTCCAGGCCGGTTCCTCGGCGAGTGCAACGGACGCCGTCAGTGCCAACACAGCCGTGAAAAGCATCGTACGGAGCACATGCTGCATCATGCGAGCCTCCTGACCGCCGCGGCATCATGCCGCGAGCTGTTTCATATATCACGAGACTGCCTGCCTTGGAAGTGACCTTCCGTGGGTGAGGGTTCAAGGACGGTCATCGCCACCACCAGGTGGCCTGCCAGAATCCGGGTTCAAAAGATCAAGCCCCGGGTCCCTGCCCCCCTGGCGGAAACGACGGGGCGGGAACCCGGGGCTCCAGTGCGTGACGCGATTCCGGGGCTCTAGAACTTCCAGCCCATGCTCAGCCGGTAGCTCAGGGTGTCCCACTTCTTAGCGCCATAGTCCTGCCAGTTTTCGTTCAGGCCAAGCTGGAAATAGAAGCTCTCCTTGGGCTCGATCCGGACGCCGGCGCCGAAGCCGTAGTTGAATCCGCTTTCGGTAATGGTGTTAGTGTACTCGTAGCAGATGTATCCGTACCAGGGATCCCAGTAGCATCCGATATCGGAACTGCCCGTGGGAATGTTGGAGTCGACCCAGGCCCAGCCGAATCCCGCGGAGATGTACGGGGTGATGGTCTTGGGCATGAAATTGTAGATGAAATTGAACTGGGTTGTGGACGCATCCAGCTCGCCCGTTGCGCTAGCGGTCCCGGTCGTACCGACCCACTTCACATCGTAGTTCGCGTTCATCCAAGCGAACTCACCCGTCATCTCTATTTTCTCGCTTAGATTGTAGCCGAAGCCAAACCCCCAGCCGAGATCGCTGTTGATATCTAGCTTGCTACCGCCACCGACGTCCACGCTCTGACCGCTGATGTAGCGGATCGGGATATAGAACTCCCAGGTTTCGGCCCGCGAGCTGGCCTCCGCCGCAAAGAGCCCGGAAACGTCCGCTCCGATCCATCCCACGGTCACCATCGCAAGGAGCAAGAGCATTCCGTATCGCATTCTTCGACGCATGAGACCTCCTTTGTCCTGTGCCGGGTTCTTGCCGGCGAATCCCCACCGAGAGCCGATGTGATGCACAGCCTACAGGAAAGTCAAGCCCGCCGCAACCGGGGCTACTCCGGGGCCTTCTCTTCCTGGGGCGTTTCCGCCTCGGGTTTCGCCTCCTCGGGCTTCGCCTCCTCGGGCTTCACCTCCTGCGGCTTCTCCAGGACGGTGCCGACCTGGTCCACGGCCTTGACGACGTCGTCAATGTAACCCTGGATCTTCTTGCCTCCTTCGTTCGTTGACTTGACCAGGTCCGCGGTGGTGGAAATGGCATTATCCGACAGGTCGTTCGCGTAGTACTTGTCGAGGTCCTGCACGTCCTTCCAGAACTTGGACGAGTCCTCCTTGGCCTGCGCGATGCCGGCCTCGATCTTCTCGTACTGCGCCTTGAGGGCATCCCGGCGCTGGGTCGCGCTCTCCTGGAGGGCCGGGTTGGTCACCCCCTTCATCGATTTCTCCCATTCCTTGAAATAGTCCTGTCCCCGCTCCTTCATCTTCTGTGCGTAGTCCCGGGTCTTCTCGATCTGCTTCCCCATCCCCTCGACTTCTTTGCTGTATTGCTTCAAGGCCGATTTCCGCGCCTTGGAGTCTTTGCCCTGCACGATCCCGTCGAGGGCCTTCAAGGTGGTGTCGATCTGCCCTCGAATCACCAGGACGCTTTCCCGGAAGGCTTTCCGGTCTTCGGCCGCCTTCTCGCCGCCTTTCTGGGGCCAGGCGGGCGGCGCCACGAGCCAGACCGTTGCCACACCGGCCACGACGGCCGCGCGGCAGAGCAGGTTGAGGAGTCTTCTTGTCATTGCCCTTCACCTCCTGGCCCAAGGTGGGCCTGATCGTCTGTAGATCGGGCCGCATGGAATGGCATGGAAGCACCCGGCTGAAGCCCGCAAGGCAGGTACACGGTCGGAACTCCCGGCCATTTTGGGGAAGGCCCGGCGGGATGTCAAGCGAAGCGGCCTGTGCGGATTCCCCCGGCAGCGGGCGGGACAGGGGGGCGGGGCGTCAGACCTGATCGGTTTCCCCACGGGACACGGGCACGAAACGGCCGGGGATGTTATATCCTGACGACATGTGAGCTTGCGGGGGAGGATGGCTCAATACGGGCGATTGACAAGCCCTGCAGGCCGGGCTTAGACTCTGCGGCATCCGGAGGACTTCCGTTGAAAAAGGCCCTGTTTCTGCTGGTCCTGATGCCTGCGCTCCTGTTTGCGGACGAGGTGTACC
>Ga0315288_10009471_pt1 | contig 12262 bp, 8 predicted proteins | sample YL17G11_20_MG_FD_203454 | JGI IMG/M metagenome (GOLD analysis project Ga0315288, IMG submission 203454) | Sediment microbial communities from Yellowstone Lake, YNP, Wyoming, USA - YL17G11_20 | ecosystem: Environmental > Aquatic > Freshwater > Lake > Sediment | place: USA: Wyoming | collected...
AAATTAAGGCGCCTTCGCCGGTTTCTTCGATCATTTTCATCGCGGTAATCAACTGGTAGCCGCACTCGCACCGCTGCGAATGGAACAAATCCCCAGTCATACACTCGGAGTGCACCCTGACCAGTACAGGGTCATCGTGCTCTATTGCTTTGCCGTCGGCATCCAGCCGCCCGACCTCGCCTTTGCACAGCGCCAGGTGCGGCTCCGCCGAAGTAACGCTCTCGTATGCAATCAGGTTGAATTCGCCGTAGTCGGTGGGCAGTGCGACGGACTCAATGCGCTTGATCTGGCTTTCGCGCTGGAGGCGGTATTCAATCAGCTTTGCAATTGAAGCTATTTTGAGATTGTGCTTTTCGCAGAATTCGAGCAGCTGGGGCACTCTTGCCATTGTGCCGTCTTCGTTCATAACTTCGCAAATTACGCCTGCGGATTTGAGGCCCGCCAGCCGCATCAAGTCGATTGCGCCCTCGGTCTGGCCCGCCCGAACGAGGACGCCGCCCTGTCTTGCCCGTAGCGGAAAGATATGCCCGGGTCGAACAAGGTCGGAGGGTCTGGCATTGTCGGCGATGGTAGCCTGAATGGTCTTTGCCCTGTCGGCTGCGCTGATTCCGGTGGAGACGCCGTGGGCTGCGTCAATACTCACGGTAAAGGCGGTCTCAAACCTGGCTGTGTTCTCGACGGTCTGCGGATAGAGGCCGAGGCAGTCGCATCTCTCGGCCGTGAGCGGCAGGCAGATGAGCCCTCGCCCGAACCTCGCCATAAAATTGACTATCTGCGGCGTAACCTTTTCCGCGGCACAGACCAGGTCGCCCTCGTTCTCGCGATCCTCAGCATCGACAAGGACTATCATTTTCCCCTGCCTAAGGTCCTCGAGGATTTCAGGTATTTCGCTGAATTGTACTGGCACGTTGGTATTCCGTATTCTCAAGGAAAGAGACGGCGACCGCAAGCCGCCGACTCTCGAATTCTTCGTTTCTGACTCGGAGCCTTCACTTTTTGGCCCCTGTATTATTCGTCAGGCCCTGCTCGTATTCCTCAATATATCGACTTCCGTTGCGGATGTAAATGAGCGTCGCACAAATGGCGGTGCCGGCGGCGGACCACCAGAGAAACCGCAGGAACCAAATCCACTCGGGCAAGACGCCCGAAACCTCCGGAGCGATCAGAATCCCTGCAACCATAGCCGACTGAAGCGTGGTGGCGGTCTTGCCTACAAACACAGGCTCGATCCGAATCTGCAGGGTTATGAGATAGACGATGGTAAACCCGATCAGCAAAAACAGGTCCTTGCCGATTATCAAAACCACCACCGTTGGCGGAAGCAGGAAACTGCGGACCTCTCCAACCTGCGCAACCATTTCAACGTGCGCCCGCTGCGAAGCTAACAGCAGGCACGCGCAGGTCATAAGCAATTTGTCGGCAACAGGGTCGAGAAAAGCGCCGAGTTTTGTAGTCTGATGCCTCCTCCTCGCTAAGCAACCGTCAACGGCGTCGCTGATTGCCATAGCGAGGAAAACGACAATCGCGATGTACCGCATCGCGTTCTGCCAGGCCGGGGTGAGCTGCGGGTCGTTTATCTTCAGCATACAGCTCACAAACGGGATTACGAGCAGTATCCGCAGAATGGTTATTCGCGTTGCCCAGTTTAGCATCATACTACGTCCACCATTGCGCACCGTTTGTCAGGTTTCGCCATTTGGCTTCCGGACTGTATCGCCCTCTCGAACCGAACACTGACTGGGGCTACCCATCTGAGTCTGATTGCACTATGTTAACCCGCCACGTCGGATTTGGCAATAGAATATCACCCCCGACAGAGCCTTACACGGTGATACTCTCCGGCAGGTGCTTGTTATGGGACTGAGCGGCGCATAGCAAAAGCCGCCGGCAGAGCAGCCAAACTGAATGCCGGCGGCTGTACGGTCTGATTGATTCTGGTGCTGGCGTGGCTATATCATTGCTGGGCAGACGCGGGGCAGCAGCCTGTCGGGGCAGCCATCGGGCAGGACGCAGGAGGCGCGCCTTGCTCATTGCTCAGAGGGCACGATTCCTGGTTGGCGCAGCAGCCTTCGTTAGCGCAGCAGCCCCCGGCTGACGGGCACGTGGCGCTTTTGGGACAATCCTCTGCTATAGCGCACGTCGCACTTTGGGGACAGGTCTGGGCGGTGGAATCGCACTGCGCCATAGCGCCGCCGCCGCAGGTCTTGCCGACCCCGCATGGCAGGACGCCGCAAAGGCCTCCGTTCCTGGTCAGCACTGAATGGGCTGCGACCGCCCCTGCCAGCACCAATACAGCGATAAACACCGCTGTCTTCCAGCTCTTTTGGCCGCTCCCGCCGCCGGATGATGAATCACTTTGAGGTTGAGATTGCTCTGCCTGAAGCTCGTTTGTATCCATATTGTCTTCTCCGGAAAATATTGGTTCACCCTGTTCCTTGAAAAGGTGTTATCGTCAATATTGCAATTATACTATAGCTACTCTGGCTGTGTCAAGATTGTTCAAGTGTACTGCGTTTTTTGTTTTTTGAAAATAGCCGCCCGGTTTTGCGATTCATCGCCCGATAACGCCGCCGCCCTGAACGATTGGCACAAGTCAAGACCCACATTACAGGCCGCTCAGCCAGGATTCGGCCAGATACGCTATGTCACGAAAATCGACCACACCATCGTGGTTAATATCGCCGGCCGCGTATGTTCTGAGGAATGGATACGTCTGATTCTCCCCAATATCCCAGACCTCAATAAAACCCCACCCTGCTGAAGTGAAGGTGCTTTGTGTCTTCATTTCCGCCGTCGTTTTTGGCGTCCCGCCGGAGCTCGTTGGCCAGCCGGAGGTGTTCAGATCCCAGAAACTGCTGCTCATTGTGCCGCCGTAGTCACGTCCCACCAGGCCGCCGACATAAGAACCTGTCCCGCTGACCGAGCCGCTCGAATAGGAGTTGCTGACAGCGCCGTAGTAAGAACCCAGCAGGCCGCCGACATAATCTGTGCCGCTGACAGAGCCTGTCGAATAGCAGTTGCTGATAGTGCCATCCCGACAGTGGTTCCCTCGCCCTCCCACCAGGCCGCCGACACAAAACCCCCCGCTGACCGAGCAGCTCGAATAGGAGTTGCTGATGCTCCCATCGTCGTTCCGTCCCACCAGGCCGGCGACATAATAAGCAGTCCCGCTGACAGGGCCGGTCGAATAGCAGTTGGTGATAGTGCCGTTGTTGACTGCCACTAAGCCGCCGACACGCGACCTGCCCAGAATCGACATATTCTCTACGCCCAGATTCTTGATTTGGCCGCTCGTTCCGAGACCACCCAACAGGCCGACATCATCCCTATCGGGCATATTCAGATCCGCGTTGCGGATGACATAATCATTCCCCTCAAAGACACCCTTGAAGGGAGTCCCTATGAAATCCCGGCACTGCGACATTCCACCCGGCGCAATGATGTTGAAGGTGGCCCTCCCGTCCTTGCCGTCAAGTCCTGACAAATCAATATCCGTCATCAGCTTGAAGTGCTTGTCCCATTCACACGGGAATAGGCCAACCATGTTCAATTCTTCGGGAGTGTAGATGAGAAAGGGGTCGCTCTGTGTCCCGGTCCCGAGCACGAGATCGGACAGCTTCGCCAGACGAATCGCTTCGCCCGGCTGGTTTTCCCACCATAGTCTCGGATAGTCCTTGGCCTCATCGATCGTCCAGACCCCCTCGCTGCCACATGTGCCCCAGAGTTGGAATGTCTGAGCCGTCTTCATCTCGGGCGTGGTTAGTCCTGTGCCCGCGGCACTCCCTGAACAGCCGGAGGTCTGGGTGTCCCAAAAGCAGGCCGCAACCTTTCCGTGGTAATGCATCCCCCCCTTCCCGCCTCTGACGTTATTTCCCACCAGTCCGCCAACATAATCTGCGGTTCCGCTGACCAAACCGGCCGAATAGCAATTGCTGATAGTGCCATTGGTGTTATCTCCCACCAGCCCGCCGACCTCCTTACCGCCGCTGACAGGGCCGCTCGAATAGCAGTTCCTGATAGTGCCGCCGTTATATCCCGCCAGGCCGCCGACTCCCCTCTGGCCGCTGGCCGAGCCGGTCGAATAGCAGTTGGTGATAGTGCCCCCGTTCCCTCCAACCAGGCCGGCGACAAGAGACCCCCCGCTGACCGAGCCGCTCGAATAGCAGTTACCTACAGCCCCTTGTAAGTTATATCCCACCACGCCGCCGACACAATTCCTCCCTAAAATCGAGGCATCGTCTACGCCCAGATTTCTAATTTGGCCGCCCGTTCCGAGATAACCGAACAGGCCGACGTAATCACTGCCGGGCATATTGACGTCCACATTGCGGACGACATAATCATTTCCGTCAAATACCCCCGTAAACGGTGTCCCCTGAAACCGGTAACTAGTGCTCGTATCCGGGGCAATGGGCGTTATGGAAACACCGTTAAGGTCTATATCAGCGGTCAGGACAAAATGGCTTGCCCAGTCCGCCGGGGTCGCCATTAGCTCCTGCCAGTCTGCAACTGAACTAATCTGATAGGGATTGTTAGGTTCACCTGACCCACCGTCGTACTTGGCCTGGGCCGACAGACCCCACCCGCAGACAGCAACCAGTACAGTGATCTTCCCCCAAAGCCTTGAAATCCCGATCCTGCTCATTTCTTCATCCTCCAACCACCACGGACTAAAACCCTCAACTCCCCTTAAGGGCCGCGCTCGGACGACCAATGTATGCGGCCGCAATGCGGCTGGCGGCAGTACTATACCATATCCTCATTCATCAAGATAATACTCCAGATCCCGCCGGTTCATCTTACATCGCGCAGCCAGTGGTCGGCTAATATCGCAAAGTCCAGCAGATCGACACCGGCGTTACCGTTGAGGTCGCTACGAATCTCCTGCCTTAATACGGGATACGTTGCCCCTTCATTTATTAACCATATTTCAACAAAGTCCCAGCCGACGTCGGTAAAGGTGCTTTTTGTCTGCATTTCGGCGGTAGTTTTGGGAATTCCACCGGCACTGTTTGGCTCACCGGCGGTACCCACATCCCAGAAACAGGCGTTGATAGTTCCGAGGTTCCATCCAAGTAATCCACCGAGATGAGAACCTGTCCCACCGACAAACCCGGTCGAATAGCAGATGCTGATATCGCCCCCGTTATCTCCCACCAAGCCGCCGACATAATCCCCTCCGCTCACGGAGCCTGTCGAATAGCAATCGCTGATAGCGCCATAGCTGGCTCCCACCAGGCCGCCTGCATTCGAATCCGCGATGACCGGCCCGGCCGCATAACATCGGGAAATCTCACCTGCGTTTCGGCCCAAGAGGCCGCCGACAGAAGATTCGCCGCTGACAGAACCGGTCGAATAACAGTCGCTGATAACGCCGGAGTTGGTTCCCACTAAGCCGCCGACATAATAAGCGCCGCCGCTAACCGAGCCTGTCGAATAGCAGTTGCTGATAGGACCGCCGTTGCCTCCCACCAGGCCGCCGACATAATAAGCGCCGCCGCTGACCGAGCCGGTCGAATAGCAGTTACTGATAGGCCCGCCGTTCTCTCCGACCAGCCCACCGACATAATAACCACCGCCGGCCGGGGCGGCCGAATAACAGTTGCTGATACGGCCGGAGTTGCGCGCCACCAATCCGCCGATACAATACCCACCGCCGATGGCAGAGCCGGCGGAATAGCAGTAGCTGATATTGCCGGAATTTGTTGCCACCAGGCCGCCGAGCAATGTCATACCATCGCGGACAGAACAGGTCGAATAGCAGTTGATGATCGTGCCGCTGTTTGTTGCCACCAGCCCGCCGGCCCCACCAAAGTACCCACCTGCGCTGCCAGCCGAATGGGAGTTCCTGATAGTCCCGCCGTTGACGCCGACCAGGCCTCCGCTACCGCCCTTAGAAACACCGACCAAGGCAGTCGAATAGCAGTTGCTGATAGTGCCGTCGCTCTTTCCCACCAGGCCGCCGACATAACTACCATCAAAAGCACCGACCAAGGCAGTCGAATAGCAGTTGCTGATCGTGCCGCCGTTATATCCCACCAGTCCGCCGACATAATTCTGGCCGAAAATCGAGGCATCCTCTACACCCAGATTTTTGATGTGGCCGTTCTCTCCCACATAGCCGAAGAGGCCGCCGTAGTGGCCATGCACATCCGCGTTGCGGATGACGTGATCATTTCCGTCAAAAACCCCGGTGAACTGTGTGCCCTGAAAGCCGGAACTGGTGCTCGTATCCGGAGCTATGGGCGTTATGGAAACACCGTTGAGGTCTATATCCGATGTGAGGACAAAATGGCTGCCCCAGTCTTCCGGGGTCGCCATCAACTCCTGCCAGTCTGCAACTGAACTAATCTGATAGGGATTGTTAGGTTCACCTGACCCACCGTCGTACTTGGCCTGGGCCGACAGACCCAACCCGCAGACAGCAATTAGTACAGTGATCTTCCCCCAAAGCCTCGAAATCCCCATCCTGCTCATTTCTTCATCCTCCAACCACCACGGACTAAAACCCTCAACTGCCCCTAAGCGCCGCGCTCGGGCGACCAATGTATGCGGCCGCAATGCGGCTGGCGGCAGTACTATACCATATCCTCATTCATCAAGATAATACTCCATATCCCGCCGGTTCATCTTACATCGCGCAGCCAGGACTCGGCCAGATACGCTATGTCACGAAAATCGACAACACCATCATGGTTTATATCGCCGGCCGCGTATGTTCTGAGGAATGGATACGTCTGATTCTCCCCCATATCCCAGACTTCAATAAAATCCCAACCCGCGTCGGCAAACGTACTCTGCTTCTGCATATTCGTTGTCGATTCACCAATCACGTTGGGATCTGTTGCATTTCCGATGCCGTTAACGTCCTGATTGACGTCCACATCCCAAAAACTGGCCGTGACAGTACCCCACTCATTATTTCCCACTAAGCCGCCGAGACAAGACCCCCCGCTGACAGAGCCGCTCGAATAGCAGTTGGTGATAGTCCCGCTGCCGTGCCACGCCGTCGGCCACCGGCCCCCATTCCGGCCCACGAGGCCGCCCACAACCTCGATCCCGGTAACAGGGCCGGTCGAATAGCACTCGCTGATAGCGTCGCAGTTGGTTCCCACTAAGCCGCCGACACAAGACCCGCCGCTAACCGAGCCGCTCGAATAGCAGTTGATGATAGTGCTGCCCCAATAGTTCCATCCTACCAGCCCACCCACACTACCGGCGCCACTGACCGACCCGCTCGAATGGCAGTTGATGATAGTGCTGTTCCAATAGTTCCATCCTACCAGCCCACCCACACTACCGGCGCCACTGACCGAGCCGGTCGCATAGCAATTGCTGATAGTGCTGAAGTTATATCCCGTAAGCCCGCCGACATACTTATCACCGCCGACAGAACCGCTCGAATAGCAGTTGCTGATGGTGCCGTGGTTGAATCCCACTAAGCCGCCCACACCGCCGCGCCCACTTACAGCACCGCCCGAATAGCAATTGCTGATAGTGCCGTGGTTCAATCCCACCAGCCCGCCCACACTATCGGTACCATCGGTGCCACTGACAGAGCCGGTCGAATAGCAGTTGCTGATATTGCCGGAGTTGCTTCCCACCAGGCCGGCGACATAACGGCTGCCGAGAATCGAGATATCCTCTACGCCCAGATTCTTTATTTGCCCGCCCGTTCCGACACACCCGAACAGCCCTACATAATCACTGCCGGGCAGATTCACCTCTGCGTTGCGTATGACATAATCATTGCCGTCAAATACACCCATAAACCCGGCCAGGTCGGCGATAGGATAAAGCGCTATTCCAGCAAGGTCCAGATCGGCCTTCAGCTCGATATGCTTATCGAGAATGACACTATGCCAACTCAGGATCGCAAAATCCTCAGCCGTCCATATCTGATAAGGGCTCTGCTCAGTCCCATCGCCCAAAAGCGGGACAGGTTCAGGTTCGGGGATGGGGACGCCGGCAGTGCCTTCCCACGCCAGGCGAGGATAATCCAGGCCATCCTCGATGACCCAGCCCTTTCCCGCCCACCCGGCGTTGCAGTAAATGATAAGGGATTTCATCTGCTCTGTGGTTAGCCCCTTGCCCCCTGAACTCCCCAACCGCCCGGAGGTATTCACATCCCAGAAACTGCTGCCGATAGCGACCCTGTAGTTCATTCCCACTAAGCCGCCGACACCATAGCCTGTGCCGCTCACCGAGCCGCTCGAATAGCAGTTGCTGATATTCCCTTCGTAGTTATATCCCACCAGGCCGCCGACAGTATCCTCGCTGCTGACAGGACCGGTCGAATAACAGTTGCTGATAGTGCCGGCGTCGTCGTTATATCCCGCCAGCCCGCCGACATAAGTACTCCCGCTGACGGTGCCGGTCGAATAACAGTTGCTGATAGTGCCGTCGTTGCGTCCCACCAGGCCGCCGGCGTAATAGCTTGTGCCGTCGACAGAACTGCTCGAATAGCAGTTGCTGATAGTGCCGTCGTTGCGTCCCACCAGGCCGCCGACACCGCCGGGCCCACTTACAGCACCGGCCGAATAGCAATTGCTGATAGTGCCGCCGTTGCCTCCCACCAGGCCGCCGACATAATCCCTGCCGAAGACGGAAATATCGTCTACGCCCAGATTCTTTATTTGCCCGCCCGTTCCGACACACCCGAACAGTCCGACATAATCACTGCCGGGCATATTGACGTCCACATTGCGGACGACATAATCATTGCCGTCAAATACCCCCGTAAACGGTGTCCCCTGAAACCGGTAACTAGTGCTCGTATCCGGGGCAATGGGCGTTATGGAAACACCGTTAAGGTCTATATCAGCGGTCAGGACAAAATTGCTTGCCCAGTCCGCCGGGGTCGCCATCAGCTCCTGCCAGTCGGAAACCGCGCTAATCCGATATGGTTCGGCCTGCGTGCCGGAGCCGCCGTCGTACTTGGCCTGGGCCGACAAACCCCATCCGCAGACAGCAATTAGTACAGTGATCTTCCCCCAAAGCCTTGAAATCCCCATCCTGCTCATTTCTTCATCCTCCAACCACCACGGACTAAAACCCTCAACTGCCCCTAAGCGCCGCGGTCGGACGGGCAATGTATGCACCCGCAATCCAACTGTGCTCTCTACAAACCGCCGGTCTTATACCATATCCCCGGCCCCTTGTAAAGCGTTTTTATCGGATTTTGAGAATTATTCTCGCGCTCCACAAGCCAACGGCCGATACCCATGCTGGTTGCCCTTGATGTTGCATCGCGCAATTCGCGGCGGCGGTGATTCTGCCCAGAATTTCTGCTCAAGCGCACAGATTCTCCCTGAGACTTTTGCACAGATTTTACATCCAGGACAGACGCGGGCCTCGTCGCTACCGCTCGTTTATACGCCGGGCCGACCTACACGCCACTATTGTTCCTGGGTGGCTTCCTGTGCCATCGTCTTTTCAATTTTGTCAAGCTCTTCGGCCATGTTGTCTTTGTTGATCTCTTTGTCGGCCTCGGCCTTATACTCGGCTTCTGTCTTTACCGCCTCTTGCTCCGCCGGCGATTCGCTTGAACTACCCTTGCACCCGCTCAACAACGAAAAGCACAAGAGTGCTTGAACAACTATAGTCAATATCTTTCGCAACATTTTTCCATCCCTTCGGAAAATGATGGTCATAAACTGTTATCTGCACGACGCCCGGAGAAAACTGCCGTTGGATTCTCCACTTTCTGCGCGGCGCGGCCTCTATGCTATTGGATGTTAGGTTCCTTAGCCGCCTCTTTGGCTTTCTCCACGGCTTCTTCGGCCTTCTCCTTGACTTTCTCGGCTTTTTCTTTGGCCTGTTCCTGCGGTTTTTCTTTTACTTTTTCAGCCTCGGTTTTGGCCTTCTCGGCTTCGTCTTTGGCCTTCTGAGCCTTCTCTTTGGCAGTGCCCTTGCCCGCGGCCTTCATAGCCTCTTCGCTCAGGCCCTCTGTGCCGAGTTTCAGGATTTTCTGCTCTCTGGCCGACACGTCTTTGTGTTTGCGGTCGTACTGCTTCTGCTCATCGGCTATCAGCTTATCCACCCGCGCGATGGTCTTGGAATCGCCTTCCTTCACGGCCAACTGTTTTATTCGCTCCAGCCGGGCCTTGCGCTCAAGATGCTTTGCCTGCTCGTGAAGAAGCTGCTTTCGCAGTGCGGCAAGCTGCTGCTGATGCTCTTTGCCGAGCGCCTTTTCGGCGGCCTTTCCCTTGTCCTGGGCAGCCGCTTTTTTGTCCGCCGCAGCCTTGCCCTTCTCTTTTGCGATTTCCTCCTCTGCAGTCTTGCCCTTTTGCTTTGCCTTGGCAGCGGCCTGTTCGGCTTCTTTGGCCTTTTCCTTGGCTTGTTCTTTGACCCTGGCGGCCTCTTGCTGCCCTGCCTTGACCTTTTCCTCCGCCGATTCGGCCTTGTCTTTGCCCTGGGCCTTGGCCTTCTCTTGGACATCCTTAATCTGCTCGCCCTGTCCGCCAGCGGCGCCCTTGCCCTTGGCCTTTGCAAAAACGGCGTCGCTGCCCAAGAACAGAGCCAGTGCAAGGAGAGATACAAACGTGATCTTCTTCATGATATGCACTCCTAAATGATTCATAGTTTCCTACTGCACTTATTAATCGACTTGGGGGGTTTGAACACCCAACAATACGAGTAATCTACATCAGAGCGGCGCTTATGTCAAGCAAGAAAATCCTTGCCTCGCATTCGTAAGTATTATACTGGATTTATTTGCTTGATGGAGAGCGAGGCAGTGCTATAATTGGCCGGTCAATTGAGGACGCCGGAAAATGGCAGTGCTGAATGTAAATATCGACCACGTTGCGACGGTTCGTCAGGCTCGCCGGACCGATGAGCCGGACCCCGTCTGGGCGGCGGCGCAGTGCGAGCTGGCCGGGGCCAACGGGATTACCGTCCATCTGAGGCAGGATAGACGCCATATAAACGACCGCGACGTCCGCCTGCTCAAAGAGACCGTGGCCTGCAAACTGAACCTTGAGATGTGCATGGCCGAGCCGATAGTCAAGATCGCCGAGCAGCTCCGCCCGGACCAGGTTACGTTAGTGCCTGAAAAAAGGCAGGAGCTGACCACCGAGGGCGGGCTGGACTGCGTCGCGTACAAGAAGCGGCTTGCCCACGTTGTCAAACGGATGCACAAAAAGGGTATTTTAGTCAGCGCGTTTATCACGCCCGATCCGGAGCAGATAATCGCCTCGGCCCAGGCAGGCTGCGACGCAGTCGAGCTGCATACCGGCGCGTATGCGAACGCCAAAACGCCGCGCGCCGTAAAGAAAAGTCTGGCCGAGCTGGAGGAAGGCAAAAACCTGGCGATTGAAAACAGGCTGATCGTTCACGCCGGCCACGGCCTGACGTATCGAAATATCGGGCCAGTCGCCGGCATCAGCGACATTTGCGAGTTTAACATCGGCCACAGTATCGTATCGCGGGCCCTGTTTGTCGGGATGGAAGAGGCAACTGCGGAAATGATAATGCTTATAGAGAAATTCAGTCCCAGGAGAAGTGACCAAAGTGCCTGAAGTTAAGAGTGACTAAAGTTGAAAGTGGCCTAAAGTGGTCGAAGTCGATGGCGTCTGAGACGCCAATAACTTTAGCTCACTTTAGCTCACTTTAGCTCACTTTAGTTCACTTCAGCTCACTTTCAACTGACAGAAAAGGAGTTCAGGATGTTTACAGGAGCAATGGTAGCGCTTGTTACGCCGTTTCAGGATGGGGCAATTGACTTTGAGACACTTGATGAGCTGATAGGGTTTCAATTAGACGGCGGCATTGACGCGATTGTCCCGGTCGGGACGACGGGCGAATGTCCGACTCTCAGCCACGAAGAGCACAAGCAGGTCATCGAAAGGGTGGTCAAGACTGTCAGCGGCCAGGTGCCCGTGATTGCCGGGGCCGGCTCAAACAGCACCGCTGAGGCAATCGAGCTGACGGAGTACTCCAAGAAGGTCGGCGCCGACGCCACGCTGCAGGTCGGCCCGTATTACAACAAGCCGACGCAGGAAGGATTCTATCAGCATTTCAGGGCGATAGCCGAAGAGGTCGATCTGCCTATCGTGCTGTATAACATTCCCAGTCGATGCGGGGCCGGCATGACGCCGGAGACCATTGCACGGCTGGCGGAGATCGAGAATATCGTCGCCGTCAAAGAGGCGTCCGGCAGCCTGGATCAGGCCAGCGAAATTGCGATGCGCTGTGACCTGACAATCATTTCCGGCGACGATTCGCTCACGCTGCCTTTGGCTTCGGTTGGCGGCAAGGG
>Ga0315288_10009474_pt1 | contig 12260 bp, 10 predicted proteins | sample YL17G11_20_MG_FD_203454 | JGI IMG/M metagenome (GOLD analysis project Ga0315288, IMG submission 203454) | Sediment microbial communities from Yellowstone Lake, YNP, Wyoming, USA - YL17G11_20 | ecosystem: Environmental > Aquatic > Freshwater > Lake > Sediment | place: USA: Wyoming | collected...
GGCAAAACGCTGTCACAACTCGCCGCGTGTATGACACGCTACCCGCAAGCGCTCGTGAACGTGCGCGTGCCGCGCAAACCGCCGCTCGATCAATTTCCGCCGATTCAGGAAGAGATCGCGCGCGCGAACGCCGCGCTCGGCAGCGACGCACACATCTTGGTGCGCTACTCCGGCACCGAAAATCTCGCGCGGGTGATGATCGAAGGCAAGGACGCCGCCGCGATTGAACGCGCCGCCCACGCGATTGCAGCGGTGATTCAGGAGACGATAACGTAATTGCAGATTTCAGATTGCAGATTGTCAGTCAAGCAAATCTGAAATCTGCAATCCAAACTCTGAGATTTGAGGACAAGGATGCCTACTCAAATTATTTTCGGCACGGATGGCTGGCGCGGCGTGATCGCCGAAGACTTTACGTTTGAAAACGTGCGGCGGTGCGCGCAAGGGATGGCGCAGTACTTGATCGCGACGAAGCAGACGACGCGCGGCTTGGTCGTCGGCTACGACACGCGCTTTGAATCCGACTTGTTCGCGCAAGCGGTCGCCGAAGTGATCGCCGCGCACGGAATCAAAGTGTACCTGGTGGATCGTCCGACGCCGACGCCGGTGATTTCGTATGCGATTCTCGCGCGGAACGCGCACGGCGCAGTCAATATCACGTCGAGTCACAATCCGCCGATCTGGGGCGGTTTCAAGGTGCGCGCCGATTACGCGGGCGCGATTGCGCCGGAAGGGTTGAAACAGATCGAGTTGCTCATCCCACCGCCTGAGCAACTCAAGCGAATGCATTTTCAGGACGCACAGGGAAAAGGATTGATCGAAGTTTTCGATCCCAAGCCGGCGTTTTTGAAACAACTCGATAGACTCGTGAACATCGCACCATTGCGGACAGCCGGCTTGACGGTCGCAATAGATTCGATGTGGGGTGCGGGAATAGGCTGGTTCAAAAGCATCTTGTCCGGCGGCACGACGCGCGTCGTCGAAATTCATGGCGAACGCAATCCCGCGTTTCCAGAGATGCACAACCCCGAACCGATTCCGCCGAATGTCAACGGCTTGATGGAACTCGTCCAACGCGAACGCGCGCATCTCGGCATCGCGACGGATGGCGACGCGGATCGCATCGGCGGTTCGACGGAAAAGGGCGTGTTCATTCATCAATTGCAGATGTACGCTCTGCTCGCGCTGTATCTGCTGGAAGTGCGCGGACAGCGTGGCGCAATCGTGCGGACGCTAAACACGACTTCCATGCTCGATAAACTTGCCGCGCGTTTCAACGTGCCGTTGTACGAGACCGGCGTGGGCTTCAAGTACGTCGCGCCGAAAATCGTCGAGACGCACGCGCTCATCGGCGGCGAAGAGTCGGGCGGTTACGCGTTTCAGGGTCACATTCCGGAACGGGACGGCATCGTCGCCGGCTTGTACTTGCTCGATTTCGTCGTGCAAACCGGCCAGACGCCGTCGCAATTGCTCGATCATCTTTTTGAATTGGTGGGACCACACTATTACGAACGGATTGATACCGATTTTCCAGAAGAACGGCGTGGCGAAATCGTGGCGCGATTGCAGAGTGCGAAACCGAGTACGATTGCCGGATTCAAAGTGACCGGCATTAATACGATGGACGGCTTCAAGTACTTGCTCGATGACGGCGGCTGGCTAGTGATTCGGTTCTCCGGCACTGAGCCGATTATGCGCTTCTACGTCGAGACAACACAAGAGAACAAACGCCGCGACATTTTGGACGCGGGCTTGAAATTGGCTGGGTTGGAATAACTGTGGCAAACGTCAAAATCGTCACCGACAGTCTCGCGGATATTCCGCTCTCGCTGATGCAAGGGCTGGACATTACCATCGTCCCTTGCACGGTCCAACTCGGCAACAAAACCTATCGCGACAAGTTGGACTTGTCCACGACTGAGTTTTATCGCCTGCTGGCGACGACGCCCAAGCCCCCCACGACTTCGAATCCGGCGGTCGGCGTGTTTGAAGACGTGTACCGTAGACTCGCGCGCACAACTTTGCAAATCATTTCGATTCACGTCGCGAGTTCGTTGAGCGGCACCTGGAATTCGGCCCGCCTCGCCGCGCAGAATGTCAAGCAAGACCTTCCGGCGATGATCGAGGTGGTTGATTCGCAACAATTGAGCATGGCGCAGGGCTGGCTCGTCGTCCTGGCGGCGCGCGCGGCGGCGCGTGGGGGTAACCTGACGGAGATCATCGAACTCGTGGAAGCCGCACTGGCGCGCCCGCGTCTGATCGCGATGCTCGACACATTGGAATACGCGCAGCGCAGTGGTCGGCTAGGCAAAGCCGCGAGCATGGTCGGCGCGATGTTGAACGTCAAACCGCTGCTCTCGATCACGCGCGGCGAAGTCTTGCCGCGCGGCGCGGCGCGCACGCAGCACCACGCGCTGGAACGCTTGGTCGAAATTGCGCTGGAGCAGGGGCTCGGTCAAGAGATTGCGATTGTGCATTGCTACGCCGAGGTGCTGGCGCGCCGGCTCAAGCAATTGCTTATGGCGCACATTCCCGAAAAACAGATCACGCTCGCCGAAACGGGCCCCGTCTCGGGCACGCACGTCGGACCGGGAGTGGTACGGCTGGCTTGGCCCGCGCCGAAATAGAAAGTCCAACTGGCATGGCGCGGCGCGGTCTGCGCGCTGAGAAATCTTTCCGCGTGGAATCGAGATTTCTCACTTCGCTCGAAATGACCGGAGCGCAGAAAAAGTGATGTTGATCGACGCACACTGTCATCTGGAGGATGCATCGTTCGCGAACGATCTCGACGCGGTGATCGCGCGCGCAGAAGATGCGGATGTGCACGCGATCATTACCGCGGGCGCGGATGTCGCCTCAAGCCACGCAGCAGTCGCGTTGGCGGAGCGTTACACCACCGTTTATGCCGTCGTCGGGATCCATCCGCATCACGCGGCAAGTTTCAACGATCAGAATTTTGCGGCAATCCACGCTCTGGCAGCGCATCGCAAAGTAGTCGGGATCGGCGAAATCGGTTTGGATTTTCATTACGCCGATGGCGCGCCGCGCGCGACCCAGGAAAGAAATTTCAACGCGCATCTCGATCTCGCAGCGGAACTCGGCAAGCCGGTCGTCATTCACAACCGCGACGCCGATGCCGCGTTGATGGAGATTTTGCGGCGTCGGGGTGACGGGCGCGTCGCCCCAGCGCGGCGCGGCCTCTTGCATTGCTTCTCCGGCGATCTGGCGATGGCGCGCACGGCGATTGACCTGGGCTATTTGATTTCGTTCGCGGGCAGTGTAACGTTCAAGAACGCGCCGCGCTTGCACGCGCTTGGCGCCGCGCTGCCGCTCGAATCCATGGTCATCGAAACCGATGCCCCGTACCTATCGCCGCGGCGCGGCAAACGCAACGAACCGGCGAACGTCGCGCGCGTCGCTGCGAAAATCGCGGAATTGAAAAAGATGAAACCTTCCTGCGTGGCGCAAACCACGACGGATAACTGCGAAGCGTTGTTCAATCTGGGAACGAGTGTGTGAGGAAGTCGTGCGGATTAATGGCATTCTGGCGCCCATCCAAAATGAGTTGCAACTAGTCGAAGCGCGGTTGCGGCAAGTGATTCGCGTAGATTACGCGCCGCTGGCGAACGTCTTTGAAATGCTGATTGGCAGCGGTGGCAAACGCATCCGCCCGGCGTTATGCATTCTGTCAGCCAAGTTTCATCCGGCGGATCCGGATAAAACGATTACGCTGGCGGTCTCGACCGAACTGGTGCACGCGGCGACGCTGATCCACGACGACTTGATTGATAAATCGGCTGTGCGGCGCGGCAGTCCGACGATCAACTCGCGTTGGAGCGGCACCGCGACGGTGCTGGCAGGCGATTTTTTGCTCGCACGCGCGGCAGACATTTCGGCGAGCGTCGAAAACTTTCGCGTGATGCGGCTTTTCGCGCGGACGCTGATGACGATATGCGAAGGCGAGATTCGACAGGATTTTGCGCGTACGCATTGGCCCCCCAATCGCGAGGAATACTACCGCCACATCGAGAGCAAGACCGCGTCGTTGTTCGTCGCCGCCACGGAAGGGGGCGCAATCTTGAGCGGCGCGTCGGAAGAAGAAATCGCGGCGATGAAGTCCTACGGTCACCATTTAGGAATGGCATTCCAGATGGTGGACGACCTTCTTGATTTCACCGCAGACGAAAGCGAACTCGGCAAGCCGGTCGGGAGTGATTTGCGCCAAGGCACGTTTACCCTGCCGGTCTTTTATTACCTCGAACACGACGCACGCGCCAGAACGATGGGCGATTTTATGAACGCGGACATGGATCAATTGATTGACGCGATTCGCCATTCGTCTGCGATTGCTGCGGCGAAAGCGGAAGCGCAACGCACCGCGCGCACCGCGCGGGACGCGCTCGCGCTGTTCCCCGATAACGTGTATCGCCGCGCGCTCTCTGATCTGGCGGACTATGTGGTCGAACGAACGCTGTGAAATTCGCGATGGATATCTCGATCATCATCGTCAGTTGGAATGTACGCGAGTTGTTGCGCCGCTGCGCGCAGTCAATCAGTAATCAGTTCTCGGTAATCGGTGAGCGAAGGCAATTGGTTACTGATTACCAATCACCGCTTACTGAACTAATCGTCGTAGACAACGCATCGTCCGACGGCACAGTCGAAATGCTGCGCGCGGAATTTCCCGATGTGCGCGTGATTGCGAATACCGAGAACGCGGGATTCACCCGCGCGAACAATCAAGCCCTTGCGCTCGCGCAGGGGCGTTATCTTTTTCTGCTCAACCCCGATACCGAATTGCGTACCGGCGCATTGCAAACGCTGTCCGACTACGCGGAGGCGCATCCGCGCGTCGGCATCATCGGTCCGCAACTTTTCCACGGCGACGGCACTCTGCAATCGTCGCGGCGGCGTTTCCCAACGCTCGCCACCGCGTTCCTCGAATCCACCAAGTTGCAGCAATGGTTTCCGCGCAGTCGTGTGTTGACACGCTATTACATGCTCGACACGCGCGACGATGCGACGCAAGAGGTGGATTGGATCAACGGCTCGGCGATGTTTGTGCGGCGCGCGGTGTACGATCAGATCGGCGGCTTCGATGAAGGGTTCTTTATGTACTCCGAAGAACTCGATTGGTGCTATCGCGCGAAGCAGGCGGGCTGGCAAATCGTTTACCTGCCGGCCGCGCAGGTAACACACTACGAAGGCAAATCGTCGGAGCAAGTGGTCGCCGCGCGCGACATTTACTTTCATTCGAGCAAGGTGCGTTTTTTCCGCAAGACGCGCGGCGCGTTCGTCGCGGAAACTTTGCGCGCGTTTTTGTTGCTGCTGTTCGTGTACCAGATCGCGGAAGAATCGGCAAAATGGTTGGTGGGACACAAGCGCGCACTGCGCGCGCAGAGAATGAAGGCGTATTGGCAGGTGGTGAAAAGCGGGTTAAAACGGAAGGGAGGGAACTGAGGGAACTTGGGGGGACTGCGAAATGCCCGACCAATTTGAAGACAAGTACCTCGATGTACTGCACAACATCGAAACCGCGCTCGTGCACGCGTACGACGAGCACGCGGAGATGACGGACTGGGAGACGCGCGACGCAGTCAAAGCATTGATCCGCACGTACAAAGCAGAGTTGAACGGACGCGCCGCGCCGCAGTTGAAGCTCAAACCGCTCACGCAAGATGCGTACGAGAATGTCAAGATGCTGTGCGATTGGCGATTAGGTCGCGCGATAATCTTGACGGAGGACGGCAAACCACCCGCTGATTTGCCGCCGCCCAAAACGCTGGACGAAATGATCGCGTGTCTGCAACGCATCCTACGCTCGATTGAACTGTGGCAGAAGGAAGGCGGGCGGCGGGGGTTTTTACAATTTTGTGAGCAGGTTCGTGCGGTAGTTGACGCGCGCCACAGCATCACAACGCGCGCCACAGCGTCACGGCGCGACAGGGGATGATTTACCATGATCGGTGATTTGTCCGTGGATTTGCTGATCGTCTTGCTTCTCGTTCTGCTCGCCGAATTTGTAAACGGCGCCACCGATGCGCCGAATGCGATTGCGACGGTCGTTTCGACGCGCGTGCTGACCCCCGCGCAAGCCGTCGTAATGGCAGCCGGGCTGAACGCGCTCGGCGCGATGTCGGGCACTGCGGTCGCGACGACGATCGGGAAAGGCATCGTCAAACCCGAAGCGATCACGCTGGGCACCGTCGGCGCGGCGGCGATCGCGATCGTCATTTGGAGTTCGCTGACCTGGCGGTATGGCATTCCCACCAGCGAAAGCCACGCGCTCATCGCCGGTCTAGCCGGCGCGGGTCTGGCAACCGCGGGTCCGAGTGTTTTGTTGTGGGACGGCTGGCAAAAGGTTCTGCTCGGTCTCGTCTTTTCGACGGTGTTCGGATTTGGCGGCGGGCTGTTGCTCGTCGTCGCGATCTCTTGGATTTTTCAACGCACGCTGCCACGCACCGTTCAGTCTATCTTCGGAAAACTGCAAATTCTGTCAGCCGCGTTTATGGCGTACAGTCACGGCAGCAATGACGGGCAAAAGTTTATCGGCACATTCACATTGGCGCTGATGCTGGGCGGCATCATACCGCAATTCCGCGTTCCATTTGAAGTGATTCTGCTCTGTTCCGTCATAATGGGCATCGGCACTTCGATTGGAGGATGGCGCATCATCCGCACGATGGGCGTTCGCATGGTGCGCTTGGAACGCCATCAGGGATTCGCCGCGGAAACCAGCGCGGCGGCGACGATTGAACTGGCGTCGCAATTGGGGATCCCGCTCAGCACCACCCACACGATTAGCACCGCCATTATGGGGGTGGGCGCTGCCAAACGCGTATCGGCAGTGCGCTGGAATGTCGTACGCCCAATCGTGCTGGCGTGGCTCCTGACCTTTCCCATCTGCGGCGCGATCGGTTGGTCGGTTGCAATGATCCTGCAAATGGTATGGCGCTAAGCGGAAACCAAAGACGCGGATTGCGATACGGCGGAATACTCGCCGCGAAAGGATGATACGTATGCCCCGTTTTTCGATTTTGCCTTCTAAACCTCAATTCTTCGATCTGTTCGAGCGCGCGACGGAAAATCTGGTGGATGCCGCGCGCGCGCTGCATCACCTGCTCGAGAACGGCGCCGAAGTGGAAGCGCAAGTCAGGCGCATTACCGAACTGGAGCAAAAGGGGGATAGCATCGTGCACGAGGTGACCGATCTGATTCACACGTCGCTGATCGCGCCGCTCGACCACGAGGATATGCAGCACCTCGTTTCTGCGCTGGACGACGCGCTGGACGCGATCGAGGCATCCGCCGTTCGAATGCGAATCTTTCGCGTGCAACATTCGACCGAGACCGCGCGTCAACTCGGGGAGATCATCTATCGCGGCGCGCAATGCCTGGATCGCGCGATGCGGCTCTTGCGGCAGCGCAAGCATTTCGAGCAAATCCAGCAAGAGATCATCGCCGTCAATCAACTGGAGAACCAGGGCGACGCGCTGTTGTACCAGGGATTGGAACTTCTGGTCGAGCATCCCGAGGACACGTTCAATCTCGTGCGCTGGAAAGAGATCTACGAGAATCTGGAAAGCGCGACGGATCGCATCGAGGATGTGGGCGATGCGCTGCAGCACGTGTTGATAAAGAACGCGTAGGGACGCGGATTCGCTTGTCCGCTTCGCCACAGGCGATCCGCTGGAAAAATGATCGCGGCGCGGCGAAGCAAATTCGTCAACGAATGACGGAAGGATAAACCAATGCTGAACAAACGCGGGCAAGTGCTGGTGGCAATTATGAACGAGCCGCGCGATCTGGACATTGCGCGCGAAAAGCATTGGTATCGCATTCCCGTGCCAAGCGTCGAACGGTTTCTCAAGGATCGTTGGGCGCCAGAGTTGTTGGCGTTTTACCAGACCAAAGCGTTTGGCGAGGAAGGTTACGCGGTGAACTATTTCGCGCGAGTGCTCGACATTCACAAGGTTACGCGGCGCGAACTTTTTCCTGAAGAAGTGGGGGGTAGAAAGGCAGAGCAAGAATATTACAAGGTGATGCTGTCGCCGCTCGAACGTTTGACGCAGCCAATCCTCAGCCGACGTTTTCGGCGCATCGCGTTCATTCCGACGACGCTGGAAAAGTTCGCTCACGCCGTCGAGATCAACGACCTGTGCGATGCCAGCCCTCTGGAAGATCGGCTGTGGGCAGTGCTCAAATTGAACGGCATTCCGGCAGAACGCCAAGAATTCATTGATATCAATGGTCGGTTGTACGAACTTGATTTTGCCGTGTACTGTGCGGACGGCAATCTCGACATTGAAACCGATGGCGATACGTGGCATGCCACTCCAGAAAGAATTCCGCTCGACAATCGGCGCGACAACGATCTCCAGACAGCCGGGTGGAGTCATCTCCGTTTTAACACCAAGCAAATCCGCGAGGAAATAGCCGAGTACTGTGTGCCCAAGATTCAGGAAAACATCGCACGTTTGGGCGGACTTGATAAGCAAACAGCGCCACTGTCCACCGATGATTCGAGCGCGCCGCTGGATTGGCAGCAGTTGATGCTGTTCCGCTCGGCGCAATCGGCTGGTCAGCCCAAGCGAAAGAAACGACTGAGGAAAGCGCATCGGAAAGGATTGGCTTGACGGATGCGTATCCTCTTCCTCACCGGCGAATTTCCTCCCATGCAAGGCGGCGTTGGCGATTGCACGAATGAGATTGCCCAAGCCCTCGCCGCGCTTGGCACAGACGTCCGCGTGCTGACATCGGTACGCGCGGTCGGCAGTCAGCGGCCTGCCCTGAGCCCTTCGTTCCTCAGGGTAAACTCCGTCGAAGGGTCGCCGGTCGAGGTTCAGCCCATCGTCGAACAGTGGAATTGGTCAAGTCTGCGCGTCATCGCGCGCACGATCCGCGAGTTCGCACCAGAGATCGCACACATTCAGTACCAGACCGCCGCGTTCGGAATGCATCCCGCGATTGATTTCGCGCCGCGTTTTCTGAAATCCCTCAAAACAAAATTTGTGACGACGTTTCACGACTTGCGCGTGCCGTACCTTTTCCCCAAAGCCGGACGCGTGCGCGAGTGGGTCACGCGCGAACTCGCGCGTTCTAGCGATACGGTGGTCGCGACGAACGACGAAGACCATGCGCGCCTTCCGACTTGGCGCGTGCGCCATCTCTCACTCATCCCAATTGGCTCAAACATTCCAACTGCTGAACCACGCGACTACCAGACCACCGCTTGGCGCGCCCAACTTGGCGTCCGCGACGATGAAACGTTGTTGTGCTATTTCGGCTTCCTCAAGGAAAGCAAGGGTACCGAGACACTCATCCGCGCGCTCGCGCGCGTTGCGAACGCGAAATTGCTGATGATCGGCGGACAAATCGGCGCGAGCGATCCAACGAATATCGCGTACCTTTCCAAAATCAAATCCCTAATCTCCAATCTCGAATTGACCGACCGCGTGCAGTGGACCGATTACACGCCACCTGAAATCGTCACAGCAAATTTCCGGTCAGCGGATATCTGCGTCCTGCCGTATCGCGACGGCGCGTCGTACCGGCGCGGGACACTGATGGCGGCGCTGGCGCACGGCTGCGCGATTGTGACGACCACGCCGCGTGTAATTGTAGGGGCGACGGGCTCGTCGCCCCTACCGGTGTTGCGCGATGGCGCGAATTGTTTGTTGGTTCCACCAGATGATCCGCGCGCGCTGGCAGACGCGATTCAACGCGCAATCGCGTCGCCAGAACTGCGCGCGAAAATCGGCGTGGGCGCACGCGAACTCGCGCAACACTTTACCTGGGACCGGATCGCGCAACAACACTTGGAACTGTATCGGCAAATCGCGAATCGAACATAGGGGCGAGACCTTCACCGATTCCGGTTTGTCAAACGGGGCGATTGGCATAATGCAAACGTTTTCGTTGACCAACTACTTGGCGCGCATGTCTCGCCCGCATAGCCCTCTTCAAATGGTATTGCCTAATCCGCGCAAATGGGTGTATAATATGAATGTTCCAATATGAGCACCCGTAAACCACGCGCGAAATCAACATCCAAAGAAGAACCAAAGCCAAGCAAGCCGCTCCTGCGTCTCGATCCGGATCGCTGCGAAGAAATTGCCGCGATTGTCATCATCATTCTCGCCGCGCTCACCGCGCTCGGCGCGTTCAAATTGAGCGGCGGATTTGTTCTGGAGCCCTGGACGAATTTGCTGCGGGGCTTGTTCGGCTGGGGCGTTTTTTTCGCGCCGTTGCTCTTGCTCGGCTTGGGCATTTGGCTGATTCTTGACGCGCTCGATAAAACCTGGAACCTGGGTTGGGAGCGACCTATCGGCATCGGTTTAATGTACCTCGTCCTCCTGACCATTTTGCATTGGCTCTTCACACCGTTGAGTCCGACGCGACAACCAGGATCATTCCAAGGCGGAGGCGTTGTCGGCTGGATAGTTTTGTCTGCGCTCGTCGGCGCGGTCGGCGAGATTGGTGCGGCGCTCGCGCTGATTGCCGCAAGCGGAATCACGCTGATTCTACTGTTCAACATTTCGTTGCCCGAAATCGCGCGGCGCGCGATTTACCTCGCGCGCATCATCAAAAATTTGCCGCAAGAACTCGCGCACTTCCGCACGAAACGCGCCGCACTGCCCGCGCAGCCCGCCCAACCGACTGCCGCGCCGCGCATTGATTACCCGCAAATGCCGGCTACGCGCGCGCCCAGTCCTCCTCCCGCGCGTCCGGCGCGCGAAGAGACCACTCCCCCCTCCCCTCCCCTCTCAGAGGAAGGACGAAGGGGGGAAGCGCGTAGTCCGGTCGCCGCACGAATCATCGGCGGCAGTACGAGTCTCTCTGCGCCAGCCGTTCAACGCGAGTGGCGTCTGCCCGACATCACGCAAATTCTGGAAGAGAGCACCGGGAACGAAATCAATCAGCAGGAAATTCGCGACCGCGTCCACAAAATCGAAGAGACGCTCGCGCACTTCGGCGTGCCTGCTAAAGTGCTGGAGGTGAACCAGGGTCCGACGATTACGCAATTTGGCGTCGAGCCTGGGTTTGTCGAACAAAAGGGCTTGGACGCCAAAGTGCATCGCGTCAAAGTGAAAGTGAGCCGCATCAGCGCGCTGCAGCACGATCTCGAACTCGCTCTCGCCGCCGCGCCGATTCGCATCGAAGCGCCGGTCCCCGGCAAAAGCATCGTCGGCATCGAAGTTCCGAATTCGCAAATCGCGCTCGTCAGTGTGCGCGGCGTGATGGAATCGGACGCGTTCAAGGCGATGAAATCGAAAATCAAGATTGCGCTGGGGCAGGATGTCGCCGGTCAACCGATTTGCGCGAATCTCGATTCAATGCCGCACTTGTTGATCGCGGGCGCGACCGGCTCCGGCAAATCAGTCTGCGTGAACGCGATTATCGCGTGCCTGCTCTGCACCGCGACGCCGGAGGAGCTCCAATTCGTGATGATTGATCCCAAGCGCGTCGAGTTGGTCAATTTCAACGGCATCCCGCATCTGCGCGAGCCGGTCGTCGTGGAGATGGATCGGGCGGTCGCCGCGCTGCAGAGCGCGGTGGCGGAGATGGATCGGCGCTTTCAGTTGTTCGCGAAACAGGGCGCGCGCAACATAGACATTTACAACCACCTGGTCGAAGGGAAAAAGGATGCGGAGAAGTTGCCGTACCTCATCATCGTCGTGGACGAACTCGCGGACTTGATGATGATGTCGCCGGAGCAAGTCGAAAAAGCAATCACGCGCCTCGCGCAAATGGCGCGCGCGACCGGGATTCATTTGATGCTCGCGACCCAGCGTCCTTCGGTGGACGTGGTGACCGGCTTGATCAAGGCGAACTTTCCATCGCGCATTTCATTCGCGGTCACGAGTCAGATTGATTCGCGCGTCGTCCTGGATACGCCGGGCGCAGAAAAGTTGCTGGGGCGCGGCGATATGCTGTATATGGCGAGCGATTCGTCGAAACTCGTCCGCTTGCAAGGTTGTTTCGTTTCGGATCGCGAATTAGAAAAACTGGTGACGTACTGGAAAGACCTCGCGCCGTCCAAACCGCCAAAGAAGATCGTCGAAGCGCCAGTGATCGAAGATGAATACTTGCAACCCTCCTTGTGGAACGGCGCGCCGGGCAAGAAATCTGAATCGCTTGAGGATGATCTGCTGGCGCAGGCGATTGACGTCGTACGGCAAAACAGTCGCGCGTCCGTCTCGTTGTTGCAACGCAAACTGCGCATCGGTTATGCGCGCGCCGCGCGCTTGATCGAGTTG
>Ga0315288_10009475_pt1 | contig 12260 bp, 7 predicted proteins | sample YL17G11_20_MG_FD_203454 | JGI IMG/M metagenome (GOLD analysis project Ga0315288, IMG submission 203454) | Sediment microbial communities from Yellowstone Lake, YNP, Wyoming, USA - YL17G11_20 | ecosystem: Environmental > Aquatic > Freshwater > Lake > Sediment | place: USA: Wyoming | collected...
TCCGTTATAGGAACCATGAGCAACTGCGCGGCATTCATGGCGAGGACGATCCAGAGATTGCGGCCAGACCGGGGCAGGCCGCGCAGGAGCACATAGGTCATGAGCAGGGAGTATCCGCCCGCGAAAACGAAGAGAATGAACCCACCGACGAGTCTTGCTACCGTATCGTTGGCGGCGAACCTCACTCCCCCCAAGAGAAACGTCAAGAACACCGAGCCGATTCCGAACAAGGCGGCTGGGGCAATCCTCACTTTCCACGCACTCGTGTCTTCCGACATGGCTGGTCCCGGAAGGCGGGACGCTGCTGCGACCACCAGCCCGGCGGCGGCGAAATGCGCGACACCGCACAGGAACATGATGAAGATCGCCGTGCGCAGGTGCGGGCCGTGGCAGAGGAGCGCGGGGGCGATGCCCGCCAGGGGAATCCCCATCAGGAACACCAGGGCGCCGAGCACGAATAGAATGCCGATCGAGACACGAGAGCGTTCGGTCGCTCGGGCAGCCGCGATCGCCAGTGCGAGGGCCAGGAGGACCGCGATCCCGGCCTGGAACTCGCGTATCCGCGAGGCCCCAACTGGGTCGACCCCGGGGAAAGTATCGAATCTGAACGGTGGGACAACCCCCAGAACCAGCGCCACGCCTGCTGCGACCAGCAGGGCGGCGCCTATGATGATGAGACGGCGGGAAGACCTGATGCGGTCTGTCATATTCACCTCCAAGTTAAATGCGACGACGGCAATTCATGCCCACCAGCTCATGCGCTTTCCGGGGCGCGGATCCCGCAAAATAATTTCGAGTCCCACGAGGCCTTCTTATTGGCCAGGTACTGCCCTCAGCGAACCCCGAGCCATTCATTATATCCGTACTTCGCCTCCGGCGCGCGCGCTTGACTTCAGTGCCTGCATCAGGTACATATCGTGCGTGAGCGACATCACCCATATCCTGAAACGCATGGAGAATGGCGACCCGGACGCGCCCGCGGAACTCCTCTCGCTCGTCTATGCCGAACTGCGCACCCTGGCCGCGCGGAAGATGGCCCGGGAGCAGCCCGGGCAGACGATTCAGGCGACCGCGCTCGTCCACGAGGCCTGGTACCGGCTCGGCGGTGACCAGCAGCCAGCCTGGCAGAGCCGCGCCCACTTCTTCGGCGCGATCGCCGAAGCGATGAGACGGATCCTCATCGAGAACGCGCGGCGCAAGCTGCGGCAGAAACGCGGCGGGCAGCTCCAGCGACTGGACGTGAACGATATTGAGATCGCCTCCCCCCTGCCGGACGATCAGCTCCTCGCCCTGGACGAGGCGCTCGACCGGCTGGCGGCGGAAGACCCCCGCGCCGCCGAGATCGTGAAGCTCCGCTTCTTTGTCGGACTAACACAACAGGAAACGGCGCAACATCTTGGGACGTCGGTAAGCACCGTGGAGCGCTCGTGGGCTTACGCCCGGGCCTGGCTGTTCAAGGAAATCAATCGGGATCTCGACCGCCCCGTCTAGCCGCGATGCCTGAGTCATAAGCGTGGCCGCATTATTCTTGAGGGACTGCTTCCTGGTACGGCGCATGGGAGGATGAAGACGGGCAACCGTCGAGCCGGCGGGTCTGGAAGTGAGCCAGCTGGCCAGGAGGTAGCCATGACCGCCAATACCAAGTCCCCGTCCCCTCTCCTCATCACCGGTGCCGCCTTCGTCGCGGCGCCCGCCATCGTCGTGGCCGCCGGATTGATCCCCGGGCTTCTCGGGGATACATTCGCCCTGGCCTCGTCACAATCTGCCGCCACGGCATTCCGAGTGCACATCGTGTTCGCGGCCATAATAGTACTCGCATTGGTCGTCCTTTCCTTTCGCGCCGCCGCACGTCCCAATCTCGCGGCCGCGGTATCGCAGGTACTGGGCACATCTGCTATAATCCTCGGCATGTGCCTGGTGATGGCAGGGTCCGCCTTCCTCGGGCACGGGCCCGGCATGCGCGCGGCGCTTCTGTTCTCCTCCGCGGCGGCGGAGCTCCTCGCCGGGGTGCTCGTGATCCTGGCTGCATCACGCCTGGCGAAACTCGCCTCCAAAGCGGCGGCGCCGGAGAAGGCCCCCGAATGGAAGCGCCGGCTCCTTCCCGCGATCCTGCTCAGCGTTTGCTCCTTATTTCTGATGGCCGCCCTCGGCGAGTTCCTGGAGTCGCAGGCCGGGGCCGCGGGGGCAGAGCGTCTGGCCACCGCGATCCTTATCGCCGGGATCGGAGGGTACTTTCTGCTCGCGTCGTACTTCCTCATGCGCCGTCTGCCCCGCTCGCGGCGGAACTTCTGGGTCCTGCTGATATTGAACGCCGCGCTGCTGCTCACTGCCGTCGTCATTCTGGTCATCGAACCCAACCGGACGGCCGCGCTGGAGATGCTGGGGCTCTCGCTCCTCGCGATCGCGTGCTCGGCCGCCGGTCTCGGCCTCGCGCACCGGTTCGCCCGTCTGCACGGCCATCAGAACGAGGGTACCGGGCAGGCAACAAGGAAGGATCGCTAGTACCATGACAGACAACGAGCGTCTCAAAGAGATCTTTACCCTGGCCCTCTCCATGCGCGTGCCGGAGCAGCGCAACGCCTACCTCGCGGCCGCGTGCCACGGTGACCCGACCCTGCGCGAGCGGGTCGAGTCGCTCCTCGCCGCCGCCGAGCAGGCCGGCGACTTCCTCGAGCGGAAGGTGCAGGTCGGCCCGGGCGACGGTCCGTTCGAGCGGGCCGGCAGCGTCATCGGCCGGTATAAGCTCCTCGAGGAGATCGGGCAGGGCGGCTTTGGTGTGGTCTACATGGCGGAGCAGCTGGAGCCGGTCCACCGCAAGGTCGCGCTCAAGATCATCAAGGCCGGGATGGACACCCGGGAGGTGATCGCCCGTTTCGAGGCGGAACGGCAAGCCCTGGCGCTGATGGACCACCCGAACATCGCCCGCGTGCTCGACGCCGGAGCCACAGAGACCGGCCGCCCCTACTTCGTCATGGAACTGGTCCGGGGGATCCCGATCACAGAGTACTGCGACAGGGAGAACCTCTCGAGCTCCGAGCGGCTGCGTCTTTTCGTGAAGGTCTGCCATGCCGTGCAGCACGCGCACCAGAAGGGGATCATCCACCGCGACCTCAAGCCGAGCAACGTGCTCGTCGCAATGCACGACGACGAGGCAGTGCCCAAGGTGATCGACTTCGGTGTGGCGAAGGCGATCGGGGAGAAGCTCACCGAGAAGACCCTCTTCACCGGTTTCCATGACATGATTGGGACGCCGGCCTACATGAGCCCGGAGCAGGCCGAGCTGAGCGGCCTCGACATCGACACCCGCAGCGACATCTATTCGCTCGGGGTGCTCCTCTACGAACTCCTCACCGGCGCGCCGCCGTTCGACCTCGACACGATCCGCCGCGCGGCGCTCGACGAGGTCCGCCGCATGATCCGGGAGGACGAGCCGCCGAAGCCGTCGACGAGGATCCAGTCGCTCGGGGAGATGCTGCCCGAGGTCGCCCGCCGCCGCCACGTCGAACCCGCGGCACTCGTCCGCCTCGTGCGGGGGGATCTCGACTGGATCGTGATGAAGACGCTGGAGAAGGACCGGCGGCGGCGTTACGACACGCCGGACGCGCTGGCCGACGACGTGGCGCGGCATCTCAACAACGAGCCCGTGGCCGCCGCCGCCCCGAGCGCCATCTACACCCTCAGGAAGTTCGTACGCCGTCACCGCGTGGCGATCGCCTTCTCCACCGCGGTCGCGGTCCTCCTCGTGGCCGGAACGGCGATCAGCATATGGCAGGCCGTCCGCGCGACCCGCGCCGAGCGGGCCCAGGCCTCTCTACGACTCGAGGCCGAGGCGCGGGAGAAGATCAGCCGCGCGGTCCTGGCGGCGCAGACCGGCGATCCCGAGGGGGCCGAGCAGCTTCTGCAGTCGATCCCCCCGCTTCTTGCACGGCTGGAGCCGAACGACGCCGCGGCGATCGAGTCCGCCCTCGGCCGCTGGCGCGGTGGTCGCGGGGAGTGGAGCAAGGCGATCGCCTCCTACCGGAAGGTGATCGAGGCCAGGCCGGCCGACTTCGAGGGGTACGACTGGCTCGCGCCGCTGCTCGTGCAGGCGGGGGACACCGCCGGCTACGAGGAGCTGCGCCGCGGGATGGCGGCCCGATTCGGGAACACAAAGGACCCGCTCCTCGCCGAGCGTCTCGTGAAGGATTGCCTGATCCTGCCGTGGGTCGGACCGGAGGTTACGACCCTCGCCCGCTTGGCCGACATGGCGATCGCGGAGGGACCCCGACACAAGGCTTGGCGCCGATTCGAGCTCGCGAAGGGGCTCGTCGATTACCGGCAAGGGCGGTTCGCGGGGGCGAAAAAATGGATGCGCGACGTCGCCGAGAGCGGGGAGTGGCGCCGCGACGTCCACCGGGACATTCAGGGGTACATGGTCCTCGCGATGGCGTACTACCACAACGGTGAACCATCCTACGCCCGCTCGACGCTCATCTCCGGGCTCGCGGTCGCGGCCGACGGGCTCCCGCAGGATGCCGCGGGGCTGCGCGAGTGGCCCGCCTGGAACGACTGGATCATCGCCCGCGCCCTGATGGACGAGGCATCGCGCCTGATCGAGGGGCGGCCAGCTTCAGCGGCGGCGGCGGCATCCGCGGCCGGCTCCACGCCGCCATCGGGTCCTCCATCTGTAGCGGGTTCTCCAGCCGCGCCGGGCGCTTCATCCGCTCCCGCCGGCGCTCCGCGGCTCGCACGGCCGTCCTCCTCCCTCACCGTCCTTCCTGTGTGGTGTGGGGGGCAGATGTTGGACCGCCTCACGCCATTCGTCGGGGGGCTCTTCGAGCAAGCTGGGCTCGAGCATGTCGAAGTGGGAGAGATGCCGTTTGATCCCGGCGGCAACACCGGGATGAAGGCCCTCGCCGTAGCCCTTGGTGCCTTCGTTGCGCAGAACCCCGTGACGACCGACTACGCCCTCTACGCGGAGTACAACGGCCTTCCGGGCCAGGGGCTGAACGAGCTGCGCGCGGTCCTCGCCGACCACACCGGGAAGGTCGTCTGGGCCGAGCGCCTCACGGCGGACGACGAGCCGTTCCGCCAGATCGAGGGACCTGACCCGAGAACGATCTCGATCTTGCTGGCCGAGCGGGTGGGGCCGCTGTTCGGCCTCGACGAGGAGACGCGGCGGAACGCCAAGCCGAGCCGGCTCGCGGCGCTCGTGGAACAGCAGAGCGGCCTGCCGCCCGAGAGCGAACTGAACGCGATCGCCGGGAGGACCGCTTCGATGAAGAACGCCCGGCACGCGCTCACGCTGCTCGTCGTACCGATGCGAGCGAACGGCGCCTCCGATACGGCGAGCGCCATCGTCCTCGCGCGGGAGATCAACGACACCGGCCTCTGCCGTGCCATCTCGACGTCCCGGCCGGCCGATGTGGCGCCGAATCCCTCCACTCGGGACGAGTTGCGCATCTTCTGGAATATGGCCACATCGTTCCGCGCCTGGGTGCGGGAAGCCCATCCGGACGCCGACTACGTCCTGTTCGTCGACTGCGAGTATAACCCCGAACGGTGGGAGATGGGATTCGTCCACCTGATCGCCTGCGACCGCCGCGGCGAATGGGCGCTCGCCGATCTCGAGAACTCGGAGCACCCGGATTTCCAGGCGGTCAAACCGACATCGACCGAGGCGTGCGGGAGGCTCGCCGTGCAGCGGCTGGGGAGCCACCTGCAGTAGGCCCGGCACCACGGGGGGATCGCGCGGAGGAATAGGACGAACAAAGCGCCTTCGGCGCCGTCCCCGTATCGCTCCACGCGGCCGCCGCCGGCATCTATTTCAACATCATCACCCAGCGGGCCATCCGTAGGGAAACCTTCCATAGTGTCAAAGACCTCGTACGCAAGATTGATCTTATCGTCTCGCAGTACAATCGCAACTCGAAACCGTTTATCTGGACGGCTACTGCGGATTCCATCCTTCAAAAGATCGGAAGATTATGTCAAACTATCGCTGGGACACGACACTAGACGGAGTCGACCTGGTGACGGTCAAGGAACTGCTGGGTCATGCCGATATAACCATGATGATGCGCTAACCCCACCCGTTGCCCGAAACGGAGCGCAAGGCGGTTGAGGCCTACCTCATTCGAAAGAGAGTGGCACATTAGGGGCACATGCGGCAAAAGTGGCACACAGGGGTGACACGCAAGTCCTTGAAAAAATGGCGCCCCCGAGACGATTCGAACGTCCGACAAACGGTTTAGGAAGGCGAAGAAGAACAAGGAAGCAACTGACTGATTCCCCTGGAAATGGCGTTTCGACGCCTTTTTCCCGCTCTTCTCGATAGTCTAGTCACTTCCCTTCTTTCTCACGAGAAGCCAATAGGCCCGATCTGTGGTGGCATATGAAGTGGCACATGAAATCCCTTGCCGAGCACGTCCGTGAACAACCAGTGACACGAAGACCTTGCCGCTTAGTTCCCATCACATTCAACAACAGTGTTCTCTGATCCGCAGAAGGACCAGGTGGTCATCCTAACATCGGTGGGGTTTGGAGCGTAACTTTCCCAACAATGAGTCCTCCTAAAGCGCGACCCTCCTCATGACTCTTCGCTGTTCTTGAGCTGCTCGCCCGGCGAGCCCGACAAGTAATCAACGCGGCTGTTAGATCTTCTCCTGACTCAACAGCCGGGCTTCCAAGAGCCCGATCTACTCAAAAGACCCTGGGACTACTTCAGAAGAAGCATCTTTTTCGTCTGCGTGATTTTGTCGGCCTTACAGCGATAGAGATACACGCCGGTCGAGACCGGTCTACCGGCATCGTCGACACCGTTCCATTCGGCTCGATACGAGCCCGCCTGTTTGGTTTCGTTCACCAGCGTCCGCACTTTCCGGCCGAGCACGTCATAGATTTCGATGCGGACATGAGCGCGTGACGGAACGCTATACTCGATCGTTGTCACCGGGTTGAACGGGTTCGGATAGTTCTGTGACAGGTTGAACCGGTATGACGGGAGGTCGCCGCGTTCGTCGTCTCCGCTTCCGTCGTCCCCGACATCGGTTCTCGTCTCCGACGTAAAGGCGGCGTATACTCCCGCTTCCTCGATCGGCGCGTATACCACGTTATTCACCGTATCGATCGAGCCGCCGATCGGCTCCCATCCGGTGGATGCATCGACCCAATGATATGCGGCGAGCGAGGATTCGACGCCGACCGCACTATCCCCTACCTTCAGGTCGGCGTCGTCATAGCGAATGATGATCTGATTGGAGCCGGCGAGGGGATCAGCGGGGTACACCGAGAGTCCATGCGCCTGCCCTGCCTGAACGGCCTTGGGATCAAGGCCGGTGCGAATAACGGGATAGGGAGAGGACAGGATCAGCGAGCGATCCAGCGACACGTTCAGAGAATCGAGCATAAACTCGCATTGTCCCTCCGGGCCGAGGAGCCAGATGAATGGTTGGCCATGGTCGATCCCTGCGGCGGCATATCCGGTCGGCACAAAGAACGTGGAGGCGGAGTCATCTATGGCCCAGAGGGTGAAGGAGCCGCCCGTTCCGAGACTGTCATCCACTACCGCCTCATAGCCGCCCCCCGAAGCGGTGAAATTGTAATTATGTGTTCCGCCGTATGACGGCCAGAGGTCGAGGGTCGGATCCGCCGAAAACGGCTGAACGTACGTCAGATCGTATCTCACACCGCCGGCATTCAGCTCGGCCTCGCAGATGAGCGGGTGATAGCCCTGCACTCTATTCATTTCAATCGTGATGCTGTCTCCGGCACTGCTGACCGCGTACCGATTGCCGACCTCGCTCACACCGGAGCCGCCCGATTCCGCTATTCCATACAACCAGTCGGTCGTCGTCTCCCCGCCAGCGCGCAGGTAGTTCAACGAGGTCACGGTAGCGCCGCTGCCTCCCTTGCCGGCGAGGATCTTGTAGCTCGCATTCTTGACGCCAAGCACCCACGCACCTGCCGCGTCCGATGTCCGGCCCTGGTTGATGATAGTCTTCGCGCCGGTCGTCGGATCGTTGATCAGCTGCACGTCGGCGTTGTCCCCGCCGTCGGGGTGACTCACCTTGACGTGCTTGTCGAAATACCCCGCCGCTTGAGGAGATGGAGGGTTGGCGAAAACCACCTTGGCGCCCACGTCGTAATCGAGATTGGCCAAATCGTCGTTCGGACCGGCGAAGAAGACCGCCGGATTGGTGACGACCCGTTCGCGAACATCCGCCGCGTCCGGCTTGAGGATCGGGACATGGAGATTGTCGTCCCCCCATGGAACCGCCTCCACCCACCGCTCCAGGAAGTCCCAGCAGGACATGCCGTGAGTTTTCCATTGCTTGGTGTTGCGGCAGGAGACCATGTCATACCGGAAGGCCCCGGACATCTCGGAAGACATCACCCCACCACCCTCATACTGATAATCCATGAAGCCGTAACGAAAAATTGAGATCGGCAGGCAGCGCAGCGAATTCTTCGACGAATAGCTGCCTTTGTCGGCATCCCAGAAAATATATTCATCGAAGAAGTTCAGGGCGTAATGTCCGAACTCATGAGCCTTGGCCCGGTAATCCGTCGAGAATGCGGTGAGGTTCAAGGGATACACCCGGTCGGTGTAGTTTCTCATGCCCGTTGAATCGCCCGTGAATATCCGCGGCATGTACAGCCAGTTGAAATCGCCCCTCAGCAACCCTCCCGCGACGGCCCGGGGCCACTCCAGATTGCTCGCAAAAATGCGTATGTCCGCTTCTCTGGATAGAACGCCGTTGTCGAATACGTACACCGTGTCGAGGCGCGCCTGGCCGTCGGTGACGTCATACAGGTAATCGGACATGAGGCGGAAGTTGTTCTCAAGCGACGCCAGATAATCGCCGGTCGCTTCCCACTCCACCGACGCCACAAGGTTGTAACGCAGTTCTGTGTGATTCAGGACTGCCTCAAGCCTGCCATGCTTCAGCGTATCGAATGACATATGGCCGTCCGCGGCGAAGTGAGCATTGTCCACATGCAACGAGTACATCGTCCCCATAACGATCGGATGCTTCGTGGCCGGCATGCTGTGGACGTGTTTTGCGATCTTGAGGCTGTCCCCGTTCACCAGCCGCTTTGTGCCGGTGCTCAGGTCCACTTCGAAGGTGTCCCCGACAACCTCCTTCAGCTTCAATTGACCTTCACTGTCGGTGGTAAAAGAGCCCAGCGTGTCCTCGGTGAAGAACGGCGGATCGTTTCTAACCTTGATGAGGTTGAACTCCACATTCGGAATGGTGTCATTGGAGGCGTCGCGAACAGTAATCGCTCTGATGGGAATAAGCAGATAGGCCATATTATCCGATCCCGTACATAGAATCCGCTCTTTGTTGTTGATATCCTTGGCGCTCAAAAGATGAAGACCCAGCTTAGGATCGATCAAAGTATCAAGCTGGGTAACTTTGCCATTCTCCCACATGATGGCGCCGAGATTCGACGAGTAACCGACAACAGCATCATGATCGTTAAGACCACCGAAGTTGGTAAACGATTCCACGAATACCTGAGTCCCTTTTTTCCATAAATAGAAATCAAGATGGTTGAACTCACTCATCACATGATTGGAGTCGTTTATAGCAAACGCTTCGGCATAAGAACCGGGAGCGCTCAAGAAAGTAACAGTTCCGTGATCATATATGAACGCTCTTGCATTTTCACGATTCTTTGAAGACCAGGACGTGCCCGCGATGACACCGCGATCATTTATGGCATTGAATTCGTAGTTTTCCAGGCTGTTCAAGGTGGTCACAGACCCGCTGAAGATAAATGGATATTCCCGCCACGCATCGGCGGTGTCAGCTACCCGCCCGACCACAGTCCCACCCGAGTTGATACTACTTGCCCACGTCGCCATATAACCAGGTGCATCGAAAGTGCTCAATATGCCATTATGCCATGCGCATGCTTGCGTCCTTCCTTGCGTATCGCGCACAGCCCCAACGACAACTCCGTCATTGTTGATATCCCTTGCCCACCGGCTTACCCCGCCAAGGCCGGGCAAAGAAGTTAGCAATCCACTGTTCCACGTCCACGCGAATTCACCCCACGATGCGCCTGTTGTGCCGGCAACGACGTCGTTGTCGTTCAAACGCCCATACGACAACTGCGTCGGAATCGGCACTACCCGATATTCCGGTGATTTAGCGAACAGCGCGGAAGGGAGAAAAAGAAGAACAGAGCCCACCAGAATAGAGAAAACGACATGGTGCCGACACCTGGTGCCAGGCCGTCGAAGTGCTTGATGTTGACACCACGAAATGAGCTTCGGCGTATGCGAGAGTACGCGCCCAACAGGTGAGGATCTCATAGAACAATTCTCCCTTCATCCGCCCGGACAGGCGGAGAAACATCCCGCGAGTTGCTTAGTTTTATAGGCATTATAGAGGCATGGCGTCCGCGAATCAAGTAATACCAGTACACCGTCACCGGAGACGAAGCGGAAGGCGGGTGACGTCCTCCTCATTCGAAAAAAAGGGCACATCAGTGGCATGTGGGGAACAAGTGGCAGGCAGGTCCGAGACGCAAGTCGTTGAAAAAAATGGCGCCCCCGAGACGATTCGAACGTCCGACAAACGGTTTAGGAAACCGCTGCTCTATCCATCTGAGCTACGGGGGCGATAACGCAACAGGATTCTATTCTACGGTCCGGTGGCTCGATTGGCAAATGAAATCGAGGGCTTCAGTACTGCAGGATGCTGTAGATCTTCCTGCCCTTGAGATTATCTCTCCCCTTGAGATCGGTAAGCTCGATGAGAAAGGCGAGCTCCTCGACGATTCCCCCCTGGCGCTCGATGAGGCGCGCCGCCGCCGCCGCGGTGCCTCCCGTTGCGAGGAGATCGTCGAGGATAAGGATACGTTCTCCTTTCGAGACCGCGTCAATGTGCATTTCGATCGCCGCCTCGCCGTATTCGAGGGAGTATTTCTCGCAAATCGTCTTCCATGGAAGCTTCCCCGGTTTTCTCATGGGAACGAAGCCGATCCCCATTTTGTAAGCGAGGACCGAGCCGAAGATGAAGCCGCGCGATTCGACCGCCGCGATCTTGTCAATCCGCTTCCCCTTGTAGCGTGCGTGGAGGCCGTCGCAGAGCTCCTTGAAAACCTTCGGCTCGAGAAGCGCCGGGGTAATGTCCCGGAAAATGACCCCGAGCTTTGGAAAATCGGGAATCTCCCTGATGAACTTCTTCAACGATTCGCTCATTGATCCCCCTTCTGATCGTCTCGTGATTCCCGCTGCGGTTCGATGAGAAACCGAAGCTTCCGGAGCGCGCGCATCTCGAGCTGGCGGACACGTTCCCGTGAGACGTTCACCGTCTCCCCGGTCTCGGCGAGCGTGTGCGGCTCTCCGTCGTCGAAGCCGTACCTGATGCGCAGGATGAGCCGTTCGCGCTCCGACAGCCGTTCCATGAGCTTCGCGAAATGTTCGTGCTCCATTTGCTGCATGATGATCTTCTCGGGGTCCGTTCCCGCGACGGGCTCGACCGATCGGGCCAGCTGCGCATAGGCGTCGAGGCTGCTCGGAAGATCGAGCGCGCGAATGTTCTCAACCAGTTCCTCGAGCATGCGGTAGCGCTTGAGGGAGATCTTGAGTCGCTTCGCCCTCTCCTCCCTCGTGAGCGCAGCGCTCCCCGGTTCCTGGGTGAGGGAAACGTACCGCGTCATGAGCTGAAATACGTGAATGGGAATGCGGATCGTCCGCGAGTAGTTCGAAACCGCGCGTACGATCGACTGCCGGATCCACCACGAGGCGTACGTGCTGAAGCGGAAGCCCTTCTCGGGGTCAAATTTTCCGACCGCCTTGATGAGGCCGAGGTTTCCCTCCTCGACGAGGTCCAAAAAGGGCACACCATATGAGGCAAACGACCGGGCGATCGTGATGACCAGCCTGAGGTTGGCGACGATGAGCTTCCTGCGCGCCTCGAGATCGCCTCGAAGCGTCTTGCGCGCGAGATCGATCTCTTCCTCGGCGGAGAGGAGCGGATACCGGTTGATCTCCTTGAAGTAGCGCCTCTGGATATCGTCGATTTCCCGATTCGAATCCATGCGACCATTATGACGGCTATGGCGCCCCGGAATCAAGCCAAAGGTACGGTGTCGGATCGAGCGCGGTGCCGCGCCGCCGCACCTCGAAATGCAGATGGGTTCCCGTGGCTGAGCCGCGCTTTCCGGCCCGGCCGATCCGCTGCCCCGCCCCCACCAATTCACCTCTTCTCACGCACGCGTAGAAGAGATGGGCGTAGAGTGTGCGTATGCCGCTCCCGTGA